>Ga0256843_1000267_pt1 | contig 44786 bp, 55 predicted proteins | sample AlvinellametaG_FD_191572 | JGI IMG/M metagenome (GOLD analysis project Ga0256843, IMG submission 191572) | Pompeii worm associated microbial communities from hydrothermal vent at the East Pacific Rise, Pacific Ocean - Alvinella | ecosystem: Host-associated > Annelida > Integument > Unclassified ...
TTGGGGCGTCATTCTGAGGGCTTTAGCCCGAAGAATCCCGAAGAATCCCAAAGAATCCCGAAACTCATAACCTTTAATCCTAATTATGGTAAAATGTCATCATGATAGTTTACGGAAAAAGAGTGGTCGAATATATTACGCAAAAACACGGCGATATTGTTAAAGAACTGTTAATATCAAAAAAACTCGATAAAAAAGAATTAAAGAAATTCCAATCTTTCAAAATTAACTTTATCGATAACAAAACGGCACAAAAAATTGCAAGAAACGGTAATCATCAAGGTTATTTCGCCAAAATAGACTTTATTCCAAAAGAATGGGAAATTACAGGCGAAAAAATAGTCGTATTGGATAACGTAACCGATATGGGAAACATTGGTGCGATAATCAGAACTTCTTATGCTTTAGGAGTAGATTTACTTATCGTTACGGGTATCAAAGAATTAAAATGGCAAAACGTAATACGCACGAGTAGCGGAGCGGCTTTAGACATGAAAATCTTGGTTTTTCAAAACATACTCGAACTTCTTAATATTTTAAAGACAAAAAACTATACGTTAATAGGGGCTGATTTCGGAGGCGAATGTAAAATAAAAGCAAAAAAAACGGCATTGATTTTAGGTAGTGAAGGCGAAGGATTAAAAAGAAAAGTTAAAGAAAAATTGGATAAAATTATAAGCATAAAAATGCAAAACGATTTTGATTCGTTAAACGTTTCAGTTGCCGCAGGAATCTTAATAGATAGGATTACAAATGAGTGCTAAAGAATTTTTTCACAAATATTCCTTAGAAGAGATAAATATAAAAACCAAAATATCCCCTATTACGTTAAAACAGATTAAAAACAAAAACTTCGAAAAAATCCCCCGTGTAAAATTCATCGGATTTGTCAGAATAATGGAAAAAGAATTTAACGTCGATTTATCGGATTTAATCGAAGAATATAACGAATTTTACAATCAAAACAGACCCGAAGAAGAGTATAAACCAAAAAAATCGAACAACTTATCATTAATATTAATAGCACTTTGTTTAGTTGGAGGTGGAGTATATTTACTAAAAGACAAATTCTCGACCACTAACCCGACTTCAAATGTAATTAGCACCAATTCAAAAGAAACAAACGAAACTGCAAAAAAAGAGAATAAAACAAACACCATTTCCATAACCGATAAAAATCAAACCGCTTCGACTCTACCAGCTAAAACCAAACCACCAAAAATCGTAAACGAAACAAAAAATAAAGAAACCAATACGACCAAAACATTACATCAACCCCCTCAAAAACCATCTTCAAAACCGATACAAAAACAACAAATTGTTACGATACCTCAAAAAATAGTTATCATTCCGAACAAAAAATTATGGTTTTTCGCAAAAAATCTGGATACAAACAAAAGCGTGCAATTTTTAACTTCAGAACCTAAAACATTAAAAGGTCCTAACTGGTATCTAAAACTCGGTCACGGTTTCGTTTCGATAAAATACGGAAAAGAAATAATAACTCCTAATACAAAAAAAATAGTTAAAATAACATTTAAAAACGGAAAAGTAATTTTTCCTAAAAACGGGACGGCAAAATGAAAAAACTCTTCTTTATTGCAAGCATGATAACGTTGCTGATTGGTTCTAATTTGAATATAAAAAACATTATAGGAGAAAAAACTTATAAAACATACATAAATTTATTAAAACCTTTGGAAGCCAAAGAAGATTTAAAAGAAAAATTAATCTATTTAAAAAACAACGGGTTACTTAAGCTTTTTTTCGACAAACCGCAAATTATTCACCCAACATTCATATTAAAAAACAACAATCCGATACTTGAGACGAAAATTTTATACAAAACGTTACACGGACTTGGGTATTACTATTTCTATCCTGTTAACATCACCAAAAACACTACTTATTCCGTAACCCTTGAGATGAAATCGGCTCATTACATCGACCCGGTGTTGTTTATCGATAAAATAAGCAAATACGGTTGTAACGTTATAAATTTGGATAAACACGAAAATTACGTCTATACGGTCGAGTGTCAAAACGCATTTTTACCTACGCAACAAATCACTAACGAAAAACAGAGATTTATAAACGCAAACGGCGTTTATTGGTTGGCACCAAACGGTTTTCGTAACGTATTGATTTATACTTCCAGACTTGACAGATGGTATCCGTATATCACGTTTTATGACAAAAATCTAAATATTTTGAATATAATTTCAAAAAACGAAATCACAAGGACACTGTATATTCAAATTCCTCAAGAATGCGAATATATAAAGATAACAGACAATTTTTCCAAAGAAAATTTTAAAAGAGGAATATACGTTAAAGGAATTCAATGAACCATTTCGAACGAATTGAAAGATTACCAAATTATATTTTTGCGGTAATAAACGAATTAAAACTTCAAGCAAGAAGAGCCGGTGAAGACGTTATTGATTTTTCTATGGGAAATCCGGACGGTCCTACGCCAAAACCTATCGTAGACAAACTAATCGAAGCGGCAAAAAAACCAAAAAACCACAGATACTCTACAAGTAAAGGGATTTATAAATTAAGAGAAGCGATTTGTAACTGGTATGCAAGACGTTATGACGTAACATTCGACCCAGAAACCGAAGCGGTAGTAACTATGGGAAGCAAAGAGGGTTACGTCCATCTCACTCAAGCGATAACAAACGTAGGAGACGTCGCAATCGTCCCGGACCCTACCTATCCTATTCATTCGTATGCGTTTATGCTTGCGGGCGCGAGTGTTAGAAAAGTAGAATTAAAATACAACGAAAAATACGAACTTGACGAAGATAAATTTTTCGACCAACTCAAACTCGCAATGATAGAAGCGGTCCCAAAACCTAAATTTTTGGTATTAAATTTTCCGCACAATCCTACAACCGTTACCGTAACGAAAGACTTTTATCAACGTGCGGTCGATTTCGCAAAAGAAGAAGGATTATATATCATTAGCGATATAGCATATGCGGATATTACGTTTGACGGATATAAAACGCCGAGTATTTTTGAAGCCAAAGGCGCAAAAGAAGTAGCGGTCGAGAGTTTTACGCTTAGTAAAAGCTACAATATGGCTGGCTGGAGAGTCGGTTTTATTGTAGGCAATCCCGTATTGGTAGGGGCGTTGCAAAAATACAAATCATGGATAGATTACGGTATGTTTACTCCTATTCAAGTAGCCGCAACCGTAGCACTTAGAGATTATCAGCATCTGGTAAAAGATATCGTTGAAACATATAAACACAGAAGAGACGTGCTGATAGAAAGTTTTGCAAAAGCGGGGTGGGAGATAGAAAAGCCAAAAGCGAGTATGTTTGTTTGGGCTAAAATTCCAAAAAAAGTTAGACATATAGGAAGTTTGGAATTCTCTAAAAGATTATTAACCGAAGCTCATATAGCCGTAAGCCCCGGGATAGGATTCGGTGCGTATGGGGACGAATATGTGCGAATCGCCCTAATAGAAAACGAAAAAAGAATACGTCAAGCGGCAAAAAACATAAAACAATTTTTAAAGGATTTTGATGGTTAAAATCGGGATAGTCGGAGTTGGAACGGTTGGAGAGAGCGTTGTTAAGAATTTGGAAAAAAATAAAGATATTATTAAAGCCAGAGCTGGAAAAGAGATAATTGTAAAAAGCGGAGTCGTTAGAAATATAAATAAAAAAAGAGACGTAAATATCAAGTTAACCACCGATTATAAAGAAATAACAAGAGATAAGGAAATAGATATCGTAGTTGAATTAATGGGTGGAGTAAAAGAAGCTTATGAAGTAGTAAAAGACGCTCTAAATCACGGCAAATCGGTAGTAACCGCAAATAAAGCGCTTTTGGCGTATCACAGATTCGAATTACAACAACTCGCAAAGACGCCTTTTGAATACGAAGCAAGCGTTGCGGGAGGGATACCTATTATTAAAGCATTAAGAGACGGGCTGAGTGCAAACCATATTTTGGAAATAAAAGGAATAATCAACGGGACGTGCAATTATATTTTAACCGAAATGAAAAAAGGAAGAGATTATCAAGAAGTATTAAAAGAAGCCCAACATTTAGGATACGCCGAAGCAGACCCTACCTTTGACGTGGGAGGATTCGATACGGCGCATAAATTACTTATTTTAGCAAGCATAGCATATAATATAGACGCAAAACCCGAAGATATTTTAATAGAAGGAATCGAAAACATAAATTTAACCGATATAGAATTCGCGCGAGAATTCGGATATGAAATTAAGCTGTTGGGCATAGCTAAAAAAAGCGATAATCAAATTTCATTAAGAGTCCACCCGGCTTTAATTAAAAATTCTCAAATGATAGCTAAAGTTGACGGAGTTATGAACGCAATCAGCGTCGAAGGCGATGTGGTTGGTGAGACGATGTATTACGGTCCGGGCGCAGGTGGAGACGCGACTGCCAGTGCGGTAATCAGCGACATTATAGAAATAGCAAGAGGAAACGTAAATCCGATGCTTGGATATAAAATGCCGCTTGAAAACGAAAAACTAACCCTAAAACCAAGCGATGAAATCCAAACCAAATACTATTTGCGAATAGCAGTTAACGATAAACTCGGCGTTTTGGAAAAAATCGCAAACGTTTTGGCAAAAAATTCCATTTCGGTTGAGAGCTTTTTGCAAAAACCTAAAAACGGATATGTCAAATTACTTTTTGCAACGCATAAATGTTTAGAAAAAAACATAAAAAAAGCCTTAAAAGAAATTGAAGAATTAGATTTTGTACTAAAACCTATCAATTTCATTAGGATAGAAGAGTAGTGAAAAACAAACTCAAAAAAATCTCTCTTTTTTTTAACATCGAAGACGCATTATTAAAACAGATTTCCTCTTTTTGTTTAACAAAAAAATATAAAAAAGATGAAATAATATTTTATGAAGGCGAAAAAGAGAACTACTTTTACGGTATAGTCAGCGGTAGCGTTTTAATGTATGACGTAGATTTAAAAGGAAACATTATTCCCAAAAATCAATTCTCATGCGGTGATATTTTCGGTCTTATATCCCAAATACAAAATCGTCCTTACTGTCTTACGGCAAAAACGCAAAGCGATGCCCAAATTATTAAAATCAACTACCAAAAATTCTCTTCTTTTATTTCAAACCCGCCTTTTAGCGACAGAATCATTAAAATGTTAAGCAATCAAATTATGCAGGAAATAGAATTCAATAAACTGCAAAAATACGACGCCACCAAAAGAGTAATTTATACGCTTCTTAATTTTCCTCAAAAATTCGTTAAAAAGAAAAAATACCTACTCGCTAAAGAACTTGGCATGAGCGCCGAAACATTAAGCAGAATATTAAGCAAATTAAAAAACGAAGAAATTATATGCTATTGCGATAGAGCTATAAAAGTTTTGGATTATGAAAAACTAAATAAGATTTTAAAAGAGTAACCCTCAAAAAGAGAGTTTTATTTTTTACCGTATTTTTTAGCCGCTTCCATTAACTCTTTATCACTCATAGCTCTAACTTGTGCCATCATAGGACTTTTGCTTTCTTTTGCTTTTTTAACGATTTCAGCAGGCGTCATATTATCTAATTTAGAAGCCATACTTCCGTTATGACACATTCCGCAGTTTATTTGTCCGGCAAATGCAAATCCCATAAGTCCCGCAATTAATAATACTTTTTTCATTGTATCTCCTTTTTTTTTGTTAATTATACTCAAAAAATAAATTATTTGAAAAAAACGGTAAATATATAATTTTTTCTTATATCACAAAGCTTTTACAAGCATATATATACCCACTCCTATTAATAGCACTCCCGAGACGATTTCGATAATTTTCATATGTTTTTTTAATTTTTCAATTAATTTCATACTCCATACGGTAAATAGAGCCATCAAAATAAACGGAGTTGCAAGTCCCAAAGTATATAACACCATCATACTAAGCGATTTGCCGGGTTCTACAGCCGCCATTCCTATAATTGTCCCAAATATAGGACCGATACACGGCGTCCACCCGAAAGCAAACGAAAACCCGAGCAAAAACGCACCCGCATTTTGAAGATTTAATCTCTTTTCATACTGTAAAAATCTAAATTTAATAAATCCCGAAACGTTTAAACCAAATAAAATAATAATCAAAGCCATTAATACGTTAACCCATTTATAAGCGAATACGTTTCCTATCAAATTCGCGCTTGCCGCACCGAGCAAAATAAACACAACAGCAAATCCGGCAATAAAAAGAATGGAATTTATTAAAATTTTAATACGTTCTTTGGAGGTGAGTTCTTTTTCTTTTATTTCTTTTGCGCTTATACCGGTAATATAAAAAAAATAAATAGGCACAAGTGGTAAAACGCAAGGAGACAAAAACGACAAAAGCCCGGCTACGTAACTGACGATAAAAGGCATCTTATCGAAATAGTTAAATAATTCAAACGTTAAATTTTCCATATTTCTCCTTTAATTTTTGCGCCAATTCATACGAATTTTTAATACAGTCGTTAAAACTGACCCCATTATAAGCGTTTCCGGTTAAATAAATATTAATTTTTTCGGCTTGTTGCATAATCTTTTTTACTAAATTTTGATGACCCAAAGAGTAATTAGGTATAGCGTTTTTATGCATCTTAATCCAGCTAAATTTCGGATTATTGGCACCGGTTATTTTTTCTACGTCTTTTTTTGCAATTTCGATTATCTCTTTTTCGTCCATATCTCTAATATCAGGATATCTCGCTCCTCCAACCATTACACGAATAGCCCCTCTGTTAGGAAAAATATACTTATCCATAAGAATACCCAAACTTTTATCTTCAACTGTTAATATCCCAAAACAGACCGGTTTTATCTCTTCATAATCAAACCCCACGATTGCGACCGGATTATAAGGTATTTGATTTAATAAAGAAGAAATGGTTGTATGTTTTTTTAAAATATTAGCGGCATTATAAGCTTCTGTCGCTATAACTACAATATCAAAATCCTTTAATTCTTCCACATCTTTTATCTCTTCATGTTTAAATTCCGCATTAGTGTGTGATTTTAGGGTATTTATAAATTCACTCATTCCGTAATCAAACGAATGTAACTCTCCGCTTGGTTGTCCGCCTCTTTTTAATTTAATCATACCCTTAAACAAACTCCCGTATTCGCACTCTATTTTTTTTAGTTTCGCAAACGCCGCGTTCATTGACGTTTTTTCCGGAGTCGAAGCGTAAATTCCGGCGAGCATGGGCGTCATCATACGTTTGGTAAACTCTTTACCAAGCCTCCTGGTTGCAAATTCTGCTACGCTTTCTTCCTTGTCGCATATAGGCTCTACAAAAAATTCCATCGCAACTCTAAGTTTTCCTTTAAAACTCAATATATCGCTTTTTAAAAAATCAAGCGGTTTCAAAGGAATGGAAATTAACTTATTGTCGTATATATATCTGATTTTGGAATTATCGTTGGCTTTAACGGGTTTTATGCCTATTTCTTCGCACAATTCGAGCGTTTTTGGAGAATTGCTTAAAAAGCCATTAACACCTTCTTCCAATAAATAATCGCCTACTTTTTGTGTATAAGCCTTTCCTCCCCATTTATCTTTTTCAAATACCGTTACATCAAAATCATTTTGTAAATAATAAGCTAAACTAAGCCCGCTAATTCCTCCGCCGACTATTGCTACTTTCATTTTGCAGTCCTTCTTTTAAGATATAAAATCACACCGAAAACTATCATAAAAAAACTAAGTATCTCACCCATCGTAAAATGCATAAATATAAATCCGAGCTGAGGGTCCGGGGCTCTAAACAGTTCGCAAAAACTTCTAAACACCCCGTAAAGTATCATATACAGCGCTATAAGCTCGCCGTCGTTTTTTTTGAATTTTTTATAATAAGCATAAAGTAAAACAAAAATAACAATACCTTCAAAAAAAGCTTCGTAAAGTTGGCTCGGGTGTCTTAAAACACCATTTACATATATACCCCAAGGGACGTCCGTGACTCTTCCGATAAGTTCTTGATTTAAAAAATTACCTATTCTCCCAAACACATATCCGAGCGGGACACCTAAGGCTACAACGTCCAATACTTTATACATATTCACCTTTTTTATTTTCCAGTATAAAAACGTAGCTATCGCAAATCCTATCACCGCACCGTGATAACTCATTCCTCTGATACCGACAAATTCTCCGCCTTTAAAAGGATTAAACATCTCCCAAGGGTGGGTTAAATAATATCCGTTGTTTGGGACGTAAAAAATAAAATACCCTATTCTCGCTCCCAAAATAATTCCTATTTCCGCCCATACAAAATATTCGTCTATTATTTTTTCGTCAATTCCTTCTTTTTTGGCAAAATACATCGTAGCTTTAAACCCGACGATTAACGCCAATACATACATTATCCCATACCAGTGTACTTTAAAAATTCCCAAATCAAACGCTATTGGGTTAAAATGCGAATATATATGTTGCCAAAACTCCACACAATTCCTTTTTTGCGCTATTATATCACACTTTAATTAAGTAAAATGTCAAATTTTTTGCTTGACAAGCTAAAAAATGTATGATAAATTGCACTTCAAAAAGGACGGGCGTTGTTTAAATTTTCCGATGTATCCGATATGTGTATAAAATGCGGTAAATGCATACCCGGGTGTACCATTCACTCCGTTAATCCGGACGAAGCGACTTCGCCGAGGGGATTTTTGGATTTGCTAAAAGGCGTAGAAGAAGGCGAAATAGAACTTGATAAAAACGCAAAAGATATATTTGAAAGCTGTTTTTTGTGTAATCAGTGTGTTGAAGTATGTCCCAACTCCTTACCGACTGACTTTATGATCGAAAACGTCCGTGCGAAAATCGCCGACAAATACGGCATCGCGTTTTTTAAAAGAGTGTTTTTCTTTTTGCTTAGGCACAGATGGGCTTACGATTTAGTTAGCAAACTCGGCTTTTATTTTCAAACGTGCGGTTTTAAAATAGAAGAAGAAAAAAACGCTATGAGAAGCAGATTTTCACTTCCGTTACTAAAAAAAGGCAGACTACTGCCTTCAATGAAAAAAACTTCGTTTTTAAAAAAATATCCCGAAAAAATAAAAGCGCAAAACGCCAAAAAAAGAGTGGCTATTTTTATAGGTTGTATGGCAAATTACAATTACACGGAAGTTGGTGACGCGCTAATCGATATCCTAAAATTTCTCAATATAGATATTTTTATCCCAAAAAAACAGCTCTGTTGCGGAGCTCCCGCTTATTTTACGGGAGATTTTAAAACCACCGAATATCTAATCCGATACAATATAGAATATTTTGAAAGTTTTATAAACGAAGTCGACGCAATCATAGTCCCGGAAGCTACGTGCACCGCAATGTTAAAAAAAGATTACGAAGAATATATAAAAGCCCATATGGACACCTCTTGGCTACAAAGACATCAAAAAATTAAAGCCAAAATCTTCGGGACTACCGAATGGCTTTATAAATATACCGACTTAAAAGATAAATTAACTTCTTTAAAAAAACAAAACGAAACCATAACCTATCACAACTCATGCCACTTCGGAAGAGTTTTCAACATCAAAAAAGAACCGCGCGCCCTCTTATCTCCTACATACCAAATAAACGAAATGAAAGACGCCGATATGTGTTGCGGATTTGGAGGCATAACGATACAAACCGAAAAATTCGACCTTGCGGTAAAAGCCGGACAAAAAAAAGCGCAAATTATCAAACAAACAAAAGCGGATATAATCAGCGCGGAATGTAGCGCTTGCAGAATGCAAATTACCGAACAACTCGATAAAGTAGGAGACGACAAAATATTCAAACACCCGTTAGAATTGATTCAAAAAGCTCTTAAATAATCTTTTCCATTTTTTTAAGTTTTCTTATTCTGAGTTTGTAGTCTTTTAAAAACTTTTCAACTTCCTCCCAAAACGCCCGGGAGTGGTTTTTATGTCTGATATGCGCAAGTTCGTGGACTACGACATATTCGATAAGCTCTTTTGGAAGTTTTGCCAAATAATAATTAAAACTAAGGGCGTTTTTAGCGCTACAGCTTCCCCATCTGCTTTTATTAAACCTAAACGAAACTTTTGTGGGATATAGATTCATTTTATTAGTATATATTTTTAAATAATCAAAAATTACCGGAGGTAGGGATTTTATATAAATCTCTTTTACGTCAATGCAGTTTTTGTCGTATTTTTTACCGAAAAGATAATAAAACTCTTCGTTTTTGAGTTTTTGAATAATATGAGACGAATGTTTAATTATAAATTTTTCTATTTTAAAATGGGGGACAAAATGATTGCACCTAACTTCTACAAACCCTTCTTTTACTTCTAAATAGAGATGTTTAATCGGTTTTTTGACAACTTTATATGGAATTACGGTATTGTTTATCAATAATTTTTTCATTTTTTCATAAACTCCACTATTTTGCCGTGAAACCTCGCAAAGCAAAGATTTAGATTGTCTTCGTATAAATCCTTTAATTTATTCCAATTTTCATATACGCCTCTTTCGCACCATTCCCTCATCTCATCATACGTCTCAAATTCATAACCGCTTTTTTTCAACAGCCGTTTGGTATAAGCGTCCACTACCATAACTTCCCTCTCACACGCATAGCACAATATACTATCCGCACTCTCAAAACCGATACCTTTTTGATTCAATAACCACTCTCTGTCTACATAATTTTTAAATCCTTCAAAATCGCCAAAATCCCTTAAAATATTTCGGCTAAGCGCTATTAATCTTTTTGATTTTTGATTATAAAATCCGGCGGGTTTTATCAACTCGGCTAAATATGAGGGTTCAAAACTTGCAATATCCTCTAAAGCTAATGTCGGTAGATTATTTAAAGCCTTTTGGACGTTCTCCCATTTGGTGTTTTGCGTCAAAATAGCACCTATAACCACTTCATACGTTCCAAAAGAGGTCCACCAATATTTTGGCTTATCTTTTAAAAGAGACTTTTGTCTAAGCCATATCAAAAGCTCGTAAGAATTACTAAACTCCATATTCTACCTCTTGAGTAATTATATAGCCTTCATCGTCAAACGCTTTAATTTTTTTGGCTAAAACAGTTTTATTACCTTCGGTTTTTAAATAAAGAGCTTGAAAAATTTTTTTGCATTTTTCTTTAACGTCGTAACTCTCCTTAACGCCCGTCAAAAAATGAGCTATAGGAGCATTCTCTTCCATACCTATTACATTATCCCTACAGCCGCTAAGACCGATATCCGTCAAATAACAACTACCTTCGTCTATTTCCAAATCGTCCGAGCCTATATGGGTATGCGTTCCGATTATCGCACCGACTTTTCCTTTTAACAGCAAAAATAAAGCTCTCTTTTCGGAAGTCGCTTCTGCATGGAAATCTATTAAAATATATTTGTTTTTCTTTTCTACAAAATTTTTAAGTTCAATAAAAGGATTTTTTCCATAAGGCATCGAAAATATACCCATCGCACTTACAACAATAATATTGTCGTCCTCATAATACCACTCTCCAGGAGCCGAAAAGTAATTCAGAGGTCTTAATATTTTATGTTCGTTTAACAAAGCAATTGCTTCTTTTTTCTTATCAAAGGTATGATTACCGCCCGTGAAAATATCAATACCGCCGTTTTTTAATTCTTTATAAATTTTATGCGTAATTCCAAATCCGTGTGCGGAATTTTCGTAATTTGCTATTACATAATCTATATTAAAATCCCTTTTTATTTTAGGAAGATACCGTTTTACCATCTTTCTACCCGGTTTTCCTACAATATCGCCTATAAAAAGTAAATTCATACTGTTCCTTAGTAGTGACTGACACTTTTAATAATAGTAAAAAAACGGGGCTTAAGATAAAGCCGCCGCTACTTCGTCCGCCATATTGCAAGCGTTTTTAACCAAACCTTCCCCAACTTCAAATCTAATGAAATCAACAAGTTTAGCCTCTCCTCCCGCAGCTTTTGCCGCTTTGCTTAGAGCCTCTGCAACTGTTTCTTTTTTCTCGGCTTTTACGTATTCTTGATCTGTAACACATACGTCGCTGTAGAATCTTTTTATTTTACCAGGGATAATTTTTTCGATAACGTTTTCAGGTTTGCCTTCTTTTAACAGTTGAGCTTTTGCGATTTCCTTTTCTTTTTCAATCACTTCAGCAGGTACACTCTCAGGATTCAAATATTGAGGTTTCATAGCCGCAATATGCATTGCGATATCTCTTAGAGTATCTTTAATAGCTTCGCAAGTTTTTTCGCTATCGCAAGCAGCCGCTACAAGCACACCGACTTTTCCACCCGCATGAATATATCCGTTTACGATTCCATTCTCAGGCGCTTTAATAGTTGCTATTCTTCTAACTACTATATTTTCCCCGATTTTTGCGATTTTAACTTTAAGTTCTTCTTCAAAAGTCCCGCTGCCAAACGGCGCTTTGTTTAAACTTTCGACATCTGCGATATCGTTTACGTTTATAGTTTTAACCGTTTCGCTTACAAATTCAATAAATTCGTCTGTTTTAGCAACGAAATCAGTCTCACAGTTGACTTCTGCAATACTTCCTTGTTTATAATCAGGAGTGATATAAATCTCAACTCTTCCCTCAGCCGCGTTTCTGTCCGCTTTTTTAGCCGCTTTCGCAAGTCCTTTTTTTCTTAGGATTTCTACCGCTTTTTCTTCATTACCTTCAGCTTCTACCAACGCTTTTTTACAATCCATCATTCCGGCACCGGTTTTTTCTCTAAGTGCCTTTACCATTGCCGCTGTAATATTAGCCATATTACGCCTCCTCAGCTTTTTTTATTTCTTCTGTTTCAGCTTTAATTTCTTCTTCGCTTTTAGTTTCGTTTTGCGCTTCTTCTTTTACTTCTTTAATTTCTTGATCGATTTCTTCGTCGCTAACCGGAGCTTCGCTTTCTTCTTCTTTTTGCGCCATCTCTTTACCTTCGATAATAGCGTCGGCTATCGTTTTACAGAAAAGATTAACACTTCTAATCGCATCGTCGTTTCCAGGAATCGGATAATCGATTAAGTCCGGGTCACAGTTTGTATCAACCGGCGCAACTATCGGAAGACCGAGTTTATTCGCTTCGCCTACCGCGATTTTTTCTTTTACGGTGTCAACAATAAACAACATATCAGGGATTTTTTTCATATGTCTGATACCGCCGATAAATTTTTCTAACTTAGCTTTTCTTCTTGCTAAGATTAATCTCTCTTTTTTTGTTAAAAGATTAATTTGTCCGCTCTCTTCCATTTTTTCTATTATTTCAAGTTTTCTGATAGATTTTTGAATAGTTTTGAAGTTAGTTAGCATACCTCCAAGCCATCTATGGTTTACATAAGGCATACCGGCTCTTGTAGCGTGCTCTTTAATAGCTTCTACCGCTTGTTTTTTAGTACCAACAAAAAGTATTGTTTTACCTTCCGCCGCCGCATCTCTAACTACGTTACACGCATATTTGATATGTCTTAGGGTTTTTTGAAGGTCGATAATATAGATATTTTTTCTAACTCCGAAAATATATTTTTTCATTTTCGGGTTCCATCTTCTTTTTTGATGCCCGAAATGCACACCGCATTCCAAAAGGTCTTTCATTGTTACGTTACATGCCATTTTTTCTCCTTGAATTATCTGTTTTTTGGTTCGGGTTTAGCCTCCCTCTTCTTTAACACCGTTTGGTGCAACCCTACCAAGGAATAAAGAGGTGAGTACTAAGAAACGAAATAATACCAAAAATAGTGTATAATTTCAAATATATAAATAAGGAGAAACAAATGATACAAAAAACGTTAACTCCTACCAAACAAACCGTTACAATAAAAATCCCAAAGGAGTATCTTAATACTGAGTTAGAAATAATTATCAAACCTAAATACGAAATGATTTTTAAAACAAGCGGAATTTTAAAAAACATCGATATCACAAAATGGGAAGAAAATATAAAAAATGAGTGGAATCGAATATCTTATTGATTCTAATATAATTATCTATCATTTAAACGGTGAAGAAATTGCAACAAGATTTATATTAGAAAATATCGAAAAATCCGCTATTTCGCGAATAACGTATATCGAAGTTTTATCGTTTCCTTTTGAAGATGATAAAATTTTTCGCAGTGTAAAAAATTTTTTAGGTCTATTCACAATTATTGATACAAACGAACATATCGCATTAAAAAGTATTTATAATCGTAGAATAAAAAAAATAAAATTACCGGATAATATTATTGCGGCAACAGCGCAAATCAATAATTTAACACTTGTAACAAGAAACGTAAAAGATTTTAACAATCTCGAAATAAAAATTTTAAACATATTTTAATAATTTAAGGAGTAACTATGCCTATGCTTGACAGTTTTTTGGTAGACCACGTAAAAATGCCCGCACCCGGCGTTAGGATTGCAAAAACAATGAAAACGCCAAAAGGCGATACTATTACGGTGTACGATTTGAGATTCGCAAAACCGAATGAAGAAATTATAAGCGAAAAAGCGATGCATACACTTGAGCATCTATTTGCCGGATTTATGAGAGACCATTTGAAAAACTACGATATCATCGACATTTCGCCTATGGGGTGTAGGACGGGATTTTATATGAGCGTTATCGGAGAACCTAAAACAGAAGAAATTATCAAAGCTTTTAAAAACTCTATGGACGATATTTTAAAAACCGACAATATCCCGGAAGCCAACGTCTACCAATGCGGAAGTTGCTATTTGCACTCTCTAAACGCGGCAAAAGAAGTCGCTAAATCGATACTAAATAAAAAAATAGTCGAAATCGACAACGACTCACTTAAAATGGATATAAATTCTATTCCAAACGTTTGCGATGTCGATATTAAAAAAGTTAAAATTCTTGGCGAAAATAATTAAAAAAGAGTGGCTTTTTTTTCTCTTTTTTCTTCTTTTTGCAATAGAGTGTTTTTTATTAAAACCATCGTTTAAAGAACTTTACGATTCTATAGATTTCGCTACAATTAGAGCGCTTTTGGCTATGATGCTTATAACTTCGGCATTCAAAGAATCCTCATTTTTCGATTTTATCGCGCAAAAATCCTTTAATTTCGTCAAAACGGAGCGTTTTTTAAGTTTTACGTTTGTAGGATTGAGCGTTATGCTTTCGATGTTTTTAACAAACGACATATCTCTTTTGATAATAGTCCCTTTAACTATTTCACTAAAGAATATAATCAAAAACGATATTACCAAACTAATTATTTTCGAAGCAATAGGCGCAAACGTAGGAAGCGCTCTCACACCCGTCGGTAATCCTCAAAATATTTATCTTTTTAGGCAAATGAATATAGGTTTTATCGAATTTATGGAAAAAATGAGCCTAATATTTATACCGAGTATGTTAATCCTTGCCATAATGATTTGGATACTTTTTAAAAACAGACCCGTAACTATTATAAAAACCGCAAAGACACACATCAACAAACCGCTGTTTTTTATTACGAGTTTTTTATTTATACTTTTTATTGCGGGGCTTGAATTCTCTTTTGTAAAATATGTGTTAATCCTTATTTTCATATCCTATCTTTTTTATCCTAAACTATTTCTAAAAATCGATTATTTTTTAATTTTTACGTTTATTTTGATGTTTATGGATTTTTATCTTTTATCAAAATTTACTCTTTTTCATAAACTTTTTAATATTCACGGTTTTTTTGACGTTTTTAACGCGTCGGTAATTCTCTCCCAAATTATTTCAAACGTTCCTGCAACGTTACTGTTAACACATTTTTCACACGAATATTTGCCAATAGCATACGGTAGCAATATCGCCGCAAACGGTCTTATTATTGCTTCTCTTGCAAACGTAATAGCTCTAAAACCTTTAAAAGGTGCGTTTTTAGAGTTCCACAAATACTCTCTTATCTTCTTCTTTTTTAGCTATGCGGCGGTAGTGGCAATATTAAATTGTTTGATATAATTTCATCAAAAAGGATTGGTATGGCAAAAAGAGTTGCAATTAACGGACTTGGAAGAATCGGTAAAATGGTATTGTGGCATTACGTAACTTCCAAACCTACCGATATCGAAATAGTAGCGGCAAACGGCGGAAGCGGAACGCCTGAGGATTTGGCGTATATGCTTAAATTTGACTCGGTCCACAAAAAATTCCCGGCAAGCGTGGAGTATACCGACAATTCTTTAATAATCGACGGCAAAGAGATTAAAATCGTTAGCGAAAGAGACCCTAAAAATCTCCCGTGGAAAGAGATGCAAATCGATATAGTTTTGGAAGCTACCGGGAAATTTACCAAAAGAGACGACGCGGCAAAACATCTACAAGCCGGAGCCAAAAAAGTAATCATAACAGCCCCGGGCAAAAACGTTGACAAAACGATAGTTTTAGGAGTAAACCACGAAGAATACGACCCAGATAATCATCACGTCATTTCAAACGCTTCTTGTACTACCAACTCTTTAGCACCCGCAATGAAAGTATTGGAAGATGTTTTTGGCGTAGAAAGCGCACTTATTACTACCGTCCATTCTTATACTTCAAGCCAAGTGACTATTGATAGAAAAAAACCGGGCAAACACAGAAGAGGTCGTGCGGCGGCAATAAACATAATTCCTACAACTACCGGAGCGGCAAAAGCGACAACGGAAGTTATTCCGTCTTTAAAAGGCAAAATGAACGCGTTAGCTCTTAGAGTCCCGACACCTGATGGAGCGGTTACGGATATTTCGGTAGTGCTTAAAAAAGAAACTACAGCCGAAGAGTTAAACAAAGCGTTTGAAGAATACGCAAACAATCAACTAAAAGGAATATTGGAAATTACATACGACGAAGTAGTTTCAAGCGATATTTTAGACAATCCTCACTCAAGTATAATCGACGGACTCTCCACAATGGTTGTTGACGGCAACAAAGCCAAAATCCTCGCTTGGTATGATAACGAATTCGGATACGCAAAAAGAGTTTTGGACTTAGCTGTATTAGTGGCTAAAAGTCTTTAATTCTCTTCTTTGCTTTTTAACATCTTTGAAATATAACCCGGAGTAACACCCAAAAATCTTGCAATTTCGGTATATTTATAGCCTGATGCTTTTGCTTTTTTAATCGCTTCGATTTTATCTTCGCACTCTTCAAAAAAATCGCCTATCTTTTTTCGAATTACTTTTATTTCCCCGTCTATTTTAACGATTTTAGGCTCGTTGTAAATCTCTTCGAGTTCGTGTTTTTCCAGAGGCTTTTTTAACCACTCTACATACTCTTCTAAAGGTTTTTGTAAAATCATACTATCCTCTATCAACTCAAAAAACTTGCTTTTTTTTATCCTCAAAGCCAACGATTGATACTCATAATCCCTAATATCCTCAACCAACCCAAGCGCTATTGCGTTTCGTTCGATATATTTGATAATTTTCCAATTATGCGAATCGTCAAACGTCATATAACTCTCAAACCTGCTCTTCCAAAGATGCCCAACCCTTCCGCTTTTGTAGTTATACCATGCCGCATATGCACTGTTTAAAAACCTCATCGCTTCGCTAAGATTATTAAGTGTCGTTTCTATAAGCAGATGATAATGGGTAGGAAGTATGGTAAATGCGTGAAATGTTACTTTATAGTCATATTTTGTTTTTAGCATTAACTCCATAAATTTAAAAAAATCCTCTTTTTGCGTAAAAATTTCGCTTTCGTTAACACCCCTATTGATAATATGATAAAATCCCGGGTCGTTTACTCTTGGCTTTCTTGCCATCTCTTCTCCTTTAATTCAGTGACAGACACTAAGAAATTATACCAAAAAAAGCTCAGTTTATGAGCTTAAAAGAGTTGGTTTTTCTATCATAATTGTAAACTTCTCCCGTTTCGATAATATAATACCACCCTATAAGATTTAATTTCTTAGTTTCGACTTTCTCTTTTATAAAAGGATAGGTCATTAAATTATCGAGCTGTTTTATTACGTTTAGTTGTTCTACTTCCCATTCTCTTAGTTTATAATCCTTAATAGCGTTAACCGCTTCTTTTACGTCAGAGATAATCTCAAGCCATTTTTTAACCAACGGCAATTTATCAAGCTCTTCTTTAGGATAAAACAGAGCTTTTAATCCGCCGCAATTACTATGTCCGCAAACCAAAATATTCTTAACTTCCAAATAATTTACCGCATATTCCAAAATAGATGCGGTACACTTAAACGTCCCGTCGTTAATTTCAAACGGAGGTACGATATTTGCGATGTTTCTGACTACAAACAGCTCTCCGGGTTTGGTGTTTGTTATTAAATTTGGCACTATTCTGCTATCGCTACACCCTATATAGCAAGTATGAGGTCTTTGTTTTTCTTTTAATTCCTTAAAAAGTTCTTTATGTGATTCAAAATCTTCGTTTTGAAAATTCAAAACCCCTTTAAAAAGTTTTTCACTCATAATCTTCCTTTAATTTTTCTATAAGCTCAATACATACGTTTAAAATCTTTTCAACCGAAGAGAGCTTTACTCTTTCGTTTATCGAATGCGGATTTTCTATGATAGGACCGATTGACGCCATTGAGACGTTTGGAAATTTACTTTTCAATACCGCACACTCAAGCCCCGCGTGAATTACTTTATATTCACTCTTCATAATCGATTTCAATATCCGAGCGAGTGTCGTAATTTCAGGCTTCCACGCCGGATATTCCCCCTCAAACCTCAAATTAGCCCCATAACACTTGGCTTTTATATACTCTTTTAATTCTTCTAATTTTTCATTTGAATTAGCTCTAAGCGAAAGAGTAATATTTTCGTTTTCTATTAAAGCGAGATTAACCGATTTGCTAACCACCTTAAATTCGAAATCCCATTCAAGCACACCGTGGGGAAGCTTATCTAAAAACGCCAAAAACTCTTTTGAATAAATTTCCGCTTCCTCTCCTCTTTCGTTTTCAAAAACAACCTTTGCTTTTGCGCTTGCGGGTATGGAATTTCTTCTCTCCCCTCCTTTAATTAAAACTACATTTTCAATTTTTTCGCATAAAACCTTTATGGCGTTTGGGATTTCTTTATCTATATCCACTCCGCTATGACCTCCGGGAAGGTTTTTAACCTCAACTTCTCCTATAAACCCTTTTATTTTTTCTTTGGAGGCTTTAAATTCAACTTCCGCGTCCACTCCGCCCGCACAGCCTATGTAGATATTTTCATCTTCGCTATCGAGATTCAAAAGATACGTAGATTTTATCTCAAGGTCTAAATTAAAAGCGCCAATTAGTCCGATTTCTTCATCGTTTGTAAATAAAAACTCCAAATTATCGTATCGTTTCATAAGATAAAGCATTATCACAACACCCATACCGTTATCCGCCCCTAACGAAGAGTGTTGAGCTCTAAGCCAATCACCTTCTTTAACAAGTTCAATTTTAGGCGCGTCTCCTACACACACCATATCGTAATGACTTTGCAACGCCAAAACGGGAGTATTTTTAAAAGCGAGGATATTTCCGGCTTTATCTATTTGATAATCGTATCCGTTATTTTTGATTTTATTTATCAGATATTCTCTCATTTTACCGGTATTGCCGCTACAATGAGGAATTTTTACGATTTCTTCGAATATTTTTAAAATTTCTTGCATATTTAGCCTTTTGTAATTGATTTGTTATAATTAACAAAAAAGGTAGGAAATGAAACATAAATTGTTATTGTTTATGATACCACTTTTTTTTGCTGGTTGCGTAAATAAAGACGGAATTTCGTTAAAATATTATCCGGACTGTAAAGAATATTACGACTATTACGGCGTTTACCACCGCAAATGCGAAAATAATATTATAAATTTCAAACACAAAAAAAAACTATCCCCTCCTATATGTCTTGACTGTAACTAAAGGTAAAAAATGAATATAAACGACATTTTAAAAGAACGAAACAAAAGTTTTAACTGGAAAAACATAAAACCTATAAAAGAAACGCTTGATAAATTCCACGTAAAAGAGGCAGATTTCAAATTAAACGACACCATAGAAATAACCGCTCAATGTGACGATAACTATATAGAAGTGGCTAAAATGTTAAAACCCTGGCGAAAAGGTCCGTTTAAAATAAACGATTTATTAATAAAAAGCGAATGGAATAGTTTTATAAAATGGAATATTATATCCTCGCATATAAATTTAAAAGACAAAGAAGTTTTAGACGTCGGGTGTAACAACGGGTATTATATGTTTAGAATGCTAAACTTCAACCCCAAAAGCATAACCGGATTCGACCCGGGTGTGTTGTTTAATCTCCAATTTGAATTTATCAATAAATTTATAAAAAGCAATATCGAATATAAACTTTTAGGAGTCGAACATATTCCTTATTATCACAAAAAATTCGACACTATTTTTTGTCTTGGCGTTTTATACCACCGCCCGGACCCCGTTACGATGCTAAAAGAATTAAAAGCCGGATTAAATCCAAACGGTGAAGTAATATTGGATACACTAATTATAAAAGGAGACGAAGAAATCGCGCTATGTCCTATACGTTATCAAAAAATGAAAAACGTCTACTTTATCCCTACTCTAAAAGCGTTATATAACTGGATAGAAAAAGCGAAATTTAAAGATGTAGAATATCTTGGAGAAAAATACACCACATTAAACGAACAACGCAAAACAGAATGGATAGACGGCGAAAGTTTAGAAAGTTTTCTAAATGAAGAGAAAACAAAAACGATAGAAGGATACCCTCCACCGCTTCGAGTTTATTTGAAGCTAAAAAATTAAGCTTCCGCTCCCGCTTGCATCATGAAGTAATATACCAATCCTATAAAAGCGAAGGTAGTTACGAATGCTGATACCAAAATTGTTCCGAATCCCATTTTTTCTCCTTTTATTTTTAAATATAGTAAAATTATACAAAAAAGGAAGTAAATGTCAAAACATTTAACTCATACCAAAGATTTAAGCAAAGAGGAGATATTACGAATATTCTCATACGCAAAAGATTTTTTGGATTTTAAAAAAAGAGAGGAGTTAAAAGGAAAACTGATAATCAATATTTTCTTCGAAAACTCCACACGGACCAGAAGCAGTTTTGAAATTTCGGCTAAAAGGCTCGGTGCGGACGTCGTAAATCTGGACGTTGCAAAAAGTTCAACGTCCAAAGGCGAAACGCTATTTGACACTGCGGCAAATTTAGACGCGATGGGACCCGATGCCATCATAGTCAGACACCATAGAGCCGGAGTGCCGAAAATTTTATCCAAATACGTAAACTGTTCGATTATCAATGCGGGAGACGGAGCACACCAGCACCCTACCCAGGGTCTTTTAGACCTTTTTACGCTTATGGAAGTTTTGGGAGATTTAAAAGGAAAAAAAATAGCCATTGTAGGTGATATTAGAAATTCACGCGTCGCAAATAGCGATATAGAACTTATTACAAGATTCGGAGCGGAGGTTTTATTGGTCGGTCCTCCCCAATTTTTACCAAAAACAAACTTAAAAACCACATATAACATAAAAGAAGCCGTAGATTTTGCCGACGCCATCATTAGTCTTAGGACTCAAACCGAAAGACACGAACACCCCACATTCTCTTCACTTAAAGATTACGCCCAAAATTTTAAAATTACTAAAGAATTGATAAAAGACAAAAACATCTATATCATGCACCCGGGACCCGTGCATAGAAACATCGATATAGACGATGAGGTAATGGAAGATAAACGCTCATTGATTCTTCGCCAGGTTAAAAACGGGGTAGCCGTGAGAATGGCGATTTTAAAGTATCTTTTAAAAGGTTAAGATTGAAGTTTTTTTTAATTGATTTTGCTGGCAATATCTATATACGCAAAATTGAGAAATTAAAAGACGTTTTTTTCTCTTTTCCCGATTTTCAAAATCACGATTTTAAAGCGACAATACCTTGTAAAATTATAAAAAAAACTCCTATTTCCTATGAAAATTACCTAAAAGCTTTTAAAGGCGTAATAGAAGAGATAAAAAACGGAAATACCTATCTTTTAAATCTAACGTTTCCCACCCTTATTGAAACAAACTGCGAATTGATAGATATTTTCAAAAGCGCAAAAGCCCCGTTTAAATTATATTTCAAAAACAGATTCGTAACGTTTTCTCCCGAAAGGTTTGTTACGATTCGAAACAACAAAATCTACACCTATCCGATGAAAGGAACGATTGACGCTTCCGTAAAAAACGCGAAAGAAAAAATCCTATCCAATAAAAAAGAGATGGCAGAACATACCATGGTCGTAGATTTATTAAGAAACGATTTAGGCATAATAGCAAAAGACGTAAAAGTTGATAAATTCAGATTCGTAGATAAAATAAAAGCCGGGGAAAAAGATTTATTGCAAGTTAGTAGCGAAATTTCGGCAACATTGAATAATTGGCAACATCACTGGTTAGATATACTTCTAAAAATACTCCCAGCCGGTTCGATTTCCGGGACTCCTAAAAAAAAGACGCTTGAAATCATAAAAAACATTGAAAATTACGATAGAGGATTTTATACGGGAATTTTTGGCATCACTGACGAAAAAACATTCTTAGATAGCGCGGTAATTATAAGATATATCGAAAAAAAAGAAAATAAAGTCTATTATAAAAGCGGAGGCGGAATTACGATTGATTCCGACCCGCAAGAAGAATACGACGAACTTATTAAAAAAGTTTATATTCCTATTTAACGCATTTATCTATTACAGCTTCGGCAACTATATCGTTTGGATAAATATAAGTAACTACGATTTTATATCCTTGGTCGATTAATTTTTTGGTATCTTTTGCTTTACAAAACACCTTTACAAGCTGATTTTTAACTTTTTGCAACGTTTCATCACTCATATCCACGGCATTACCTTTTTGGAAATTGACAATGAAGAGTATTTTTGACTTACTGTCTTTAATAAAAGTGATTTTATCTTTTACTTGACCGATATAAATTTCGTTTGCAAAAAGCATTGAACTCAAAAACGCAAAAATCAAAGCTAACTTTTTCATTTTTTCTCCTTTTTTTAATTTAATCTATAACAATTCTATTTCTTCCGGTCTCTTTTGCTTTGTATAGTCTTTTATCGGCGATTTTTATCATTTCCGGAAGTGTTTCGCCTTCATCTGCGATACCTGCTGAGAAAGTGTATTTTACCCCTTTATATTCTGTGAGGGAATTTTTGATTTTTTCTACCGCTTTTTTGGCTTCTTCTTTCGTAGCGTCCGGTAGAAAAATCAAAAACTCCTCCCCACCGTATCTTACTACATAATCGGTTTTACGGATATTGTTTTTAATTGTGGCAACGAAATATTTTAGAATCTCATCACCCATTTGATGCCCGTATGTATCGTTTATTTTTTTAAAATGGTCTATATCGAGCATTACGATTGATTTGGTTTCGTGTATCATAAAAAGATTATCAAGCGTTGTCTCTAAAAAGAACCTATTAAAAGCCCCCGTTAAATTATCAAGTTGCAATTTACCCTTAATACTTTGAAAACTGTCGTAAATGTCAAGCAAATTATTAACTCTTAAAATCAACTCCTCTTTTAAAAACGGTTTTTTAAGATAATCGTTTGCGCCGAGTTTCAACGCTTTCAAAAACTTATCGTCCACTTTTTCATCTGATATCATCATTATCGGAAGCTCGGTGCGGGTATAGTCGCTTCTTATATTTTCAATAAGCTCTTCTCCGTCCATTTTTGGCATATTCAAATCAGTAATAATCAAATCGGGCTTCGAGGTTTTGATTTTATCAAGAGCCATACTCCCGTCTTTAGCTTCATCTACGTTTAAACCTATGGAGAGCAGAATCTTTTTGACGTAATTTCTAACCATTCTCGAATCATCAACGATTATAGCGTTTAAATTTTGGTTTTTATAATATCTTTTAATAAACGTCACCAAATAATCAAGAGCGTATTTGTCCTTGATGATAAATTCTACGATTCTGTTTTTATAAGGGGAATTTTTAAACGTGTCGTATTGACTCATAACGATAATAGGCTTTTTTTTACTAAGAAGATACTCTATATGTCTTCCGTCTTGAGAATCCGGTAATACAAAATCCACTATATATAGATCATAACTTTGCTTCAAATTTTTCAATTCCTCAAAAGAAGCGATAAAATAGAAATCTATAAATACTAGATTTTTTGAAAAGTAGTTTTTGATAATTTTCCGATATGTCGAGGAATCCTCTAATACCAATACTTTCATTTTTTTCCTTAATCACAGAGTTTTACAAAATTATAACAAAAAAAAAGGAGAGGGAAATTAGCAAGAATATGAAGTAACGAATTCATACGGATGCGGTCTTCCCTCAACCGGAATAATTTCCGTTTCGTATTTGTAATCGATATACGTTTTAATAAAATCATCACTCATAACCGGTTTTAAGAAGCTGTTAGGGTCTTTTAGTTCATCTTCTACCGCATAAATCGCTTCTCTAAGAGTTGCCGGTAATGTTCTGATTCCTCTTTCTTTGATTTCATCAAGGCTAAGTTCAAATAAATCTTCGTTAAGAGGTTCTTTAGCCGCTTCGTAAATTTCAAGATTGTTTTTAATTCCGTCAAGTCCGGCAAGCAACATTACGGTAAAGGCAAGATACGGATTTGCTGTAGAATCAGGGAATCTAAACTCAGTCCTTACTGATTTTTCACCCGCCCCAAAAGGAATTCTACAACTCGCACTTCTGTTTTTTGCGCTATATGCCAAAATATTTGGAGCTTCAAAGCCCGGTTGCAATCTTTTATATGAGTTCATAGAAGCGTTGGTAAATGCCGCTACCGCATCGGCGTGAGCAAATACTCCGGCAATATATTTTTTGGCAATATCACTTAAGTTAGCGTATGCACCTTCTTGATAAAATAGGTTTTTGCCATCTTTCCAGATAGATTGGTGAGTATGCATACCGTTTCCGTTGTCACCGTATAGAGGTTTTGGCATAAATGTCGCCGTTTTACCGTTTAGGTGAGCTACCATTTTAACTACGTATTTTAGTTTTTGAACGTTATCAGCCGCCTCTACAAGCGTTCCGAATTTTACACCGATTTCTCCTTGAGCTTGAGCAACTTCGTGATGGACAACAAACGTCTCAAGTCCTACTTCTTTTAAGACTTTCACCATTTCGGCTCTTAAATCCATCATCGTATCTACCGGAGGGACTGGGAAATATCCGCCTTTTGTTCTTGGTCTGTGTCCGATGTTTAATTCATCTCCCCACTCTGCGTAATCGTTCCATACACCCTCTACGCTATCAACTTCGTAACACTGCGCGTTAATATCGTCTCTGATAACTACGTTTTCGAATACGAAAAATTCGTTTTCCGGTCCGAAATACGCAACGTCACCTATGTTTTGTTCTTCCATATATTTAAGCGCTTTTTTAGCGATACTTCTTGGACATTTTTCATACGGAGTCCCGTCAGTATTGTATACGTCGCAGAAAACCACCATAGTAGGGTCCGCGGTAAATGGGTCTATAAAATGCGTTCCGATTTCAAAATCCGGTTTTAATATCATATCAGATTCGTTAATAGGTTGCCATGCCGGGATACTACTTCCGTCAAACGGTAATCCGTTTGTTAACACTTCTTCGTCAAGCGAATCGATATCGTATGTTACGTGATGCCACACACCTTTAATATCCGTAAATCTAAAATCCACGAATTCGATTTCGTTCTCTTTACATTGATTTAAAAACTCTTTTGCGCTCATTTGCTCTCCTTTTAAAAATTTGAAATAATTATATCCAACTTAATTTACTAAAATCAAAAAAAATTGAATAAATTTTAAACAACGGAGTCAAAATGAGATTTATCGAAACATTACTTATTAGCGACAAAATCGAAAATTTAGAATTACATAATATTAGAATGAATAAAACAAGAAAAGATTTTTTTAACCTGCCCCCTTTGGATTTGAAAGATTACGTCCAAATAATACCGAATAAAAGAGTGAGAGTCACATACTCAAAAGAGATAGAAAACATACAATATTTTGAAATAAACAAAAGAGAATTCAAAACGTTTAAAATCGTCTACTGCGACGATATAGACTACTCATACAAATACGCAGACAGAAAACATTTAAACGCCTTAAAACCAGCTAAAGTTGACGAAATTTTTATTATAAAAAACAATCTTATAACCGACTCCACTATTTCCAATCTCGCTTTTTTCGACGGCAAAGAGTGGTTAACACCCAAAACTCCGCTTTTAAAAGGCACCAAAAGAGAAGAACTTATTTCCAAAAATTTATTAACTCCCACCGACATAAGTCCGAATGAGTTGAAAAACTTCTCAAAAATCGCCTTAATAAACGCGGTTTTGGGATTTTTTATAATTGAAGATTTTGATATAATTTTGTAAAAAGGGTAAAAATGACTTGGGATTTAACTCCTCTATTCGATTCGATAAATTCGGCAAAAGAGTTCTTGGAAGAGACGAAATTAAAAGCTTTGGAATTCGAAAAAAATTACAAAAACAGACTTTATACGCTAAACGCCGAAGAATTTTTAGAAGTTATAAAACTTTATGAAGATATTTTAGAACATATCGGAAGAAGTTTAACTTATATCTATTTACAATTCGCCACGGACACCTCAAAAGGTGCTCTGCTTGCCGAGTTTCAAGAAATAGCAAATTCTATAGAAGAGCATTTGATTTGGTTTGAATTGGAATTTATCTCTCTTCCGTTGGATAAACAACAAAAATTTATAGACAACGCGGGGGTTTATAAATATTATTTAATCCACCTTCAAGAAGAGGCGCCTTATAAACTTAGCGAAAAAGAAGAAAAAATTTTAATGAAAAAGGATTTAACCAGCTCAAACGCTTTTAGCAGATTATTCGACGAACAAATCAGCAATTTAAAATTTTTCTTTGATGGAGAATATTTAAGCGAAGAAGAAGTATTAAGCAAACTCTATTCAAACGACAGAAACGTCAGAAAAAAAGCTCAAATTTCATTAACGCTCGGTCTTAAACCTCATCAACGTCTGTTTGCGTATATTTATAATCAAATCAAAAAAGATTATAAAATCGAAAACGTAGAAATCAGAGGTTTCGATTCTCCCGAAGCCCCAAGACACCTCAGCAATAAAGTTACTCAAAAAAGCGTTGAGAGTCTGATTCAAACCGTAAATTCCAATACTCATTTGGTATCCGAATATTACGAAATCAAAAAAAGACTTTTAAATCTCGACACGCTTTACGATTACGACAGATACGCTCCCATAAAAAGAGCCGAAAACGTGGATATTCCATTCGAAGAAGCCAAAGAGCTGGTATTAAACGCGTTTAAAAACTTTTCGGATACGTTTTATGTTATAGCAAAAAAAGCTTTTGACGAAAAATGGATAGACGTCTATCCGAAAGACGGAAAAAGAGGAGGTGCTTTTTCGCATTCCGCAACACCAAGCGTCCACCCATACGTTTTATTAAACTACACAAAACAAAGAAGGGACGTATTTACGTTAGCACATGAATTAGGTCACGCAATACATCAATACTTGGCAAGAGACGTAGGATACCTAAACCAAGACACTCCGCTAACGACAGCGGAAACCGCAAGTATTTTTGCCGAAATGCTGTTGTTTGAAGAACTTAAAAAAAGTCTCGGCAAAGACGAACTTATCGAAATTTACGCAAATAAATTAGAAGATATATACGCCACGCTTTTTAGACAAATAGTATTTACCAATTTTGAAAGAAGAGTCCACGCCAAAGGTGAATTAACCCCTAACGATTACAATAAAATCTGGCTTGAAGAAAATAAAAAAATGTTTAATTCAAGCGTAGTTTTAACAAGCAATTATGAAATTTGGTGGAGTTATATTCCGCACTTTATCCATTCGCCGTTTTACTGTTACGCATACTCTTACGCACAACTTTTGGTGTTAACGCTGTTTAGGTTATATAAAAACGGTTATGAACATTTTGAGAGCAAATATCTCGAATTTTTAGCTCAGGGTGGAAGCATACCTCCAAAAAAACAGTTGGAAATATTCGGTCTTGATATTGAAAAAACCGATTTCTGGGAAGAAGGGTTAGACCTTATTAAAGAGATGTTAAACGAATTTAAAGGACTTTGCGATGATAATAACCAATCCGAAATTTAGAGAAATAAAAATTTCACACGCCGAGGAGATATTACATTTTCTAATACAATCCCAAGACGCGTTTGATATTTTATGCGTTTATGAAGATATTACTTTCGACCCTCAACTTCCAAAAGAAATTTCAAAGTCGTTTCACGACGTAATATTTTTTTCTATAGCCAACTACACGCTCTCTACCGCAACAATCCAAAACGAATATTTAACATTTGAAGCCGGATTTGGAGAGCAGAATTTCGGTAGTTTCGTAAAAGTGCCGATAGAAAACATTCTTCAAATAACTCAAGAAGACACTCCCCTTTTTGTTAATGTAACCGCTTCTTTACCAAAACCGAAAAAACCCAAAAATCCTTTCGAATTAAACCCGAGAAACAAAAAGATTCTAAATCCTAACTCTTCACAAAATTCAAAATAGCTTCTATCTCTTTTGTTTTTTCTTTATAAATAATATAGGTTTTTCTTTTTAAATCCATATCTTTAATTCGCGACATAAAAAGCTTTTTGTCTCTTAATTCGTCTTTAATTACCATTTTGGATATTATAGAAACCACTTGGTCGGGTGAATTCATAACGGTATATTTAAGTGCGGTCGAGTTGTGGACTTCACTAATTACGTTTAAGGTATCGCAAGCAAATTCAAACACTTCAAACGCTTTTTTAATAAAATCTCTCGTTGAAGAATTGGGTTCTCTGCATATCATTTTGTAATTTTTCAAATCTTCCAAATGGATACTCGGCGGCAACGGTTTATTCGAAAACACGACAAGTTCGTCTTCTATCCATTCCACATAATTGACGTTGTTGTTTCTTTTTTTGGTTACAAACGCCATATCTATCGCTTTTTTCTCAACTTCCTCAAAAAGCGCGTCGTTATTTTTGATAACGAGATTGATTTCTCTGTTAATAAGACTTTTAAAGTATTTAATACACTCCGGCAAATTATAATTACCCACCGTAGGCGACGCTCCTATTAAAAACGGAGAATCGGCGTTTCTAAACTCTTCGAGTTTTTTTTCAAAATTACTCAAAAATTTTTCGAATTCTTTGGCGTATATCAAAAACGTCTGTCCCTCTTTAGTTAATACCACACCGTTTTTTTTGCGCTCAAAAAGAGTGACACCAAGATAGTTTTCCAAAATCCTAATCTGTTGCGTTACGGCTGGTTGTGATATCCCCAACACTTTGCTTGCTTTGGAAAAACTACTCTCCCTGTTTATAATCAAGAACGTAAAAATTTTATCGAGATATTTAATAACCATTATCGCCTCTTCCGTTAAATTTTATTAATGAGAATTATAACTAAAAATTATATCAAAGCCAATATTGCTTTAAATAAAATTTGTTTATTGCGATAGTTGTGATATAATTAATACAAAAAAGCGGGAAAATGGAGTTTTTAAACGAATTAAACGAAGCACAAAAACAAGCCGCGACACATATAGACGGCGCTCTTTTAATTTTAGCGGGTGCGGGAAGCGGTAAAACCAAAACCGTAACCACAAGACTCGCTTATTTGTTAAGTCTTGGCATAGACCCGGCAAATACGCTAACACTAACATTTACCAACAAAGCCGCAAGCGAAATGCGTCAAAGAGCGCTGCAAATGATAGGTGATAAAGCGCCCTATCCTCCGCTTTTAAGCACGTTTCATAAATTCGGACTTATGTTTTTAAAACTTTATATCCACATGTTAGATAGAAAAAACACTTTTGTCATAATAGACGCAGACGACCAGAAAAAAATCCTAAAAAACATCTCTTCGGACCTGCCCCCTTCGTTTATGAGTAAAGAAATCAGCAAATACAAAAATTCCTTTTTATCGGCACAAGAGGTCTATTCGCTCGCAAAAGACTCCACATACAAAAAACTCGCCCACATTTACGACAAATACGAACGTTACTTGCTCGAAAACAATCTTGTGGATTTTGACGATTTACTACTTTTAACCTATAAAATCTTGGAAAAAGACGACGCTTTATGCGAAGAAATTTCCCAAAAATACCAATACATCATGGTTGACGAATATCAAGACACCAACGAAATTCAGCTACTACTATTAAAAAAACTCTGCAAAACACACAATAACATCTGCGTGGTCGGAGACGACGACCAATCAATTTACGGATTCAGAGGGGCAAATCACAAAAATATCTTAAATTTTGAAAAAGACTTTAACGCCGAAGTCATTAAACTCGAAACCAACTACCGCTCTACCAATCAAATATTAAACGCCGCTAATTCGTTAATAAGTTTTAATAAACAGCGCTACGACAAAAAACTAAAATCCGCTATAGGAGAAGGTAAAGAAATCGAACTTATCAGTAGTTACAACGAAATAGCCGAAGCCGAAACGATTGCCCGCAAAATCAAAAACCTAATAAATACCGGCGTAGAACCTAAAAACATCGCAATACTATATCGTATAAACGCACTTTCTCGCTCCATTGAAGACGGTCTTAGAAGTTATGGAATAACGTATAAACTCGTAGGAGGCATGAGATTTTACGAAAGAGAAGAGATTAAGGATTTAATCAGTTATTTAAGAATCATAGCAAATCCCAACGACGATTATTCGTTTAAAAGAGTAGTAAACAAACCAAAACGCGGCATAGGAAAAACAACGATAGTAAAACTTGAAGAAGCAAAAGGGGATTATTCGTTTTTGGAATTTATAAAACTTGCCGATTTATCGTTTTTAAGCAAAAAAGCATCAAAAATGCTAAAAGAATTCCAGCAAAACATAGAATCTCTTAGCAAAACGCCTATTAGCCGCCTCCCCGAAGAGCTTGAAAATCTATTTTCATTAAGTGATTCGTATAAAGACGAAGATAAAAAAAGAAACGTAGAAGAATTTTACGGTATGATGCACGAACGAAGCGATTTGAATTTAAGAGAATTTTTAAACGAACTTTCCCTTGAAAGCGACCAAGACAAAATCACCGACGAAACAATCAACGTAATGACAATTCATGCAAGCAAAGGGCTTGAATTCGACCATCTATTCGTGGTAGGACTCGAAGAAGGATTTTTTCCCTTAAACGAAGCCGATATAGAAGAGGAAAGAAGACTCGCATACGTCGCAATTACAAGAGCAAAAAAAGAACTCACCCTCTCCTACGTCCAAAGCCGCTATATCAGAGGGCAAAGGTCGCGCGTGGTAAAAAGCAGATTTTTAACGGAAGCCGGACTGATTAAAGGAGAGAGATTAAACATTAAAAAAGCCCAAACAGATTCGATTTACAGAGTCGGCGACTTAATAAAACACAAAGTTTTCGGCACCGGCAGGATTATCGGCATAAACAAAGCCGCCAATAAAACAAAACTTAAAATAGACTTCGGTCATAACGTTAGGGAAATTTTAAGCGATTTCGTCCAAAAAGCTTAAAAAACGGAGACTAAAAAGTGAATAGCGTAAATCATAAAAATATGATGTTTGTCGCAAATAAACCGATGTTTATAAGCTCTAACAAATTCCTAAACACCCTAAAACGAAAATATGCTATTAAAAAAATGGGATTTTCCGGAACACTCGACCCTTTTGCATGCGGCTGTTTGATAATCGCCTCCGGGCAATATACTAAGCTTTTTAGATTTTTAAAAAAAACACCTAAAAAATATCTGGCAACTTTAATGTTGGGAGCCGATTCCCCTTCGCTGGATATCGAAAAAATAACATCGATTAATGAAGTAGAAGTTTTAGACGAAGAGAGAATAAAACAAACACTCGATTCGTTCGTTGGCAAACAGACTCAACTCCCTCCCAAATACAGCGCAAAAAAAATAGAAGGAAAAAGAGCGTATACGCTAAAAAACGACGATATTTATTTAAAAAAAGAAATTCCAATCGAAATTTACGATATTAAGCTTATTAATTATTCACACCCTTTTATTACATTTCAAGTCGCCGTTTCGGAAGGTTGTTATATCAGAAGCCTGGGATACGATATCGCAACAAAACTAAACACGATAGGGGCGTTAACGTATCTTGAAAGATTGGAAGAAGGCATGTTTAAATATGAGTGTGAAAAGCCTCTTAATCCTTTGGAATATCTAAACATGGAAGAAAATTTTTATCAAAATGACGAAAAAAATTTGTTTTTAGGGAAAAAATTAAACAAAAATGATTTGAAAATTAAAAAAAACGGAATTTATTATGTAAAATATGATAAATTTTTTGCTATTATTGAAATTAAAGATAACGGCGTATCATATATACTCAATAGGATTGAATTATGTTAGTAATATCAAGGAAGATAAACGAAAAAATCAAAATCGGGGACGACATAGAAATCACCGTCATTTCTATCGATAAAAATCAGATAAAAATCGGTATCGAAGCACCGAGAAACGTGCCGATTTTAAGAAGTGAATTGATAGAAGAAGTCAAAAAAGAAAATAAAAAAGCGGCTAAAGTTTTCGATTTCAACAGTTTCAGACAAGGAATTTCCTCCATATACCAAGAAGGATAACAGTGAAAATAAAAGCCTACGCAAAAGTAAATATTTTTTTAAAAATAGTCGGACACGACGGCTATTATCATCAAATCAAATCTCGTTTTATGAAAGTAAAAACACTCTTTGACGAAATAGAAATCGTTGAAGGAGAAAAATTTAATATAGTCGGGGATATTAACTGCGTTTTAAGAGACAACACCGTTTTTAAAGCTTACGTGTACCTAACCAAAGCATATCCCGATATTAAAAAATGGTTTATCGGCAAGGAGATTAGAATACGTAAAAACATACCGGAAATGGCTGGATTAGGAGGAGGTAGTAGCGATGCGGCGGCATTTTTGAGATTGGTAAACGAAAAAAGCGGGTTAAACTTAAAAACAAAAGCCCTTATTGAAATAGGCAAAAAAATAGGAAGCGACGTAGCTTTTTTCCTATACGATTATGATAGCGCAAACGTTTACGGCAGAGGAGATATAGTAGAAAAATACGACGAAGATGCGTTGAATATAGACGTTTTTACTCCTCCTATAGAATGTGCCACCCCAAAAGTTTACAAAGAATACAAACAACATTTTTTTAATCCCAAAGAGACAAATTTCGATACCAAAGATTCTTTATATCTATTAGAAAATCACTCCCCTAAAGAGCTCAACGACCTTTATCTTCCGGCTCTTAGCGTATACCCTAATCTTTACAAATACAGCAACATGGGATTTTTTACCGGTAGCGGAAGTAGTTTTTTTAAGATTAAAAAGAAATAAATCTGATATAAATTTTACGTAAATTAACGCTAAAATAAAATTTTATTAACAAATCCTCAAAAATTAAATATAATTAAAAATAACTACAAAAGGAGTAGCAGATGAAAAAATTTCTCTTTTTTTTGATTGCAATCTACTTTATCGGTTGTGGGACGGACCAGGTAACTATAGACAAAGTTGCAAAAAAAGGGCTCACTGACATTCACAAGGGTATGACTAAAAAAGAGGTAATGAAAGTTTTGCAACAAGAACCCGACACTATCCAAAAAATAGGCAATTATGAGCTTTGGATTTATGAAGGAATCTCAAAGGATAAGGATAAAGAAATCTCAAGATACAAAAACTTTTCTATAAAATTCAAAGACGGCAAAGTGGACTATACCGGATATTTCGGTTGTAAATTACCGAAAACGGAGGAGTAAAATGAAAAAAATCGCTATTGTATTAATAGTATTAAGCTCATATCTTTTTGCTCTTCAAATGCAAGGAGTAGCTAGCAATAACTGCTACACCAAAAGAATCTATCCCCTTCCCAAACATGTTGTCTTTGAAGGTTTAAAAGACGTATTTTTAAAATCAAATATTAACATCAAACAAGCCGACGAAAAAAACGGCTTTATTCAAGGCGACGGGATATTAAACACAAAAGGAGACAAAATCTATTCGTTAACCATCACTTCTACCATTAAAACGGTAGACGGTAAATACACCCAAATCAATACAATCGTCAGCTATTCCGTATCAGAAAAAAAAGGGTCGGTTAGTAACGTAGGCGTCAGCGGCATAGTGTTTCCTATCAGCGTCCCTTGGAGAAAAGAGTTTTTGGTCCAATCCAGCGGAAATGTTAAAGACCCGCAATTCTACATAGGGTTTTACACTAATCTCGAAAAATGCATCTACGATGATTTAATGATAGATAATTCTCCGCTTAACAACGAAGGTAAATAGTCCTTCGTTTTATTGACACAAAAATAAAAATTTTTTATAATTAACATGAAGCAAAGATTAACTCGTTAAAGGAGAGATGATGAAAAAACTACTTATCGCTTCATTATTAGGCTCTTTTGTAATGGCTGGGACTTATACATGCACTATCAAATGCTGTAACTCAAGCGGTAAATATGCCGGTGATGTTGTTGTAACGGTTAACGCGCCTTCGGCAAGCGATGCGAAATATTACTTAAACAAAGGATATTTTAGCAACAAAGCAAGCGAAATTTGTAAAAAAAACGGATATGCGGCTTATTACGTTCCATGGGTAGGTTCGCCTATTACCTGTAAATGAATCACAAAGGATAATTTATGAAAAAATTAATAATCACACTCTTAGCGTTTATTTTCTCATATGCTAATTACGTCGTATTGGATACAAATTATCAAACGCCTATTGACGGAAAAGTTGCGTATTTAAACGGCAAATACTATAATGCTATTGATAACGATAAGAATTTTGAAATCAACGTTTACAATTACGCCCTTAAAAAAATCAAAACGTTTCACACTCCCCACAAAGGTCTTCTCGAATCTATTTTTCCGCTAAACAACCATATCTATTTTGCGGTTTCAAAAAAAATCACTAACCTTAAATCAAAAATCTACATTTACAAATTGGTCGGAGACAAACTCTATCTGGTTAAAAAACTAAAACCCACATTCTGCCCCGGAAATATTATGATAAATGCCGATAACAATTATATTTCGTTTACGACACTACTGACGGATTCGAACGGAAGAAGTACGGGCGGGGAATTTTATATTTATAATAAAAACTTCTCGTTAGTTAGAAAAAAAGAGTTAAAAGACGAGCCTTCTTGGACATATTTACAAGGAGACAAATTTATCTACTCTTTTTTCGACGGTAAAAAAATTTATGTCTATTGGTTTTTAAAAGACTTTTCTTATATTCTTTCAAGCGACGGAAAACTCTTTAGAGGATTTATGAAAGGCACAACCCTCTACTACACCGCTTTTGGCTCAACCGGTAAAGAATTTAGAAAACACATATTCAAAAAGAAAAAAGATTACAAAATCAGCCACCAATCCATCGGACATATACTTCAAGACTATAATTCGCCTCTGATATTTTTGCATACAAGCACGTGTCCTTCGTCTTCTTATTGTTGTTCTAACAATCTTGTTTTTGACACCACCAAAGACATATATATTAGAAACGTTTATCATTCATGTAGCGAACATGACGATTATTACGAAGGCAAATTTATCAAAAAAAACGACTATTTTAAAATCTTAATGGTAAAAGTACAAAAACCGAATTGGACTTATTACCTAAAACTCTACTATACAATCGACTTAAAAAAAGTCAAAACTTCTCAACTAAAAAAATTCAAAAAATACTTCATCAGAACGATTGAAAACAAAACCGGTAAAAAATTAAGCAAAAATGCAAAAGTAGTGGTATTTTACGACAACGATTCGATTTATAACGAAGACGGTTTGAAAAACATCAATAAAATTCCTTATGTTGTAATAGACGGCAACAAAGCCTATCTTTACATGCAAATGTCCTTTACCTCCCAAAACGAATCTTCTACAAAAAATACAAGATTCAGATTTAATGGAAAATATAAATTAGTAACGGACAACCATACCTACTCTTCAACTAAAATCTACGCACCTTATTTATTAAACGACGACAACATTTATTTGGGATATAACACCGTTTTCACATTTGAAAACGTATCGCTAAAAAAAGGTATGGAGTTAAAATTCATTGAAAACGACGGTCAGTGTTACGGGTGTTTACATTTCAATCTCGTAGTTAAAGACGTGTTTTAATCCAAACACTCTTTAACTTTTTCTTCCAACTCTTGCGAATAAGGCAAAACCAATGTTTTTCTTTTGCTTGTTTCTCCCTTAATATAAATTTCGCTTTTTGGGATTTTAAACGTTTTAGAGATAAATTTAATCAACTCTTTATTTGCCGCACCTTCCACCGCCGGCGCTTTTATGTTTATTTTAAGAGAGTCACCGTAAATTCCGGAGATTTTATTTTTTGAAGAATTAGGCTGAGCTTTTACGTATAAATATAGTTTATCATCTTTAACCTCATACATTTTTTACCTTATTTTTTCTATTATTTTATCCATATTTACACTGTTTTTAATATTGGTAGGTCTTAAATTTTGCAAATGGGTTTTAATTTCACTTTCATCACAAATAACAATTCCTTCAACTTCATTATACAAAGCATGTTGATTAAATATATGTTTTCCGCTGATGATTGGTTTATTAAAAAAGGCGGGTTCTATTGGATTGTGACCTCCAACGTTATCTACGAAACTTCCACCAAGTATCACTACATCGCTTACAGCGTATAAATTGACAAGTTCTCCCATTTTATCGGCTAAAATCAAATCACCTATTAATTCGCATTCGTTAACACAACATGTTTCGCTAAGTTTGGTTACATTGCCATAATTTTTCAACAACTCGTATACTTCGTCAAATCTCTCCGGGTGCCTTGGGACTACTACTATTTGATATTCTCCCATATCAAGATTTTTCAATATTTTATCTTCTTCGCCTTTATGAGTAGAGGCAAGTATCAATAACGGTTTTGCTTTTTTATAACGCGTTGTGATTTCGGGACTAAAATAACTTTTAACGTTACCTACGACCTCTACATATTTGGCACCCAAACTCTCAAGACGTTGTTTGTCCTTTTCGCTTTGAGCCAAAACTATATCTATATTTTCAAAAATCTTTTTGTAAAACCATCTAAACTTCATATATTTGGGATAACTTTTTTCACTTATTCTCGCATTCAAAAGCAAAGTTTTACCACATCTCCTTTTGGCGACAAAAAACAGCATATACCATAATTCCGCTTCCATAACCACCAAACTTTTGCAAGGCTTTACCCAAAAAGGCAAAAATATCTCATAAGGCAAAAATCTAACTTCGGCGTTTTTATATTTTTTTGCTTCATCATACCCCGTATTGGTTATAACACTGATATTTACCTTATCAAACTTTTCGATAATTGGTCTTAACGCTTTGGTCTCCCCTAACGAGCATGAATGAAACCAGTAGCGTTTTTCTTTAAAAGGAGGATTGTTATATAAAAAAAATCTTGCCGGGACGGACTTTTTGTATTTATTTTTAAACATCAAAACAAATAAAAAAGGAAGGGAAATAAGATAAATAAAAAGAGCTAACAGATAATAAAAAATAACAAACACTACTCTTCTTCGTTTTTATCTTCTTCTTCGATATACAACACTCTTCCGCAATGAGGACACGTCACTATTTCTTCGCCTTTTAATACTTCTGAGAAAATTTTATCGTTTATTTTCATATTACACCCGCTACAGGCATGTTTTTTTACAGGCGCAACAGCCGTAACCCCCGCCCATCTTTTGATTTTTTCATAAAAGGCGTAAATTTTAGGGCTCATCTCTTTTACAAGCTCTTCTTTGGATTTGTATATCGCTTCTTTTTGTTTTTCTACGGTTTCAAGTTTTTTAGCGACGTCCATAGAAAGTAATGTAATTTCGGCTTCAAGTTCGTTTATCTCTTTTTGAAGAGCGGTTTTTTCTTCTTCTTTTAACTCAAGCTGTTTTTCGAATTTAGCGATTTCTTCGTTTGCGACTTCGATTTGTTCTTTGGCAAGTTCTTCTTCTATTTGGAGTGCTTTAAACTCTTTTTCACTTTTAACTTTATTCTGTTTTTCTTCCAAATTTTTAAGTTTTTCTTTAAGCTCTTCTATTAAAAGTTCGTTTTTACCTCTTTTTAATTTAATGTTTTTTATCTCTTCTTCCAATTTTTCAAGTCTGTTTTCAAGAGCGTTTTTTTGATTTTCAAGCTTAATCAAAGGTGCTTTAATACCGGCTTCTACGGGTTCGAGCTCTTTTAATTTTCTTTCAAGTCTGTTTAATTCGATTAATTGCTCCAGAAATTTATTCATTCCATGCCTTTTTTGTTGAAATTATACCATAAGCTGACGATAACTAAACGGATTATCAAGCCTTAGTTTTAAAACCTCTATATCCAAATCCAAAACCTCATACAATACGTCTACAAAATATTTTTCGCTTTCAAAATGTCCTATATCCAACAGCGAAACGTCTCTAAGTTTTGCCTCCATGGCTTCGTGGTATTTAATATCTCCCGTTAAAAACATATCCGTCTTTACGTAATTCAAAAGCCCCATTCCCGAACCTGTCGTAACCGTAACGTCTTTAATAAATCCCTTGGTTTTAAGCGTCTTTAAACACCTCAACTCAAGCTTAGAGGCTATCTCTTCGCAAAAATCATCAAAATGTTTATTAACCTCGGCTATATAAAAAAACTCTTCGCTTCTCCCATTTAGTCCCATTACCTTTTCGGCTACGTATCTGTTTAGGTGCGTTTTATCGAAATTTGTATGCATTGCAATAAACGATACGTTTTTTTTAATCATCTCTACCGCGAGTTTAGTGGCAAAAGAGGTAGGGATTAGCCTTTTTAGAGGTTTGAAAATAATGGGGTGGTGAGCGATAATCAAAGAATTATCTTCAACCTTATCCAAAAGGGTTTCATCTAAATCCAAACAAATATAAACTTTATCCACATTTTGATTAAAATCCCCCACCAACAAACCGCTGTTATCCCATTCCTCTTGCAACTCAAAAGGGGAAATATCGTTTAGTATATCGTAAATCGTTTTTACATACATCGTTAATCTTTATTATGAATTTCAACATACAACTCGGCTACGGCTTTGGCAAGTTCTCTGATTTTTAAAATATAATTTTGTCTTTCGGTTTGCGATATCGCTTTTCTCGCGTCCAATACGTTAAATACGTGAGAAGCGAAAATCGTATAGTCATATGCCGGAAGGGGCAGTTTTGCTTCGATGCATCTTTTTGCCTCGTTTCTGCAATCCTCAAACCATCTAAAAAGCATCTTCGTATCGGCTATTTCAAAATTATATTTAGAAAACTCGTATTCCGCTCTTTTATGCATATCGCCGTATGTTGTAGATTCGTTCCATTTAATATCATATACGTTGTCAACCCCTTGCAAATACATTGCAAGCCTCTCGGTCCCATACGTTATTTCGACCGGGACCGGAAAGGTCTTTAGCCCGCCTACTTGTTGGAAATAAGTAAACTGAGTAACCTCCATACCATCAAGCCATACTTCCCAACCAAGCCCCCAAGCTCCAAGAGTCGGAGATTCCCAGTTATCTTCTACAAATCTAACGTCGTGGTTTTTCAAATCGAGCCCCAAAAACTCCAACGATTCCAAATACATCTCTTGAATATTGTCGGGACTCGGTTTCATTATAACCTGAAACTGATAATAACTCCCTAGTCTATTCGGGTTTTCTCCGTATCTTCCGTCTGTAGGACGACGACTCGGTGCTACGTATGCGACATTCCAAGGTCTGTTTTCCAAACTCCTAAGCAATGTCGCCGGGTGAAACGTCCCAGCCCCGCTTGGAAAATCGTAAGGCATTACGATATTACAACCTTTGTTTTTCCAAAATTCCTGAAGTTTAAGCAATAAATCACTAAAATACATTATCTATCCTTTTCATTTTTTACCTTCAAAAAAGACATATTCCCCAAGGCTTTCGTTTATTTCTCTTGCGACTACGTCACATTTGACTTTAAAAAGATAAAACACTTCCCTGTTTGCTTCACCGTATAAACATTCAAAATTTCCCATACCCTTAGAAATAACCAAATCACTCTCATAAAAAATCTCTTTTGATTTTTCGTTTGCATAGCTTAAATCAAACCCGGGAGTCGGGACACCGCTATCTATAACTTCCGCTAATGAAAAAATCTCAAGCCCTATCAAGTCTTTTATCGTTATATCGTTAATAACGGGCTTGCCCCTAACCAAATAATATATTTTCAAATCGTCGTTATACTCTTTTAGCGTTTGGATTAAGATTTCGTCAAACACGTTTTCTCCCGCGTTATCGGCTAAATAACAAATAGTTTGCGCATCTTTTAGTTTTTCCCTAAAAGAAGAATAATCGTTTTTTGCAAAATTCACATTAAAAATATTTTCGAGTTCTTTTTTTAAATCAAACTCCCTATTTACACCCAAATCTATTACGTTTCCGCTTGCGGCGATTTTTAACGCGTCATAAAGTTTATTTTCACTTTTTAACAGTTTGCGTAATAAAACGCTTTTATACTCCAACGCCGCAATAATCGAATCTTTTTTCGCTTGAGCGAAAGGGTCTTCTATACCCGTTATTTCGGAAATAAAGCTATAAACTTCCGCCGCAATTTTCGGAGGCGTTACGTCCAAAGAGTATTTACTAAGTATCGCACCGACTCCTCTTAAAACCTTCGAAGCTTTTATTTCGTTAAGATTTAAACGTTTTGTTAAATTAAACGCCTGCGTGTAAATACACAAATAACATTCACGGCTTATTTTCATTTAATACCAAGCTCCCTTTTAATTACGGGTTCGTTAAATCCGCAAATCCATCTTGAGCCTACCAAAATTACCGGCACTCCCCTACAGCCGTGTCTTTCACAATCTTTTGCGGCTTTTGCGTCTTTTGAAATGTCTATTTTTCTATATTTTACACCGTTTTTTTTAAAAAAACTCTCGGCTTTAGTACACCAAACACACCCGGGAGCAGTAAACAGCACCACTCTTTTCATTTCTCCTCCTTTTCCTCTTTACTAAGCACTTTTCCCCACATCAATTTATATTTTCTTTTACAAAATTCAAGCTCGTTTTGACAAATTTCAAGTTGTTTTTGAAGACGCTTAATCGTCTCTTGCGAATCTTCATAAACTTCCTGAATGGAATAAATCGAACTTTTCAAAAAATCGTTTTCATCTTTCAATGCCGAAATCGTTTCGTCTTTACTCATCAAAACTTTTTCGTGCAGAGTCAAAAGCATACCGATCGTTCGTTGCGTGATATCTTCTTGGTTTTTTATAACCTTCAACTCTTCAACCGGGACTATGGCGTTTGCCAACGACTCTATTTCTACATAAATTTCACCGTCACTCTTTTTACATTTAAGTTCTTTTTCTTTACACGCTTTTATTACATCTTCTTTACTTTTTCCGCTTAATTTACTAAATTCCTCTAATGTCAGCCATGTTTGCATCAGTCTATTCTCACCTCGACTTCTTTAGAATCCATTTCGACTTTTTTGGCTTGAGCGAGTCTGTCTTCTTCAAGTTTGGCTCTTAATTCATCGTCCGTATTGGCTAAAATCTGCAATGCCAAATACGCCCCGTTTTTAGCTCCGGCTTTTCCTACCGCAACGGTTGCCACCGGCATACCTCCTGGCATCTGGACCGTGCTTAATAAAGCGTCAAGTCCGTCCATCATACCGGTAGGCATCGGCACGCCTATGACCGGTCTTGTAGTTAAACTCGCAACAACACCAGCCAAATGAGCCGCCATACCGGCACCGCAAATAAACACCTTCGCGCCTCTTGCCTCCGCTTCTTTTACGTATGAATGAGTTCTATCCGGAGTCCTATGCGCCGAAGTTATTATCACTTCATAAGGAATTTGGAATTTTTCGAAAATTTTCACGGCTTCTCTCATTATTTCGTAATCACTTTTGCTTCCCATTAAAATACTGACAAATCTCATTTTCTCTCCTTAAACTCCATTTGGAGTAAATTCCACTTTTTTTCTTAAAAAACTAAGATAAGGCAATTTTCCTGGCAACATTATCGGATTTTGATTACCGCTATGGACGGCACCGAGGTCTTTACCGGATTTTGTTATGATTTTATCAAACCTTAAATGCCATCTACCCTCTTTTTGATAAATTTCTCCGATTTCGTTTTTACATGGTGTAATTTTAGCATCTTTAGGCGCAAGTATCTCTACATTATCCCCCGCGAATGTTTTATATTTACACATAAAACTCTCTTCGTCTTCATTAACAATCCCGCTAACTTGCCACTCCCCATACGTCAAAGAAGTCTCTAAATTTTGCGTATCGTCCCTTTCATAAGGTCGTTTTATTAAATATGCGTCACTCAAACCTCTGTTTTTGGTAGTCAAAATCTCATTTAAAAAATACTCCTTATCAAACTCTCTGCCTTCATAAAACGCGTCTATCGCTTCTCTATACGCTTTTGTTACAACACCTACATAATAAGGGGCTTTGGTCCTTCCTTCGATTTTTATACTATCAATAGCCCCGCTTTTTAAAATTTCCGGAATATGTTCGATTAAACACAAATCCTTCGCATTCATTATATACGTCCCATCTTTAGGATACTCTTCCAATCTAAAAAGTTTGCCGGTTTCCGGATTTTGAGCGTATAAAACATACGGATACCTACAATCGTTGGCGCAACTTCCCTTATTGGGATTTCGACCAAATTGCACCGCGCTTAACAAACACCTCCCCGAATACGCAAAACACATAGCGCCGTGCACAAACGTCTCTATTTCAATATCGGGGACTTTTTGTTTTATTTTAATCAAATCTTTAAGAGTCGATTCCCTTGCGGCTATTATTCTACTAACGCCCAAATCCCTATATGCTTCATAATCCCACGAATTTAAAGCGTTGGCTTGGGTTGAGAGATGTATATCAATCTTTGGAGCCAACTCTTTGGCTTTCCTTAACACCCCAAGTGAAGAGACTATCATAGCGTCAACACCGATTTGTTTTAATTTTAAGATATGGTCTTTTACCAGCTCAAGCTGATTTTCAAAAGGAAACGAATTAACCGTCGCATAAACCCTAACTCCCCTTGCGTGAGCGTAATCCACGGCTTGGGCGAAATTATCGTAATTAAACTCTTTCCCGCTATGACACCTAAGCGAAAAATGACTAACTCCGGCATATACGGCATCTGCACCGTAAGCTATGGCGATTTTTAATTTCTCAAAATCTCCGGCAGGAGCTAAGAGTTCAACTTTTTTCATCTATTTGGCTCCAAATTGCGCAATTAGCGCTTCTATATCGTCTTCGTCAACCAGTTCTTCGTTTTCGTCACCTTCGATATGGGTGGCGCTTTTGACTCTTTTATCGTCTTCTATTTTACCTTCAAACAGTCTATTCATATATTTAATAAGCGCTCTCATTATGTTGATGACTCGTTCTATTTTTTGGCGGTGTATATCTTGATACTGCATAATATCCATCGCCATCATAATCTCATCTTCAGTGGCTTCTCCGGCTTCAATAGCCTTTTTTACTTTTTCCATCATTTCGTTAACACGCTTTAATTCCACCTTGAAAGTATTTATATTAGGAAAATTTTCCGCTAATTTGGTAAAGAGCTCTTTTTCATGTTCTAAAAATTTCAGCACGTCTTGCAACTCTTCGACCGTATCAGCCATCGATGCCGATATATTATCCATAATATCCAAAATCTGTATAGCTTTTTCTTCGCTCTCTTTGGTTACCTCGTCAAGTTGCGCGACGACTTTATGTTTTTCATCTGCCGGAGGCGGATATACGTCTGATTTTTCTTCATGTTTTTCTTCTTGCGTGGCATGTTCTTCTTCGTCGATTTCTTCTAAATCACCGTTCATTAAAGCGTCAAGTTCTTCTTGTGTCATAGCGCACCTCTTTTTTGCAATTATTATATATAATTTCACTTAAAAAGGCAAAAGATGTTAATAGATATTCACAATCACACGCCTTTATGTAAACACGCCCGAGGAAATCCCGAAGAATATATACAAAAAGCCTTGGAAATAGGCATAGACGTATATGGATTCGCCGACCACGCTCCGATGGAGTTCGATTATGCATACAGAATGTCGTTTGAAGAAATGGATAAGTACGAACAAAAAATAATCTCCCTTTCACAAAAGTATGATAATATAAAAATCCTTTTAGGCTACGAAGTCGATTTTACACCAAAAGTCGACAAACGCGTATTAGATAGAAACGTCGACTATTTAATAGGAAGCGTCCATTTCTTGGATAACTGGGGATTTGACAATCCCGAGTTTATAAAAGAGTGGGATAAAAGAGACGTTGAAGACGTTTACAAAGAGTATTTTACTCTTTTGGAAAAATTGGCTAATTCCAGACTTTTTAATATTTTAGGTCATATGGATTTGGTAAAGGTTTTCGGTCACAAGCCCAAAACCGATATCAAAGATTTGGTATACCCAATTCTAAACGCCGTAAAAAAAGCCGATATGGCAGTGGAAATCAACACAGCAGGGCTTAGAAAGCCTATAAAAGAGTTATACCCAAGCGACGAAATATTGGAAATGATGCTTGAAGAAAAAGTAGACATAACATTCTCAAGCGACGCACACTCGCCAAGCCAAGTAGGCTATAAATTAAAAGAAACGGTAGAAAAAGTAAAAAATTTAGGTTTTGATAACGCCGTTTATTTCGAGAAAAAAAGAAAAATAAACGTTAAGATTTAAAGGAGAGATATGATTTATCTAAGCTTATTGATGGCAATAAGATTTTTGGGACTATTTATCGTAATGCCCGTTTTGTCGCTTTACGCGATGCATTTGCAAGGCGCCGATTCGTTTAAAGTAGGCATCGCGCTTGGGGCGTATGCGCTATCGCA
>Ga0256843_1000268_pt1 | contig 44782 bp, 47 predicted proteins | sample AlvinellametaG_FD_191572 | JGI IMG/M metagenome (GOLD analysis project Ga0256843, IMG submission 191572) | Pompeii worm associated microbial communities from hydrothermal vent at the East Pacific Rise, Pacific Ocean - Alvinella | ecosystem: Host-associated > Annelida > Integument > Unclassified ...
TTCTGTGTGTAGTTTAGTTGCTCTTTTAGGAGTATATCTACATAGGCACTCCCTACTATAACTCCATCTGCTCCTACTACTTTCTCTTTTGCGGTCCTCTGGTTTACTCCAAATCCTACGTATACTGACTGGGTGTTTGAATATATTAGTTACTTAATCTATACTCAATTGGTACACTGAGAATTAACTCCTCTTCTGGTTTTGGAAAGGATCCTGAGAGTCTCTCTATGGTTTTTATAGCAGCTCTACTTAGGATTGCACTATTTGATGTCAAAACACTTATTGTAGAGACTGTAGCATCTGTATAGAGTGTAAAAGTCACAACCACTTCTCCTGTAATCCCTCTTTTTCTTGCTCGTCTTGGATAGTATAGGTTTTCCTGTAGTAGTTTTTGAATCTTTAAAATATTTTGGTTAATATATTTTTTTTGAGGAGTTAGTACAGGTTTTATAGGAGCTACTGGTTCTTTTTTTTCTTCTGTTACTAACTTTTTGATATTTGTCTTTTCATTATCTTTGCTTCTTGATTGTACGGGAGTTTTTGTAATTACTTTTTTTTCTTCTTTAGGGTTGTTTTTGCTTATTTCTAACTTTTTTTTCTCTTTTGGAGGTTTTACTGGCTGTTTTTTTTCTTTAACTTTTTTTATTCTTTTTGTTTGAATAATACTCTTCTTTTTTTTAGTTTTCTTCTCTACTGTTTTAACGGTTTTGTGACTCACTACTTTTTTCTCTTCCACTTGTTTCTTTGGAATAGATTTTAGAGTTGTGAGTTGTACACAGATTTTTTTCTCTTTACATAGGCTATTTGTACTAGAGTGTTTTTCTTTATGTATATAATGATATATGGAGAGTATGGATAGAAGCATAATTATATGTATTATTATAGAAAGAGTCATAGGTTTTAGATGTTGTATCATGGAAAGTATTGTAACAGAAGGATAGTTACAAGAAAGTTAATTTTTATTTTTTAATATGTAAGTTTGTGATTTTGGTGACCCCGAGGAGAATCGAACTCCTGTAACATGGATGAAAACCATGGATCCTAACCGCTAGACGACGGGGCCAAAAAAAGTAAGTGGTGTCCTGTGATGGATTCGAACCATCGGCCACATCATTAAAAGTGACGTGCTCTACCAGCTGAGCTAACAAGACTTTTGCCTCTTATTGTTAAGAGGTCGAAATTATAGGGAAATAAATCTTATATGTCAAGCTTATTTGAGAGAAATTTGCATATTTCTTTAAAATTGCTCAGAAAGTAAGAAAAAATGGTTTTTTTGATAAAATACTCTTGATGAATAATTATACTTTTGAATATCCTTATCTTCTATTGTTGCTTCTACCGATTATATGGTGTCTTTACAAATGTAAAGAGTATCTGCAACAGAAATATTTTGTTCATTTAGAATTACTTCCGGTCTCCAAACGAGTGAAAAACCTCGATTTCTTACTTATTATTTTACTCTTTACACTTTTACTCTTTACCCTTGCTTCTCCTATTGTTATAGATAAGTTAAATCCTTTGAATCGTTTTGGTAAAGATATTGTTGTAGCTATTGATGCAAGTGGTTCTATGAATGCATCTGGTTTTGATCAGGAGAATGAGCTAAGTGAGGGAAAACGTTTATCTCGTTTTGCTCTTACTAAGATGATTGCAAGAGAGTTTATCCTTAAGCGTGTAAATGATAATGTAGGTGTCGTCATTTATGGTGATTTTGCTTTTATAGCTTCTCCTATTACCTATGAAAAAGAGATTGTATCGGATATGTTAGAGTATGTTACACAAGGTATGGCAGGGCAAAACACAGCTATTGGAGATGCCATTGCAATGAGTGTAAGGGCATTTAGATACTCCCAAGCTACAAGTAAGATTTTGATTCTTTTAAGTGATGGTGAACATAATAGTGGTGCACTCTCCCCAAAAGATGCTTTAGCCCTTGCTAAGGAGGCTGGTGTTAAAATTTATACTATAAGTATTGGTGAGGCAGATTCAGCTCTCATGCAAAAAATAGCACAAGAGAGTGGAGGAGTCTTTTACAATGCTAAAAATGCAAAAGAATTAGAGGGTGTCTATAGTGCAATAGATACTCTAGAGTCTTCTAAGATTGATTCTAAAGAGTATAAGTTAAAAAAGTATTTCTACCAATCTTTTTTAATAACTGGACTTCTTATACTCCTCATTTTACTCTATAGGGAGTTAAAAAAATGACCTTTTTAAATCCTGAGTATTTCTGGTTAACTCTTTTTATTTTAGCACTCTTTATGAAAAATGATATGAAAGCATTAAGTGTAAAAGCATATCTATATATTTTCGTTTTTTTTCTTCTGGTATTGGCACTTATGCGACCTGTTGTTGAACATAAGCCACTTAAGAGTAAAGAGCTAGTCAATGACGTAGTCCTTGGTGTTGACCTCTCTTATTCTATGCAGGCCACCGATATACTTCCTTCTCGGCTAGCTTATGCAAAGAGACATTTAGAACTTCTTGTACAAAGGGAGGTGCATACTCGTTTTGGTGTACTAGGATTTACAACAAATGCTATTGTCCTTTCACCTTTAACGCAAGATTCTCAGTTACTACTTCACTTATTTCATGCTTTAGATGAAAATTTAATTATGACAAAGGGCAGTGACATTTTTTCTGCTTTAAAACTCGCTAGAAAACTCTCAAAAGCACCTTATTTAAGTGTTGTACTCTTTACCGATGGGGGTGATAAAAAAAATTATGAGCAAGAGTTATCTTTTGCTTTAGAGAATCATCTTATTGTCAATGTTTTTATGGTTGCTACATTAGAAGGTTCTACCATTCATATAAGTGAAAATGAGCTTTTAGAAGATGAAAATGGCGATATTGTTGTTACGAGAGAGAACAGAGCTATACAACAGTTAGTCCATGCAACCGGTGGTGTCTACACAAAAGAACTCTCTGTGCTTACAAATGCTTTAGAGCAGCAGCGAGCGAAAGAGTATAGTGTGAATGTAATTGTTTCTCAAAATAGTGAGCTCTTTTACTATTTCGTTGCAGCTGCCGTAGTTGTTCTTTTACTCGCAACCACGACATTAAGAAGATATTTTTTAGCCTTCTTAGTACTTTTTGGCATGAATTTAGATGCGAATATGCTCTCTTTTATGCAAAATAGTAATAGAGTAGCATTTGAAAAAGGGGTCTCTTTTTATGAAGAGGGGGAGTATGAGAAAGCCTTGGAATCGTTTAGTCGTGTAAAGTCTAGCAAACCAAAGGTAAAGTCACTACTCTTTTACAATAAGGCAAATACACTTATTCGTTTAAAAGAGTTTGCAAAAGCCAAAGAGGCTTATAGAAAATCTTTAGCACTCTACTACACAAAAGAGGCAGATGAAAACTACACTTACATTAAGAATGTTCAAGAAGAGAAGAGCATGAGTACAGGTATGCAAAAGAGCAAAAAGAGATCACAATTGGCAAAAAAGCATGAAAGTAGTCAAAAGAAGAGAAAAGAGGGAGGTAGTTCCAACATGAAGGTGAGTGCTGCAGCAAGTAATGGTTCTAATCAGGGAAAAAAGTCTAGACAAGATGCGAGTGTTGTCAATTTAAATAAAACAGAAGCGAAACTAAGTTCGAGACAGTATGAGCTAATAAATAAAAGGGGTGTCAATGAAAAACAGCCTTGGTAAATGGATTTTATCTCTTCTTGTAATCTACATTAATGTTTTAGAGGCACAGGAGTATGTTTGGAAAGTGCATGTAAATAAAACAAAAGCATATGTTAATGAAGCAATCTATCTGCACTATAGTTGTGAATTTAATAACAGTGCGGAACTCTATGTGATAGAGTTTAACCCAACAGTAGATAATACAAAATATAAAATAGAGATACTCAGTGAGCGAGAGCAGATACTTAAGGGTCGACGTGTCAATGAGTATGAGTTTGTCCTTTTTGTGAAACAAGCGGGAGCATTTCATCTCTCCTTAGATACTGTTATGAAAAAAACAAATAAAGACTCTATTGAGAATGGAGTACTTGGTCGAGATAATGCTAACTATGAAGAGTTTGTTGTCTACCCATATAAACAAGAAGCGATAGCTATAGATATTTTACCGATAGAGACGGACTTAGTTGGTAGTTTTGTTTTAACAACATCACAAGAACCTACCAAAATTGATGCCTATGCTCCTTACCATATCTCTTATGAGATTAAGGGAGTTGGAGATTTTCAGCTTTTTAAAGATGTAAACTACTCTATAGAAGGGGTAAAGAGCTTTAGTGAACCTGCAAAATTAGAGGTAGAGCTAACAAAAGAGGGTTATAAAGGTGTTTGGAAAAAAAAGTTTGCCTTTGTAAGTGACAAAAATTTCACTATTCCAGGCTTTCGTATTGAATATTTTGATTTACAAGAGCAGAAGAAAAAAGTTTTAACTGCACCAAAAATTCAAATAGAGGTAGTGCAAGCAACATTTACACCTGTAGCATTGTTGGATAAGCAAGAGGAGAAGAGTTTTACCTTCCCTCGAGAGTATCTTTACTACTTTTTAAGTATGGTTTTTGGTTTTTTACTTGGAAGAGTGAGTTTACAAAGGGGTAAAAAAGAGTTAAAAGAGTACTCTCTTTGTGAAAAAATTATAAAAATGAAAAGTTTAGAAGAAGCAATGGTTTATTTAATTGTCCAAAATAAAAGAGAGTATATAGAGACCATAAAGGCTGTAGAGAGGGGTGAGATTAACTCTCTTAGTGGGGTAAAAAAATCTTTACAAGAGTATTGTAAAGCCGTTTAACAAACATTTACCAACCATTTTATAACTATTTACCGCAAAGGAATATACTATCACCATAAATAAAGCAAGGTGATAGATAATGATAAGCAAAATAGAAGCAGTAAAACAAGAAGTAGCAAAAGTAGTAGTTGGACAAGAGAAGATGATAGACTCACTTATTATTGCACTCTTGTGTGAAGGACATATTCTCATTGAGGGTGTCCCAGGGTTAGCAAAAACTACAACTGTTAATGCACTCTCAAAGGCATTAGGCCTTAATTTTAAAAGAGCACAGTTTACACCTGACTTACTCCCTTCGGATATATTGGGTGCTGAAATATATGACCCACAAAATAATCAGTTTAAAATCAAAAAGGGTCCTATCTTTACTAACCTTCTTTTAGCCGATGAAATTAACCGTGCTCCAGCAAAGGTACAGTCTGCACTTTTAGAAGTGATGCAGGAGAAACAGGTAACACTAGGTGATACAACTTTCAAATTAGAGTTGCCATTTTTTGTTATGGCAACACAAAATCCTGTAGAGCAAGAGGGTGTCTACCAACTACCTGAGGCACAACTTGACCGTTTTATGTTAAAACTAATAGTAGATTACAACACAAAAAGTGAAGAGTTAGAGATTGCTAGACGTATTTCTAGTGGAAAATTTGAGACAATTAATCCTGTTTTAGAGGGTGAGGATTTAAAGGCATTAAAAGAGTCTGTAAAAAATATTCATGTTGATGCTGAAGTTGAAGAGTATATGATAGAGCTTGTAAACGCGACAAGAAACCCAGAAGAGTATGGACTTGATGAGATTAAAGAGTTTATACAGTTTGGAGCGAGTCCTCGTGTAAGTATTGACATGTTTAAAGCTGTAAAAGCTATGGCGTTTATGCGTGGAAAAGATTTTGTAACACCAGTAGATGTTGCTTACATTGCAAAAGAGTTAATGCGACATAGAATTGTTTTAACATACGAAGCAGAAGCTGAAGGTGTCACAACAGATGAAATTATTCAAAAAGTCTTAGAGACGGTAAAAATTCCGTAATGAAGGTGAGATTTTGAGTAAATTACAAAAAATCTTAGTTCGTGCTCGTCGTCAAGTTTTTAGTGAAATGGTTGGGAACAATCCTTCCATTTTTCAAGGTGAGGGGTATGACTTTATTGAGCTAAGAGAGTATATGCCGGGAGATGACATTCGTCATATTGACTGGAATATTACTGCAAAACTGCAAAAGCCCTACATCAAAATATTTCGAGAAGAGCGCGAGTTAAATGTAGTGATTGCATCTGTCTTAAATGGAAGTGTTCATTTTGGCTCTAAAAAATTTAAGCAAGATGTTATTGCAGAAATTAATGCCGTTTTAGGTTACTCTACATTAAAAAATGGAGATTTACTGAGTTCATATATATTTACAGACAGAATGGTCTCTTACTCTAAACCGAGTAAAAAGTTACATCAAATACAGAAAAGTACAGCAGAAATTTTAAACTTTTCTGCATTAAATGAGAAAGTGGATTTTACATACATTGAAGACACACTTTTTAAACGAGTCAAACGTAAGTCTGTCATTATAGTTGTAGGGGATTTCTTTAAAATTCCAAACTTTAAGCTCTTAGCAAAAAAGCATGAAGTTATTGCAGTTATTGTGAGAGACCATTTAGAAGAGAAACCACCTCAAATGGGTTTTGCTTCTTTAATAGACCCAGAGAGTGGGGCAGTGTTAGAGGGTGACTTTAATGCGAGTAGTGTAGAGACTTATGCAAAAAGAGTTCAGGCTCATGACCGAGAGCTCTATGCACGTTTGAGAAAAGATAAAATTAGGTTTACAAAGGTCTATACAGATAGTAATGTTTCAGTAGCACTTCGTAGACTTTTTGAAGGGAGATAATATGAATCAACAATCTTTTGATATTCCTCTTCACGATATTAAGACTGTTATAGACATTGAAGAGTACTCTTTTTACTACCTCAGTGTTGTTGTCGTTTTAGTGAGTATTGTACTTTTAGGGGCACTCTATTTACTTGTAAAGTATTTGAAAAATAGAAATACATTTAACATACGAAAAGAGCATAGTAGGCTTCTTCATGAAATTCGTTTTGAAAACCCAAAAGAGGATGCTTACAATATTACACGCTGGGGCGATACCTTTAAAAATGATAGTGAACGCCATAGGAATGCTTATGAGACTCTTGTCAAGAGTTTAGAAGCTTACAAGTACAAAAAAGATGTTGGTACATTTGATGAGAATGTGAAACATGCCTTTGACATATATTTAGGAATGATTGATGTTTGATGGTCTCTATTTTGAGTTTCCAAAAGTTATTTTTGTCATTTTTTTCTTTATAGCATGTGAATCACTTTGTAGAATGAGACTACCTTCACTCTACTTTCCTCATGCTACTCAGTTTATGAAGCAGAGTGTATCTTCTAGTAAGTTGCTCTTCTTTTTAAAATGGTTGGCAATAGTTATGATGATTATTGCACTTATGTCACCGGTTATTGATGAACCTTATGAGTTAGAACCTAAAAAAGGACATGAAATCGCACTTGTTTTAGATGCTTCACAATCTATGCAAGCAAGAGGGTTTGACATGAATAACCCAGGTTTAAGTCGTTTTGATGTTGTAAAAATGATAGTACAAGATTTTATTAAAAAACGTAAAACAGATAATATGGGACTTGTTGTTTTTGGTGCCTACTCTTTTATTGCATCGCCTTTAACGTACGATGAAAATATTTTAGCACGCATAGTCTCACAGCTTCGTGTAGGTATGGCAGGAAAATATACCGCACTTTATGAGTCTTTAGCGCAAGCTGTGAACCTTTTAAAAATGAATGACTCTGAGTCGAAAATAGCCATTTTACTCACAGATGGTTACTCTACAGAGGGTGTAGACAAAATACCACTCGATGTAGCACTAGACTTAGCTAAAAAAGAGGGTGTGAAGGTTTACCCTATAGGAATTGGGAATGCAAATGAGTACAACAGTGCTGTTTTACTCAAAATTGCAAAAGAGACAGGTGGTGTTGCGTTTGGAGCATCAAGTGCCGAAGAGTTAGAGGCTGTCTACAAAAAAATAGACGCATTAGAGAAAGTAGAGATTAAAAATGAGAGTTTTACTTACTTAAAGTACTACTACTTTTACCCACTTTTTATAGGGTTTTTCTCTCTTATGCTCTATGTCTACTTAAGAAATAAGCGAGGAGTGAACTAGATGAGTTTTTTACATCCTGAAATTTTATACTATATGTTACCGCCGCTTGTTATTCTTTTTGGATTACTTTTAACACAAAAAACACAGCAGGAGAGTTTCTTCTCTCCAGAGGTTATGCAGAAGTTACAAGTAAGTGTAAATACTTTAACACTCAAAGCGAGAAATGCTCTCTTTTTTCTCATTGGTTTTCTTATGATTATTGCATTGGCTGGACCTGTCATAGATGAAGGAAAAATTGAGATTAAAGCGAAGAGTTCTGACATAATGATAGCACTTGATATTAGTGACTCAATGCTTGGTGAAGATCTCTATCCAAACCGTTTAGCATTAGCAAAGCAAAAAGCTTTAGCGTTATTAAAACTTGCGAAAAAAGATCGTATTGGAGTTATTGCTTTTGCTAAAAACTCCTACCTTGTCTCTCCTTTAAGTTTTGACCATGATGCAGTAGCTTTTTTATTGCGTTCACTTGATACAAATTCAATTACAGAAAAAGGGACAAATTTTCTCTCTATGCTAGAGGTTGTGGATGAAAGTATTCATAATAAGGAGAAAAAATATCTTCTTATTTTAAGTGATGGTGGTGATAGTAAAGACTTTTCACAAGAGATTGCTTTCGCCAAAGAGCATAATATTGTCATTTTTGTTTTAGGTATTGGTACAACAAAAGGGTCTCCAATTAAAAGAGAAGATGGTTCTTTCATAAAGTATAAAGGGAGTGTCATGATTTCTAAACTCAATGAAAATATTCAAGCACTTGCAACACAAACTGGAGGGGTATATATTCAAACTGTAAACGCCGACACTGATATAAAAGCGATGCTTCATGAGATAGAACTCCATAGTAAGAAAAAAGAGTTAAAATCAAAAGAGATTAAACGCTACATACCACTTTTTTACTACCCATTAGGAATGGCTCTTTTACTCCTTTTAATAGCGACATCTTCTATGAGTAAGCGTAAAAGTGTTTCTGTTCCAAACCTCTTTGTACTCTTTGTTCTTCTTGTGAGTTTCAGAGATGCAGATGCAGGTTTACTGGACTTTATGGATTTAGAAGAAGCTAAAGATGCTTACAGTGCTAAAGAGTATAAAAAGGCTGAATCTATTTACAAAGAGTATGAGCAGAAGAGTCAAAAGAGTGAAATTTACTATAACATTGGAAATGCACTCTATAAACAGGGTAAGTACAAAGAGGCTGTTGAAGCATATAAACAAGCAAAATTCACGGACAAGCAAGAGCGTGCGGAGAACTTTGCAAATCTTGGAAATGCATATGTGAAGACAAATAATGTTAAAAATTTAGAAAAAGCAGTAGAAGCCTATAAAGAGTCCTTAAAAATAAAAGAGGACAAAGAGATAAGAGAGAACCTAGAGGCTGTGAAAAAGTTTTTAGAAAAAGAGAAGCAGAAAAAAGAGCAGAATAAACAAAAGAAAAACTCAGATTCTAAAGATTCTAAAAAAGATAAGAGTAAAGAGAATAAGCAGAAGCAAGAGAAATCTCAAAAAGAGAATAAAGACCAAAAAAATCAAGAAAATAAAGAGAAGGGAAAAGAGAAAGAGAAAAGTAAAGAGGACAAAGAGAAGCAGAAAAATAAAGAGCAGAACAAGAGTGATGCACAAAAGCAGCAAGAGCAAGAGGCAAAGAAGAGAGAGCAAGAGCAGAAAAAAGAGAAGCAAAGTGAAGCTGAGAAAAAGAAAAATGCTGCTAAAGAGTTAGAAGATAAGCGCAAAGACAAAGCCGAGTGTGTGCCAAAACAGATGCAAAATAAAATGAGTGACGAAGAGGAGAAAAAATGGTTAAAATCTTTAAGTAAACAGCAAAGTACATACCTCTACCGTCTCAACAAACAGAGTAAATTTGAGGAGAATGAAAATGAAAAACCTTGGTAAAATAGTGCTACTATTACTACTTTTTACAAGTACAATTTTTGCTAATGTTACAGCCAAAGTTGTCCCTAGCGAAGTACATGTAGGTGATAGTGCTACATATATGCTAAAGATAGATGGAAGTAACATTAAAAAGCCTAGTTTGAGTGATATTTGTGGGAACGATATTGTCTCTACTGGTTCCCAAACAAGTATTGAGTCTATCAACGGTAGTTACAAGAAAACATATACATTGAGTTACGAATTTGTAGCAAAAAACTCTTGTACTATTGCACCGACAGCTGTTGAGGTTAATGGGAATATAGAGCACTCTAACAGTGTAAACATTACTGTAAAACCTCGCTCTCAAGATTTGAGTGCAGATTTTGTACTCTCTTTGAAAGCCTCTAAAAAAGAGTTATATGTTGGAGAACCATTTACTTTAACACTCTTTTTAAAACAGAAAAATGGTGCAGAAGCGGTTGATAGTAAATTTGTAGCTCCAGAGTTTAAAGGTTTTTGGATGAAGTCTGAGAGTAAGCCCCAACGTATGCAAGATGGTGAGTACATTGTAACAAAGCTCACTTACAAACTTGCACCACAAAGAGCTGGAGAGCTTAAAATAGAACCGGCTGAATTAAAAATTGCAACTCGTATTGGTGTCAACAACTGGGGTACATTAATTCCTCAGGTTCGCTGGAGAAGTTACTACTCAAATAGTGTGAACTTAAATGTTAAACCTCTTCCAAACAATGCAAAGATAGTAGGTGACTTTACTATTCGTGCTACGGTAGAGAGTAGAGAAGTGAATGCGAATGAGCCTGTAAATGTTGTTGTAACTGTCAGTGGAGAGGGAAACCTTGAAGACATAGAGAGCTTTAAGCCTTATGTGCAAGGGGTGAATGTTTTTGATGAGAAAATAGTCATTCAAGGAGATACACTGACACAAAAGCTTGTTTTCGTAAGTGACACGAACTTTACAGTACCTTCATTTGAACTTGTCTATTTTGACACAAAAACTGCACAAGTGAAAAAAATAAAAACTGACCCTATTGCTATTGAAGTACATGGTGCTACACAACAGACACCATTGAAAATTATGAGAGAGCAAACGACTGCTCCTACTCAAGTAAATAGAGCAGAGAGTACTCAAGCAACGGTGGCGTTTAATCCACTTTATGCCATTGCTATTTTTCTTGGAGGCATCGTATTTGGTGCACTTGGAATGTATTTTCTTTCACAAAAGAGAGTACAAAAGCAAAATATGACAAAACTAGATTTAAAAAATGAGAAATTACTTCTTGTGAAACTACTTCCTTATAAGGAAGTGGATGAAGATGTCGCGAAAGTTATAGAAATTTTAGAGAATAATCTCTACTCATCTACAAAGAAAGAGATGCTTGATAAAAAACTCTTAAAAGAGCTTGTTAAACGCCATAATATAACTTAGTCGAGTATATCGTGGAGTTTATTTCCATCTGCCATCTCTTTATGGACACGTTGCCAGTCATCATTCTCAATGGCACCTTTGAGGAGTTTTAGCTCCTCTTCAAAGGTTGAGATAGCCTCTAGGAGATTCTCTTTATTTTGTCTAAAAATATCTTCCCACATATCGGGAGAACTTTTTGCTAAACGACTCATAGAGCGGTAACCACCAGCAGCTAATGCTAAAATATTATGTTTATTCTCTTGTCTCATTACAGCATTTGCAATAGCATACGAGACAGCATGTGGCATGTGTGAAATAAACGCAGCATGTCTGTCGTGCTCTTTTGCTTTCATGTAGGTTTTTTTCATATGAAGTGAGGAGAAGATTTTTTCTGCTGTTTGTACCTGCTGCTCTCCACTCTCCTCGAGGTCACATAAAACAACTACTTTATCTTTATAAAGTCCTTCTATAGCTGCACTCGGTCCAAAATTTTCTGTCCCTGTCATTGGGTGTGCTGCTACAAAGTTTTTACGTATTTGCCTAGGGACACTGGCAACAATCTTCTCTTTAGTACTACCTAAATCAATAATAGTCGTTGTTGAAGAGACATCTGTTAGTTTTTGGAGTGTCGCTATAAGTGCATCCACTGGAATTGCTAAGAAGATAACATCACACTCTTTTACAGTAGAAAAATCAACAATTTCATCTACAAGTCCGAGAGAGAGAGCCTCTTTCTTATGCTTCTCATTATGGTCATAGCCAACTATTTTTGTAATATAAGGCTCTTTTTGTAAACTCAGTGCTAGGGAGCCACCCATAAGACCTAAACCGATAACTGCTACATTCATTTGATGTCTTTAAATTTAATTTTTAAAATTATACTCAATTAATTTTTATACTGTCTTAACTATTAACCCTATATTAACCTCACAATGGGTAAAATCTATTCTTATTTTATAACTTTGGACTTTTAATGAAACTCTTTTTTCTACTCGCTCTTTTTCTCTTTACAACAAACATATTTGCACAAACACTAAAATCGGTTAAATACGACGGTATGGTTCACATCTCTGAGTCGGTGGCACTTCGTATGTTACCCTTTGAAGTAGGTGATGACATTAATGTAGAGAAGGTTGACCTCGCTATTAAAAAGTACTTTAAACAGGGTTACTTTAATGACATATGGACAGAGTTTTCTAATGGAGAGTTGACATTTTACTTTAAAGAGAAAGCAATTATTTCTAAAATAGAGTTACAGGGCTGGAAAGAGAATGATGACGATGTCAAAGATAGTGTTATTCAGATAAAAAAAGGTTCACTTTACAATGAAAAACTCTTAGAAGATGCTAAGAAACGTATTATTGAAGCTATATCTCAAGAGGGAAAAATCGACTCTGTTGTTGAGATAAAAAAAGAGTATTTAGATAATGGAAGTATTAAAGTGACTTTTATTGTCAATGAGGGTGAAGAGATTATTATTACAAAGCTACAATATAGTGGTGTTTATGGTCTTGACCCTAGTGACTTTGACACTGTCATAGCAAATAAAGAACACCAGTTTATGGGTTGGTTCTGGGGACGTAATGATGGAAAGATGTCTCTACGTGATTTGGCTTATGATAATTTGAGAATTCGTGACTACTATATGCAGTATGGGTATTTAGATGCAAAAGTAAAAGAACCTTTTGTTCGTGTAAACTTTAACCACTATACAGCAGATATGAGTTACCAAATCGAAGAGGGCGAAGCATATACAATTAGTAAAATCTCTATTTTACAAGCAAAAGATGTTATAGCAACAGAAAAACTTTTAGATGTCATCTCTTTAAAAGAGGGCGAAGTTTTTAACATTAAAAAATTTAGAAAAGATGCTGAAAGAATTAAAACTCTTATTGCCGATAAAAGTTATGCATTTGTACAAGTTGTACCTGATTTAAAAAAGAACAAAGAGAAAAATCTTGTTGAGGTTGTTTTTAAAGTCTCCCCTGGTGATAAAGTTAAAATTCGTAATGTAGAAATCTCCGGAAATACACGAACACTCGATAGAATTGTTCGTCGTGAACTCTATCTAGGGCCTGGAGATATGTACTCTTTAACAGATTTAAGAGACTCACGTAATGCTCTTGGAAGGTTAGGTTTCTTTGATGGTACAACAATTGAAGAAAAACGTATCAACAACCATACTATGGACTTAATAGTTAAACTAAAAGAGGCACCTACTGGGAATATTCAACTTGGTGGTGGATATGGTTCTTATGGTGGAGTTCTTTTAAGTATTGGAATTAACGACAGAAATGTATGGGGAAGTGGAATTAATGTTGGAGTGAAGGCTGAAAAGTCGGAAACAACACAAAACTACTCTTTTAATATCTCTAATCCAAGACTTAACGATAGTGACTTTAGTGGAAACTTCTCTATTTACCACTCTAGCTATGACTATAATGACTACACTGTAAATACAGATGGTGTGAGTGTTGGTGTAGGGCATAGATTTTCTCGTTTTATCTCTGGTTACATTGGGTATGGTTACTCAGGAAACAAGTATGAGTTTGACAGTACAATTGACCTTGCCGTGACAGATACCTTCTACTTTGAAGACTATACAAAGAGTGGTGTGACGGTAAGTGCTAAGTGGGATAACACGGATGACTACTACTTACCAAGAATGGGTTTCAATCTCTCTCAAAGTTTTGAAAAAACAGGTATTGGTGCAGATGCAAACTACCTAAAATCTAGAACAAGTTTTGGAAAGTACATTGGGCTCAATGATTATGTTGGTTTTGATGCTATCTTTCGTTACAAAGCACGTTTAAACGCAGTAGTAAATACAGGTTATATTCCATTAGCAGAAAAATTCTACATGGGTGGACTTGGTAGTGTAAGAGGTTATGAGTCTTACTCTCTTTCGCCAACTATTATTGATGATGGTGGTGTTGTCCGTCGTATTGGTGGGGAGAAAACTTTCTCTAACTCTTTAGAGGTGAGTTTTCCACTTATTCCAAAAGCAAAAATGCGTCTAGTTACTTTTGTTGATTGGGGTTTTATTGGAGATGACTCTATAACTGAAATTTCTCGTGGTGGTTACGGAGCAGGAATTGAGTGGTTTTCACCAGTTGGACCAATTCAGTTAATGTTTGCAGCACCTCTTAATGAGCAAGAGGGTGACAGAACATCAACCTTTGAATTCGCAATGGGACAGAGATTTTAAGATTGAAATTGAATCTTAAAATCTTCACTGTTACAGTGTAGAGACTCAACAGATTTTTTGGTAATGTAGAGTTCTCTTTTTGAAGTAATGTAGAGTGTATTCTCTTTAAATGAGAGTGTAAAGTCTATATTCCTTGGTCTATGACTTAAGAGAGCAATAGTAAGCGTGAGAAGGAAACTAAGTCTGTTAAGACTCTTTTCATCAGGTAAAAGTTCCGCATACTTTTCATAGTGAGACCTCGTAGGTAGACGGTTTGTTGCATACTTGCTAAGGGTTGCTATGAGTGTGTTGCTTTTATGTGTAAAACCATACTCTAATGCATTCTGAATGAGATAGTATGTATGTTTATTTTGTGAATAGAAGTGTACATTACTTCCTGCCGGGTAGAGTTTAGCAGCAAGTGCCAGTTCATATCTATATTTTTCATCTATTTTAAAGTACTCATATGTAATGTCAAAAATCTTTTTACTTAAACTATTGAGTTGAGAAGAGAAAGTTGTCTCGCCAATATGTGCATCTATTAGATACTTTACAGAAGTATTGTAGTTGTGTGGAAATTTATGTTTTGCATTACGAAGTAGGTCGCTTAAGTAGACACCCTCTCTTACCCCAACACCACTTGTAACAACTTTATTAAGCTTAAGTAGTAGTTTGTGTAAAACTCTCTGTAAAATGAGTGTACCAGGTTTAATAACATCTACTCTATTCTCTTTAATAAAGAGTTTAAATAGTTCCTCTTTTTTCTTAGTTTGCATAATCGCATCTAAGAAGCTAGCGAGTCTTGTTGGTGTGTATTCATAGGCATGGAGTTTATTAAGCGGATAGTTCTCTGTTTTCATAATAGAGTTAGAGATAGCTCTAAAAGTACCACCAATACCAATAAGTGTTGTTACATCCAATGTATTAAGCTTTGTAAGCTCTTTGTCTATATACTCTATAGCTCCCTCAATGTTATTATTGTCAAAGAAGAGCTCTTTAAGTCTTACAGTACCAAGTTTTAAGGAGATGGGTTCTAAAACTACATTTTTATGTATGAGTGTAAACTCTGTAGAACCACCACCAATATCTATGCTGAGTGCATTCTCTTGTTGCGGGAGTAAGTTTGCACATGCTATTGCACCAAAGTAAGCCTCTTTTTCACCACTTATGACTTTTATGTTCAGTTTGAGTTCTCGTTTTACTCGCTGTGTAAAGAGTTTTTGGTTAGGGGCATCTCTTAGTGCAGATGTAGCAACACAGAGGATTTTTCTTGTTTGGAAAGAGTGACAGATTTGTAAAAAATCTCGAAGTGCAAGGAAAGTACGTTCCATGGGCTCTTCTTGCAAGTTCCCATCGAATTTATAAGCATTCTCAGAAATTCTTACCTTACTTTTTTCTTCATGAAGAAGATGAAAAGCATAGCGAGAAGTCTTCTCGTAAACGACCATTCTAATTGAGTTAGAACCAATGTCTATAACTCCAACTCGTTTTGCCAAAGTTTACTCTTCTGTCTCTAACTGTTTAGCTTTAAACTGTAGCTCTGCAATGGATTCTACATTGTCTTTGTCTGGGACTATACAGTCAACTGGACAAACAGAAATACAAGCAGGTTCATCATATACACCAACACATTCTGTACAACGATCAGGGTCAATGTAGTAAATTGGATCTCCCTCTTCGATTGCTATGGTTGGACACTCTTCTCTACATGCATCACATGCAATACATTCATCATTAATTATTAGAGCCATTAAAAAACCTTATATTTTATAGTTACTATTTATGTTCCGATTTATAGCAAAATAAACCTTTATTATTTTTTAAATTAGCTAGTTGTGGCGAGGAATAATGCAAGATAGTTTAGAGTTGAGTTGTAGTGACGCTATTGTGCCATCAATTCCATCTTTTCTGTTCTCTAGTTTTATTTTTGCACCAAGTGCATCTGCAGCACTTTTGGCTAAAAATAGTCCAAGTCCGACCCCTGGTTTATTCCCTTGGCGTTTAAAAGGTGCAAATAAATCTACGCCTTCATCTATACCACATCCTTCATCAATTACCTCTATAAGTAGACCAACATCATCTTGTCTACTCTGGAGAGTAACAGATTTTTCTTTAGGTGTGAATTTTAAAGCATTTTGTAAAAAGTTTTGAATAATCTGGTTAAGAAGACTTACCTGTAGTGTTGCCATAAAACCATGTGGCTCAAGATGTATAATGAGCTGTTTACCTTCATTTTCTGCTAAAAGTCTAAAGTCATCTGCCTTTTGTTTTAAAATTTGTATGACATCGACCTCTACTGGTTTGTCAAGCTGTGCACCCTCTTGACGTCCAATATTTAAGATGTTTGAAACAATAATGTTCATCTCATCAATAGTCTTGTTTGTGACTCTTAGTGCCTCTATGTACTCTTCAGGTGAACGTTTTTTAATAAGTGTAACTTGATTTTTTAATTTTATGACAGCAAGGGGTGTTTTTAACTCATGGGCTGTTCCAATAAAGAGCTCCTTTTGGTACTTTACAAAGTTCTGTATTCTAGCAATGAGGTGGTTAATGGTCTCACCAAGGGGTTCAAACTCTTTTGGAAGTGTTTTTGTATTAATTGGTTTTATGAGATGTTCATTCATATTTGAAAGTTTTGAATTAAGAATTTTGAGTGGTCTTACTAACATTTTGGAGAGTGCTACAGCATAGATTATAATAAATCCAAAACCGGCGATATTGATGATAAATATATAGTGGAGAATTTTGTTAAGCAACTGTTTTGTTGTACTGATGTCTTTTGTTATTTTTAAGTAACTATTTTTCTCTTTGTCAAAAGGGTAAATAAGTGTAAGGTAAGTATGGCGATCTTTTGTTTTTTCATACTCTGAAATTGCAACATCTTTATTTTGTAAGTAGATTACCTCAATACTTAAAGAGAGAAAGTTTTCTGTAAAGGTTTCATCCTGCTTAAAAACAGATTGACTACGAGAGATGTTCTGTGCATACTGTAGGAGTTCGTTATGTTTATCATCATAGATGGATTTTTCAATAAAAAAGTATAAAGAGGATGAAAAAAGTAAAATTAAAGTTGCTGAGGATATAAGAAGCTGAACAAGAAAGTTTTTGCGTATGGAGTGTTTTGAAAACATAATATAATCCCAAATAAAAGATCTGGGATTATAGCATCTTAGAGGTTAAAAAATTAAGAGATTTCTTTTGGAAAACAGAATCTATAACCACGACGACGTACTGTTTCGATAGTTGTAATTCCTAATGGTTTGTCCATTTTTTGTCTAATTTGGTTGATTGCTACCTCAATTACGTTTGGAGTAACAAGCTCTGGCTCTTCCCAAATTGCGTCAAGAAGTTGCTCTTTAGAAACGATTTGGTCACGGTGACGTGCAAGGTGAGTAAGAACTTCGAAAGGTTTTCCTTTGAGTTCAATTTCATTCTCTTTGTATGTGATTTTTTCCTCTTCAGGATTAATCGTTAAGTCTTCAATTTCGATGATGTTGCTTCCACCAAAACGTAGACGTGCTTCAATACGAGCAATGAGAACATCAAAATCAAAAGGTTTTCTGATGTAGTCATCAGCACCAGAACGAAGAGCTTCAATTTCACTCTCGTTGTCATCACGTGCAGAGAGAACTACAACAACTGTTTTTGGTGTATTTGATTTAATGTCACCAATAATGTCAACTGAGTTTCCATCCGGAAGCATCCAGTCCATAAGTACTAAATCGTAGTTACGAATATCAAGATAATACTCGCCATCTTTGAGTGTTTCAACAACATCACTTTGGTAACCAAATTCCTTTAGTCCCTCAGCGAGCATTTTATTTAATGTAACTTCATCTTCAATAATAAGAATGCGCATTAATAATTTCCTATAGATTAATATTTTGGCGGAATGATAGCATAATTTTAGGTTACTTTAAAGTTTTTTTCAATTTTCTTTAAAAAAAAGTGAAGTTTAACTTAAGAATTGAAAAGGTAGTTTTCGCTTACACTTACCGTGCAGTCGGGAAGAATAGAGGGTTTTGTTATTTTGAGTCTTAGTTCTTCTATTTGTGAAAAAGTTTTTTTTAGGTTTTGGCTTAAATCTCTCAAAGCATCTTCAATAAGAAGAAATTTTTGCTCAATCATTCTCTTTTTAAGGAGAGCAGCAACCTCCGCATAGTTAATAAATGTGTCTTTATATGTGTACTCTATGCGAAGGTAAAGCGTAACATCTTGAGGAGTAGTGCGTTCAAAATCTAAAATACCTATAATTGTTTTGAATCTGTACTCTTCAATCTCTATAGTCATTAGGCTACTGCTTTCTCTTCACCATTAATAAGGCGGATAATATTTGGAATATGTTTATAGTAGAGAATAAAAACTATAAGTACAACAGGTGCATGAGCCATCTCTGGATGGATGAAAAAACTAGCAATAAGAAGTGCTAAGACACCTGCAAGTGAAGAGAGTGAAGAGATTTTAGTCGTTTTCGCTAATACTCCCCAAACAACTAAAGCAATAAGCGTCTCTTGTGGTAACATAAACATCATTACACCCATACCAGTTGCAATGCCTTTACCACCCTCTAATCCTAAGTATGGAGAGAAACAGTGTCCAATAACAGCAAGTACTGCAATACCCCATAGTGTAGCTTCACTCATACCGAGTGCCGAAGCAACAAGAAGTACAAGAATTCCTTTGAGTGCATCGAGGGCTAATGTTGCTGCACCTAGTTTCTTAGCAAGAGCTGGATTGTTCTCTTTAACAACACGAAGTACATTTGTAGCACCAATACCACCACTACCACTCGACTTTACATCGACACCGGCAAATTTTTTTGCAAGTAAAAGACCAAAAGGAATACCTCCTACAAGGTAGGCAGCGAGAAAAAATTGTACATTTGTATTGAATAAAAAATCCATAGAAAGAAATCCTTTGTAAAAATAATGTGCAATATTACACTGAATAATATAAATAGTGGCATAAATTTCTTAGAAACAAGAGTAAATGTAAATTTTACATTTGATTTATGCGAATAGAAATACATATAAGTAGTATTAATATTTATTATTTGACTTAATTTTAAAATCATTATATAATTCTTAAATTAATTTTAAAGAAGGAACTATAATGAAAAAAGTTATTTCAATTTTAGTATTGCTCTCTGTGGCCCTGTTTGGGGAAACAACAACGAAAAACTCAAAGTACTCAGAGAGTATGTGTAAAATCTTTAAAAAAAAGATAGTAGATTATGAAAAGAAAATGCGAAATGATGAGTATGCAAAAGTAACACTTCAATCGTATAAACACAGAGCAAAAATCTATTGTACTAAATAGCATTTATTTTTAGATATAATTGCATCAATTATAATTAATAGGATATTTTTTTGCAATTAACTAATGAAGAATTAAAGAAAAAAATTGATGAATTAAAAGCGAAACTAAGTGTTACTGTTGTAGCTCATTTTTACCAACGTGATGAAGTTTTTGAGGTGGGGGACATTACTGGTGACTCCTTAGAACTAGCTATGAAAACAAAAGCGGATGATTCTGAGTTTGTTCTCTTTTGTGGTGTTGGTTTTATGGGACAGAGTGTCAAAGTACTCTCTCCTGAAAAACGTGTAGTTATGCCAAAAATTGCCTGCTGTGCAATGGCTCGTATGATTGACTCTCTCTACTTCGATGACTCTGTGAAGTACCTCAATGATAACGGTATTCCAAATGAGAACATCCTTCCTATTACATACATTAACTCAAACGCAGATGTAAAAGCTAAAGTTGGTGAGATGGGTGGTATGGTTTGTACCTCTTCAAACGCGAAGAAAATCATTACAAAAGCACTTGGAGAAGGGAAGAAAATTCTTTTTGTTCCAGACAGATGTTTAGGTCAGAATATTGCTAACCAGATGGGACTTAAATCTATGGTTATTGGTCAGGAGGGGAATCCTCAAGAGTGTGACATTCTCTGTTATGATGGTTTTTGTTCTGTTCACCAACTCTTTACAGTCGAAGACATTGAGTTTTACAGAAAAAAATACCCAGGTATTTTAATAGCAACACACCCAGAGTGTGATCCTGCTATTTGTGATGCGAGTGACTTTGTTGGTTCTACATCACAGCTTATTAAGTACATTCAAGAGCAGCCAGAAGAGCAGAAGGTAGCAGTGGGGACAGAGTTTAACTTAGTAAATCGTCTACGCCCTAAAAATACTTATGTCTTAAGTTCTACAAAGCCTGAGTGCCCTACAATGAATGAGACAACACTTCAAGATGTTTATGACACACTCAAAGCTATTGATGATGGTGCACCTATTAATGAGATAGAAGTAGATGAGAAGACACAAAAATGGGCAAAAATTGCCTTAGAGAGAATGTTAGAGCTATGATAGAGCAGTTTGTTCGTGAAGCTCTTGCGGAAGATGTTGGTCGTGGTGACCTCTATGCTTTAGTAGAACCTGCCATCCCTGCAAGTGCAAAAATTATTGCTAAAAGTGATGGTGTTGTTGCTGGGGTAAAGTACATAGATGTTTTAGCTAAAGAAGAAAAGTTTGATATTACTTGGCTTAAAAGCGATGGCGAACACTTTTTAAAGGGTGACCTTCTTGCTACACTTAGCGCAGACTCCCATACACTTCTTCGTTGTGAACGCACAGTTTTAGACATGCTTTTACACGCAAGCTCTATTGCTACATTGACAAACAAGTATGTAGAACTTATTGAACCTTATGGTGTAAAGCTCTTAGACACTCGTAAAACACGACCACTTCTACGTGTTTTTGAGAAGTATGCAACACGTACTGGTGGTGCTGTGAACCATAGAATGGGTTTAGATGACTCACTAATGATAAAAGACACACACTTAAAGACAATTAGTAACTTAAAAACTTACATTCAAAACGCAAGAAAGAAGATTCCCTTTACTGCAAAAATAGAAGTAGAGGCTGAGAGTTTTGAAATTGCAAAAATGGCGTTTGAAGCAGAGTGTGATATTGTTATGTGTGACAATATGACTCCAGATGAGATACAAGAGGTCGTAGCTTATCGTGATGCGAATCATCCTCACATTTTATTAGAAGCGAGTGGAAACATCTCTTTAGAGACTATAGAGTCTTATGCTAAGAGTGGGGTAGATGCTATAAGCTCTGGTTCACTCATTCATCAAGCAAACTGGATAGATTTGTCTATGAAGATGGATTAGTTCTCTTTGGGTTTGGAGTAGTTTATGGCTGATGATGCTGAAAAGACAGAAGAACCCACCCCCAAGAAGATAGAGGATGCCCGAAAAGAGGGGAATGTCCCAAAATCTCAAGATACTTCCGGAGTTATAACTCTTTTTGTTGCAATTTTAGCAGTTCTTATGCTTTTTCCTTTTATTGCAAATCATATGATTCGACTTTTTCAGTACTACTTCTCTCTCGTAGGAACACCACTTGACAAGCTTTTTATGCTTGACATTGCCATTGTTACCTTTAGAGAAGCACTTCTTATGGTTATGCCTCTTGCAGTAGCTGTAGCTGTGGCTGGGGTTCTTGCAGCATTAGCTCAGTTTGGATTTCTGTTTACAACAAAAGCAGTTATGCCTGACTTTAAGAAAATAGATCCAATTAAGGGAACAAAAAATCTCTTTTCTATGAAAAAGCTTTTAGAGGGAGTAAAAATTACTTTTAAGGCATTTACAACGCTTGGTATTGGGTTTATTTTCTTCTTTATTTTTATTGAAGATCTTCCAACGGTAGCACTCTTTAGTTTAGCAGACCAACTTGACTGGCTGAAAGATAAAATGATAATTATTGCCTTCTCTATGTTACTTGTCATCTTTGTTTTTGCACTCATAGATATTGTCATTGTAAGAAAACAGTACTTTGATGGACTTAAAATGAGTAAACAAGAGATAAAAGATGAGATGAAAAATATGGAAGGTGACCCTCTCATTAAGTCAAAAATCAAGCAAAAACAGATGGAGATTTCTCGCCAACGTATGATGTCTGAGGTACCAAACGCAGACGTTATCATAACAAACCCTACACACTATGCAGTAGCTATAAAGTACGATGCTGACTCTTCTCATGCACCTATTGTTATTGCAAAAGGTATAGATAATATGGCACAGCAAATTAAGAAAATTGGTCGTGAAAATAGTGTTCATATAGTACAGAACCCTCCTTTGGCACGCTCTTTGTATGCTGAGGTTGAGGTTGAAAAACCAATTCCAGAAGCACTCTTTAGTGCTGTTGCAGAAGTTTTAGCATATGTCTATAAGATGAATAAAAAATAGTATATAATTTCATAAAAAGATTGTATGTTAGAAAAATTAAACACTATTGAAAACTATAGACATATACTGTTGCAAACAGACTCAAGAACATTTGCAAACGCAAGTGCTCTCTACTCTTATTTCTTGCAGTTACATAAGAAAGTCTCTCTCTACACTACAGAACCACTGGCTAAAAACCTCTCTTATTTAGCATGGTATGAGAAGTGTCGAGAGACTCCAAATACTTCGGCAGAAGTTGTTATAGAAGTAAGTGAAGATGTAGAAGTACTCTATAGTTTCTTTAAAAAGCAAGAAACGAAAATAAATGTAAAGATGGCAACAGCACTCTATAGCGGGCTATATATAAGCTCTGAAGCATTTCAATCAGAAGAGTGTAATGGTACAACTTTTGCTTTAGCTTCAGAACTTATAGCCTCTGGTGCAGAGTATTTAAAAGTTCGCGAAGCCATTCTCTTTAGAGATTCATTAGCACTTGTTCGTCTCAAAGCAAAACTTTTTGATGGGCTACTTTTAACAGAGAATGCAAGGCATGCTAAGCTGTTTTTAGAGGAGAAAGACCTTTTGAGAACAGGTGCCAACTATGAGGATGCATTCATAGTTATGAAAGAGGCTTTAAAAATAGTACATGTACAAGAGGTAACTCTTTATGATGCACAAACAAAGAAAATAATAAACAATATTCAAGGAAATAAAATTTGAGAAAAAAAAATAACAATTCGTTCGGTTTACTTTTTGTAATGCTACTAGTAGTGGGTGGAGGACTTTTTGTCTACTTCTCATCCCTTTTTGAACGTAATGCTCCAACAATTAGTATGCCAAATAACGGTTTTTGGAATTTAAAAAAACCACTACAAATTGAAATAGATGATGAGAGTGGAATTAAGTCCTACAAAGTGACACTGAAAAGTGCTACAACAGAAAAAGTTTTACAGTACGAACAGTTAATCTCTCCACAACAGAAAGTTTCATTAAGTGTTGAACCACCTAGAAGTGCCTACACAATGAAAGATAAAGATATAAAAATAGTTGTAGAAGCGAGTGACACTAGTAAGTGGAACTTTATGAATGGTAATGCAAGTAGAAAAGAATTTGCACTCCATATAGATAAACGTAGACCACAAGTAAGCATTGTTACAAACTCTTACAAAATCTCTAAAGGTGGTTCTGCACTTGTTATTTTTAAGGTCTCTGATGAAAATTTAGATGAGTTTTATATTGAAGGGAATAATAAAAAGAAGTTTATAGCACAACCATTTTATAAAGATGGCTACTACATCTCACTTGTTGCATGGCCAGTTATAGACGATACTTTTAAAGCAACAGTTATTGCAAAAGATTTAGCTGGTAATGTAGCTAAAGAGTATGTACCTCTTTACTTAAAAGAGAAACGCTACAGAGTCTCTAAAATAAACTTAAGTGACAAATTCCTTAAAGGAAAAATTGCAGACTTAGCGGAAGAGTTTGCTCTTACTCAGGGAGTAGAAGAACCATTAGAACAGTTTAAAATTATTAATGAAGATGTGCGTGCAAAGAACGAAGCACTGATTCATAAAATTACTTCTGTAATAGATTCTGAGAAAAAAATAAAAAACTTTAAAATGAATAAGATGTATCCACTTAAAAATGGTGCAGTTGTCGCACACTTTGGTGATCATAGAATTTACTATTATGAAGGTGAATATGTGAGTGAAGCATACCACTTAGGTTTAGATATGGCTTCAAACGCGATGGCTCCAATAAAAACACAAAATGGAGGCGAAGTAGTTTTTGCTGATTACAATGGTATTTATGGAAATATGCCAGCTATAGCACATGGTCTTGGTCTCTACACAATTTATGGGCACTGTTCAAGCATTAAAGTAAACAGAGGCGACGAAATAGGAAAAAATAGTGTAATTGCAAACACAGGAAAAAGTGGTTATGCTATGGGTGATCACTTACACTTTGGTGTTTTAGTACAAGGTATAGAAGTACGTCCTCAAGAGTGGATGGACAAGCAGTGGATTAAACTTAATATTACAAATATTATTAAGAATGCTAAAAAAATCATCAATAGAGACTAAGGAGTCCTGAATGTACCAAACAACGATTAAAAAGAGTGTTGAACTTGTTGGAATAGGACTTCATAAAGGTTCTCCAGTCAAGTTGCGTTTAGAACCACTAGAGTCAAACAGTGGTATTGTTTTTTACCGTAGTGATGTAGATGTTTCTATTCCTCTCATTCCAGAGAATGTAGTAGACACGAGAATGGCAACGGTTATAGGGAAAGATGGTCATGTTATATCTACTATTGAGCATCTTCTCTCTGCTGTATATGCTTATGGTATAGACAACTTACGTGTTATTGTTGATGCAGATGAAGTACCTGTAATGGATGGCAGTAGTGCAAGCTACTGTATGTTGTTGGATGAAGCAGAAGTTGTTGAACAGGACATTCCTAAAAAGATTATGCGTATAAAAAAAGATATTGAAGTTCGTGAAGGAGAGAAGTATGTTAAGCTCTCTCCCTCCCCAGATTTACAGTATGACTTTACTATAAAATTTCCTCATCCTGTTATTCAAAAGCAAGAGTATGTTCTTAAATTTACAAAAGAGTCGTATAAAAAAGAGATTTCACGTGCAAGAACTTTTGGTTTTTTACATGAGGTACAGTATCTACGTTCAAAAGGTTTAGCATTAGGTGGAAGTCTAGAGAATGCGATAGTTTTAGATGAAAAGAAAATTTTAAATCCTGAAGGTCTACGTTTTGAAGATGAGTTTGTTCGTCATAAAATTTTAGATGCCATAGGTGATATGTCTCTCATCGGTATGAACTTTATTGGAAACTATGAGGCACTTGCTGGAAGTCATGATCTTAACCATAAGCTTACATTAGCACTCCTAGCAGATAAAGAGAACTTTGAAGTGGTAGAGCTAGCTGGTGAGAAAACAAAAGAGTTAGAAAAAGCATATGCCTAAGTCAGTAGATGTCGTTTTAGTCGCGCTCTCTTCACCTATAAAAATAGGTCTTTATGAAGATGGAAAACTCATAAAGGAGATTGTCTCTCAAGAAAAGAGTTCCGAGGTTTTACCTCTTTTATATAAAGAGATTTTTGATACATATAGTGTTAAGAGACTTTTTTATGCACGAGGCCCTGGAAGTTTTATGGCCATTAAAGTAGCATATATTTTTTTAAAGTCTTTAAGTGTTTTAAAAAATATACCACTTTTCGCAACAGATGCTTTCTATTTTAATAATAATCAGCCAATAAAAGCGATTGGAAAGCTTCATTTTGTTAAAGTTGCATCAGAAATAGAAACTCAAAAATTAGAAATAGCACCAGAAGTGGTTTTTACACTTCCAGATGTGCTTGATTATAATGAGTTTAGTACAACATCAACACCTCTGTATAAAATAGGAGCTGTTGGATAAGACAGGAAAAATAATTGACAATAAGTGTACCAGCAACTTCAGCAAACCTTGGACCCGGTTTTGACTCTTTAGGTCTCGCAGTAGACCTACGAAACCGTGTAGAGTTTCATCCTTCAAAATTTTTTAGTGTAAGCATTAAAGGTGAGGGTGAAAACAACCCGCGTTTAAAAGGAAATAATCTTTTTATTAGTATCTTTAATGAACACTACTCACGTTTAACAAAGAAAAAACAGAACTATAAATTTACTTTTTATAACTCTATTCCTATGTCTCGTGGCCTTGGTAGCTCTTCTGCAGTTATTGTAGCTGCAATCGCATCTGCACATGAAGCAGCAGGTATTAGGGTGAGTAAACGCCGTATTTTAAACCATGCACTTGTGTATGAGTCTCATCCAGACAACATTACACCAGCTGTAATGGGTGGTTTTAATGCTGCTACTGTAGAGAAAAATAAAGTTTTCTCTCAAAGAAAGCACTTACCAGACTACTTAAAAGCAGTTGTAGTTATTCCAAATAAGCAGATGAATACATCTAAGTCTAGAACAGTTCTTCCTAAGTCTTATTCTAAAGAGAATGCTGTGTACAATCTATCACATACAGCACTTACCGTTGCTGCGTTTTTTAATGAAGATTGGGAGATGCTAAAGTTAGCTGCACAAGATAGATTTCATCAAAAAGCAAGAATGAAAACACTCCCTGAACTTTTTGCAGTACAAAAAGTTGCTTACGAAAGTGGTGCTCTTATGAGTACACTCTCTGGAAGTGGAAGTACATTTTTCTCACTTGTGTATGATGATGATTCATCAATGATAGCAAATAAAATGAGTCAGAAATTTCCTGATTTTGGTGTTAAAATCTTAGATTTTGACAATAATGGGCTTATTATAGAGCGATAAGCTATTAAATAAAGTAAGATTTGGATATAATGGCGAAAAATTTTCATCAACCGCAAAGAATGTGTCTCTCATGTAGAGGTCGTGCATCTCAGTCAGAATTAGTTCGAATGAGTTGTGTTGATGGAAAATTACGTTCATTTCATGGAGTAGGCAGAAGTTTTTACTTCTGTCGTAACTGTGTAGAAGACGAGAAGAGGGTTGTAAAAGCTCTTATGCGTCAATGCAGAAACAACCGTAAAGAAGAACATTTGAACAAACTAAAGGAGATCATCACTGATGACAGAAAAAGTTAGCGTTAAGGAAATTGCAGACGAGCTAGGAATTGCTTCTAAAGATGTCTTAGAAAAAGCTAAGAGTATGGGTATTGAAGTAAAAGCTGCACAAAGCAAAGTTAGTATGGAACAAGCTGAACAGATAGCAAACTATATTATGAATGGTGAAGACGAAAAGCCTGCTCCTGCACAAAAGCCTAAAGTTAAAAAAGCAACAAATGATGCTCCTAAAGAGACTCCTGTTGAAGAGAAGAAAGAAGAAGTAGAAGCATCTCCTAAAAAAGAGGAGACACCTTCTGTAGAGAAAGAGCAAGCAGCTCCTACAGTAACTGAGACTCCTTCAAAAGAAGTTGCTAAAGATGCTGAGAAAGAGACTCCGAAAGAGGAAGTACCTGTAAAAGCAGAAGCACCAAAAAGACCAAAAACTCTTTTAAAGGTTGTAACACCTTCAATTAAACCTGCACTGAAAAAGTCTGGTCTTAAAATTGTTAAGAAGAGAAAGCCAAAAGTAGAAGAGAATTACTCTCTACCACAAAAACAAGCATCAGTCTCTTCATACGGAAAGATGAGTGCAGAAGTGTTAGAAGAACTTGCTCAGAAGAAAAGATCTAGAACTTCTACTTCGACTGCGAAAAAACAGGAACAAGGTAAGAGAATAGATATTTTTGGTGGTTCTATGGCTGATGTATCTATGGATATGGATGATGAAGTAACACTCCTTGACCTGAATTCAACTGAGAGAGCACCTCTTCCAGTAGAAGAGCCTAGAAAGCCTCGTGCTCCTAGACCAGCTGGACGTAATGGAAATAAAAAGCAGGCTCCACGTGGACGTAAAGTTCGTAAAGATAAACGTAAAAAGTATGCAAAAGCTTCTCATGAAGAAGAGATTGTAACTCACGTAGAGATTCCTGAAGATATTCGTGTTTATGAGTTTGCAGAAGCTCTTAAACGCCCTATGTCAGACATTATTAAAGTTCTTTTTGATCTTGGTATGATGATGACTAAAAATGATTTCCTAGGAAACGACGAAATTGAAATTCTTTCAGAAGAGTTCGATGTTGAAGTAACAATCATTGACCCTAAAGATGAGTTTACAGTAGAAGAGGATGATATTGAAGCAGATCCAGATGCAACTGAGAGAGCTCCTGTTATTACAATTATGGGTCACGTTGACCATGGTAAAACTTCACTACTAGACGCTATTCGTAAAGCAAAAGTTACTGAGGGTGAAGCTGGTGGAATTACACAGCACATTGGTGCTTATACAATTGAGCAACATGGTAAACCAATTACATTCATAGATACTCCGGGACATGCCGCGTTTAGTCATATGCGTGAAAAGGGTACAGAGATTACAGATATTATTGTAATCGTTGTTGCTGCTGATGATGGTGTAAAACCTCAAACTCTTGAAGTTATTAAACTTGCTAAAGAATCAGGTGCACCAATTATTGTTGCCTTAAACAAAATGGATAAAGAGAGTGCACAACCAGATATGGTTAAAGGTCAAATGGCTGAGCATGGAATTAATCCTGTTGACTGGGGTGGAGATGTTGAATTTATTCCTGTTTCTGCAAAATCTGGAATGGGAATTGATGATTTACTTGAAAACATTCTTACTACAGCTGAAATCTTAGAGCTTAAAGCAAATGTAAATGCACCTGCAAAAGCAGCTGTAATTGAGTCGTCTTTAGAAAAAGGTCGTGGTCCAGTTGCAACAGTAATTGTTCAAAATGGTACTCTTAGAGTTGGAGATTATGTAGTGTGTGGTGCAGCATATGGTCGTGTAAAAGCGATGATAGATGAGCATAACAAACAGATTAAAGAACTTTTACCATCTCACACAGCAGTTGTTGCAGGACTTAATGAAGTTCCAGCATCAGGTGAGATTATGATGGCTATGGATAGTGATAAAGAGGCAAAAGAGTTTGCTATGAAACGTCATGAGTATGACAGACATAAAGAACTTTCAATCTCTACAAAATCTTCTTTAGAAGATATGACAGCTATGATTGCAGAAGGGAAACTTAAATCTCTTAAAGTTGTACTTAAAACTGATGTTCATGGTACTCTTGAAGCGATTAAATCTTCTATTTTAGCACTTCGTAATGATGAAGTAAAAGTAAACATTATCTCTAGCGGTGTTGGTGGAATTACAGAAAACGATGTTGAACTTGTAAACAACTCTGAAAACTGTGTACTACTTGGATTTAATGTTCGTCCTACTGGTGCAGTAAAAGCTGCAGCAAAACAGAAAGGTGTTGAGATTAAAACATACTCAATCATCTACCAACTTATTGATGATATTACTGGTATGCTTACTGGTATGATGGCTCCGAAATATACTGAAGAGAACACTGGTCAAGCAGAAGTTAAAGAAGTATTTAAAATACCTAAGGGTGTTGTTGCTGGTTGTCTTGTTGTTGATGGTCGTCTTATTCGTGGTGGTATGGTTCGTGTTATTCGTGATGGTGTTGTCTATTACGAAGGTGAGCTTACTTCACTTAAACGTTTCAAAGATGATGTTGACGAAATTGGTAATGGCTATGAGTGTGGTGTTGTTATTAGTGGTTATGATGATGTTGTTCCAGGTGATGTTCTTGAAACATTCAAAAAAGTTGAGCAAAAAGTAACTCTGTAATCCTTATGACAGAAGCACAAATTAAACTTAAGAGAACTGAATCAGTTCTCTTAGAACTTATCCCCCAAGCACTTGGTGCTATGAATGACAAAAGACTTCATGAATTAGACATTCTTGAAGTAAAATGTTCTCGTGGTAAAAGTGATGCAAAAGTGTACATTAACCCTCATGAACTTACAGAACAAGAAAAACGTGACTACTTAAAGCTTTTACGTAAGGCTCGTCCTATTGTTGAGACATACTGTCTTAAAGATCAGGGTTGGTACAGATGTCCAAAATTTACATTTGAATTTGATGAACAGTTAGAAAAATCAAAAAATATTGATGAGCTATTTAAAAAGATAGCAAAAGAGAAAAAAGAGGAAGAGTCATGAGCCTACAGAGTGATATAGAATCAATTATTAAATCAGTAGATTTAGAACTTTACGATGCTGTTATAGTCAACGAAGGTGATGACACAATATACCGTATTAGTGTTATTTCAACTGAAGTAGAAAATGGTAAACGTAAGGGTGTAAGTCTTGACACTTGTGTAGAGTTAACACACCTTATCTCTCCTCTTTTAGATGTCACACCTCCTGTTTCTGGTGACTATAGACTTGAAGTTGGTACAGCTGGTATTGAAAGAAAACTTGTAAATCTTGCTCATTTTAAAAAGAGTATTGGCGAAAAAGTTTCCATTGTTCACTCTGGAAAAGAGAAACTACGAGGTGTTTTAGCGAAAGTTGAAGACTCGAAGATTTTTGTAGAGAGTGAAGGGGAAACTATCTCTGTTGACTTTAACGATATTAGTAAAGCAAAAACATACTTTGAATGGTAATCGACGATAGCTTTTTTATGAGTCTCGCTCTTAAAGAGGCTTGGAAATACCAAGGTTTAACCTACCCAAATCCAGCAGTTGGCTGCTGTGTAGTCGGTGAAAATGGAGAGATTTTAGCAGTAGAAGCACACCATAAAGCAGGTGAGCCTCATGCGGAAGTAAATGCTCTTCAAGCCGCTTACTATAAACTTACACAAGATGCTTACATCTTAGCTCTTACAGATTCACTAGATATTCATACCCACCTCTTGAGTAATCATAATAATATTTTTAAAAATGCAAAAATTTATACTACTTTAGAACCTTGTGCACATACAGGAAAGACTCCTTCATGTGCAACACTCATAAGTGAACTTGGAATTTCTGAGGTCTATGTTGGTTCAAACGATACTAACAAGATAGCAAGTGGTGGGATTATGCGTCTACAGATGAATAACTGCATGGTCTATAGTGAACTTCTAAAAGAGGAGTCAGATGCACTTCTCTACCCATTTCAAAAACAGCTCAAAGATCAGTTCATTTTTTTTAAGTGGGCACAGCGTTTAAACGCAACAACAGATGCTGGTAATGTTAGCTCTTTAGCATCACGTACAAATGTTCATGCAATGAGAGACGTATGTGACCTCTTAGTTATTGGTGGCAATACAGTTCGAACGGATAGACCAACTTTAGATGCACGTTTGGTAGATGGAAATGCTCCAGATATACTCATCTTAAGTAGAGAAACAGAGTTTGACACAACAATACCTCTCTTTAATGTACCCAATAGAAAGGTCTATATAGAAAATGACTTTTCAAAAATAGGAGAGTATAAAAACATTATGATTGAGGGTACAGCCACTATGTATGCTTTGAGTCGTGAGATTGTAGACTACTATCTATGTTACATAGCACCTAGCTTTGGTGGGGAAGAGAGCTTTAAAAATTTAGATGACAAGTTTGATATTTTAAATATGAGACAAGAAGATACAGATATAATTATGTGGATGAAAAGAAGGAATAGTGAATGAGTATATTGAACGAACAAGGCACCCAAAAACAAGAAAAAATTGTTGAGATGTTTGATGACATCGCTTCTACATACGATACAGCAAATCGTGTAATGAGTATGGGTGTAGATATTTCATGGAGAAAAAAGGCATGTGACCTCTCTTTTGAATACTATGGAAAAAAGAGTATAGATAGAGTTGTTGATGTTGCATGTGGGACTGGTGATATGATGGGGTATTGGCAAAAACAGGCTGATAAAGCAGGTATTAGTATTTCTGAACTTATTGGTGTTGACCCGTCAAATGGCATGGTTGATGTAGCTCGTGAAAAATTTCCTAATTTTCATTACCATATCTCAAAGGCAACAGAAATTCCTTTAGAAGATGCAACTGCTGACTTTCTTAGTATTACATACGGAATTCGTAATGTTGTAGAGAGACAAGAGGCTTTCTATGAGTTTAATCGTGTACTGAAAAAAGATGGATTAGTTGTTATTTTAGAATTTATGAAAGATGAGAACAAAACACTTCTTAAAAAAATGCGTGATGTCTATATGCATAAAATTCTTCCTTATGTAGGTGGCTTTATTTCCAAAAACTTAGATGCTTACACTTACTTACCAGACTCAATTGAGAGTTTTGTAACTATTCAAGGTATGCAAGCTGAACTTGAAAAAGCTGGTTTTGAAATGTTACATACACAGAGTTTCTCTATGGATATATCTACATTAATGATTGCTAGAAAAAAATAGGCACTCTATTTTGCATACTCTTAGTGTTTCGGCTCTTAATGAACAGATAAAAGGCTTACTAGAAACAAGTTTTCAACAAGTTCTTGTTGAGGGAGAGCTTTCGCGTATAACTTTCCATAACTCAGGACATATCTATTTTACACTTAAGGACAGAGACTCTGTTATAAGTGCAGTTATGTTTCGTGGAAATGCCAGCCGTTTAAAGTTTCGTTTAGAAGAGGGACTCAAGGTTGTTATAAACGCAGCACTTACACTCTACAAACCTCGTGGTGCATACCAACTTAACTGTTTTTCAATAGAACCATCAGGGCAGGGTGCTCTCGCTTTTGCATATGAACAGTTAAAACAGAGACTTATGGAGAAGGGTTACTTCTCTGCTGAACATAAAAAACCACTCCCATCTTTTGTAAAAAAAATAGCATTAATCACTTCGGCGACAGGTGCAGCTCTTCAGGATATGTTACATGTTGCAAATAGCCGATATAGACTTGTAGATATTGATGTTTACGATGTTTTAGTGCAAGGTGAAGGCTCTGTTGAAGCTGTGAGAAACGCCATTGTTGTTGCAGATGCAAAAGGGTATGATGTTCTTGTAGTAAGCCGTGGAGGTGGGAGCATAGAAGATTTATGGACCTTTAATGAAGAGAGTGTTGCTGAGGCCATATTTTTTGCAAAAACACCTATTATTTCCGCTGTTGGACATGAAATTGATACACTTATAAGTGATTTTGTAGCAGATGTAAGGGCACCAACACCGAGTGCTGCTATGGAAATACTTCTTCCTGATGCTAAAGAGTTAATACAGACTATAGATATGATGCAAGGGCAATTCACACAACTTCTTCAACAGAAAATTCACACGAAGCGACAAGAGTTACAACATCTTCTTAACTCTTTTGAACAGCACTCATTTGAGAAGAAATTAAGACAAAAACAGGAAGAAATACTACAGATAAAAGAGAATTTTCACCAGGCAATAGAGTTTAAGTTTGTTACACTTCAAAGAGAAAAAGAGATGGTGTCGAGTCGTTTATCTCAAACTATTGACGCTAAGAGTACTCTTGCTCAAAATCAACTTTTAAATTTGAAAAAAATGCTAGAATCACAAAATCCAAAATTAAAAACGAAAAAAGGTTTTGCACAACTCTCTCAAAACGGTAAAGTAGTTGATATACTCTCCCTAGAGGAAGAGACTCTCTTTGAGCTTCAAAGCGACAAAGTAGTAGTTCATGCAAAAGTTTTAAAAAAGGAAAATATAGTATGAGTTATCCAGATTTTTTTGACAAAATAGAGACTATTAAAGTCAAAGACCCTCTCTCTATGCTTTTAGGAGCATTTGAAAGAGGCGAGTATGAGTTTACCTATGCTGAAATTGTGAAAGCTGCAGGACACTCATGTCCTACTGTTGCAGGTGCATATATTATGACAGCTGAAGCACTTAAAGCCCTTTACAAGGATGAAAGAGCAGTGCGTGGGAATATAGAAGTCTTTTTTGAAGAGTCTTTAGAAGAGGGTGTAGCTGGTGTTATTGGGAATGTTGTTTCTCATATTACAGGGGCTACAGATAAAAGTGGTTTTAAAGGTCTTCAAGGACAGTTTGCTCGTCACTCTTTAATGCATTTTAATGCAAACATTAGCTCTTCAGCAAGATTTACAAGAGTCGATACAAAAGAGAGTATAGATGTAACTTACAACCCTGAACCAATTAAACCAAACCCTGAGATGATGCCACTTATGAAAAAACTCTCTTCAGGTGAGAGTACAGCGGAAGAAGTAGCAATGTTTGGTAAACTTTGGCAAGAGAGAGTAGAAAGAATTTTTGAAAATATAGATGTCGTGGTATCTGTAGAAAAAGTGTAAAGTAAGCTCTACAAGCTTACTTTAATACAAGGTTTGGAAAGTATGTATGGAGTGTTACTGCTGCAGTTGCAGAGAGCTTTTTCATAAATTTTTCAAATTTATCTTCTTTATTCCAGATGGGCTCTTCAATTTTAGCTAATGAAATGAGTTCATTTTTCGCATCAAACTTCACCCCTAACATATCTACAAGTCCAACATCTTTAGCTTGTTGTGCAGTAAATATATGTGCATTCGCATAAAAGTCTCGTTGAGAGAAGTTAAGATCTCTTGCATCTGCTACATCCTTTGTAAACATATCGTATGTACCTTGAATAACTTTATTGAGTTCATTGACTTCATACTCTGTCCAAGGTCTATCTGTTGTACCAAGTTGTTTGTATTTTCCCGCTTTAACTACCTGTGTTTTTACGCCAAGTTTATTCATTATGCCGCTTAAATCTGCTCCTTGCATAATAACACCTATACTTCCAACCATACTCCCTGGATTTGCTACAATTTTATCTGCCCATATACTTGCATAGTAGCTTCCACTAGCAATGGTTCCTTGTGCATAAACAACAACGGGTTTTTTCTCTTGTAAACGTTTGAGTGCATAGGCAATCTCTATAGAGGGTGCAACAGCTCCACCGGGAGAGTCTACTGTTAGTAAAACAGCTTTTATATCACTATTTTTATTTGCAGCATCAATTTGAGCTACAACTTCACTTGCATCCATAATAGGTCCAATAAGAAAAATTTCTTGAAGATTATTTGGTTTGAGACTCTCTTCATCTTGCGGTGCAAAGAGAATAACTAAAATAACAAGAAAAAGAATTGCCTTAAAATGATTTTGTATAAATTGTATGGGAAGTGTTATGGGAAGAAAAAGCTTTTTAAGAAACTCCATTTGTATTTTCCTTTTCTAGTTTTCCATTTACATACACTTTTGAGATGTTATAACGATGTAAAATGAGGTGAATAGCTAAATCTGCATTTGGCTCTTTGTCTAGGTCTAAAATTATCATATCTGCCTGTTTTCCAGTAGCAATTTCTCCTGTATTAAGTCCAAGTGCTTCTGCTGCATGAATAGTGACACCATCAATAAGTGCCTTTGAAAACTCTCTAAGTGGTGCATTACTATGCATGAAAAGAGACATTTTCATCTCTTCAAAGAGGTCAAGTTTATAGTTAGAACTTAGACCATCTGTAGCTACAATCCATCGAATTTTTCTCTCGTTAAGCTCTTGTATATTGAGAGTTGGATTCCCTAGAAGTCGGTTGGAAATAGGACAGTGTACAACCGTGTGGTTTGCCTCTTTTACTCTTTGTAAATCTGTTTTATCTGCCTGTACAACATGTGTTAGTAGCGTAGGAGTCTCTTGAAAGTAGGAGAGGAACTCCTCCGCGTTACAACTATTGTTTTTCTGTTTTAAAAGTGTTTCAAAGAACTCTTTAAACGCTCCCTCGCTGCTATCTAACCACTCTCTTTCTGCTTGAGATTCCATAAAGTGTGCTGTAAGTTTTAACTTCTCTGACTTAACAACTTCTAAAGCTTTTTTGATTAAAACTGGGTGTACAGAGTATGGAGAATGTATAGCAACAGCTGGAGTGAATCCCTCTCTCTTTATTGACTTACTTGCATCTAGTCGTGCTAAAAAGTCTGTAAAAAGGGCATCTGCCATAGTTGCCTGTGAACCAATAAGTTCATTAAAAAACACAACATTCTGTTTCGCATTTGCACAGGCTTCTAAGTCCATTGCATGAGAGCTAATTGCCCCAAATGTTGTAATACCATTTGCAAGCATAGTGTCACAAGCCCTACTCATACAGGCTTCATCACATCCATTCATAAGCTCTTCTCTATTCTCTATGACACTATAGAGCCAGTTCATAAAATCTCCGTATGAGAGTTCCGTTTTGTTACCTGAAAACTCTATGTGTACATGCGCATTAATGAGTCCTGGCATGAGAAGGGTATTCTCTCTTAGTGTCGTAACTTTTGCTTCAGGAAACTCCTCTATAAGCTCATCAAAAGGTGCTATTTTTTGAATTTTTTTGTCAAAAGCAACGGATAAATTCGTGCTTACTCTATCTTTCATGTATATAAAATGGGGTGTTATAATCTGCATATTTAGGTCTTTTAAAATTGAATTTGTAAAATTTAAACTAGATTATGCTTTATTTAGATAAAATAACTCCTTAAAATATTGTGCTTATTATAAAAATATGCTTTGTTTATAGCTTCAATGCAAAAAGAACGGGTGTAGACTATAAGGACACGAATTAAAATGAAAAGGTATGAAATGAAAATTGTAGTAATCCAAGGTCCTAACTTAAATATGCTAGGTGTAAGAGAACAAAATATTTATGGTCCAATGAAACTAGAGCAAATTCATGCTCAGATGAAAGAAGTTGCATCTCAAAATGGTGTAGAGATTGAATTTTTTCAGAGCAATTTAGAGGGTGAGTTAGTTGATAAAATTCAAGAGTGTTACGGTGAAGCACATGGTATGATTATTAATGCTGCTGCATATACTCATACATCTATTGCTATTCGTGATGCAATTTCTGCTGTGGGTATTCCTGCTATTGAAGTACACATCTCAAACATCCATAGACGTGAAGATTTCAGAAAAGAGAATATGATCGCTCCAGTATGTGCATCATCAATTATTGGTTTTGGTCCTTTTGGATACCACTTAGCAATGATGGGTATGTTACAGATTTTAAATGAGATGAAAGCTGCTCATGAAGCACAGCAAAAAGCACAAGCTAAATAGTTTTTTAAGTAAGGGGCTAGAAATTTATGTACAGAAAATATAAACTTAATGAGAAATATACACTCTATAAGTCACTATGTTTTCCCTACATAAGTAAAAAAAAGCCAACATTTTCTCATCGTGTTACTATCGGTATCGGTGGGAACCTTGGTGATGTTAAACGAAGATTTGAACATCTTTTTGTTGTGTTACAAAAAGAGAAGAGAGTAGAACTTGTAGAGACATCGTTGATTTTAAAAAATCCTCCTTTTGGATACATGGAACAAGAAGATTTTTTTAACTCAATTATTATCTGCTATACAGAGATGAATGCAAAAGATTTTTTGTACTATTTACAGCGTTTAGAAAAAAAATTTGGACGCAAACGCAGCTTTAAAGATGCACCAAGGACACTAGATTTAGATATGATATTTTTCGATAATATAACAATGCAAACAGATTTTTTAACACTCCCTCATCCTAGTTGGCATGAACGCGAGAGTGTGCTCATTCCATTAGCAGGAATTCGTTCATGAAGATTTTAACATTTACAGGAAGAACACCTTCAGAAGCACTTAAAAAAGCGAAAATGGAAATTGGAGAAGAGGGGCTTCTTATTGACACTAAGGAAATCCGTAAGCAGGGTTTAGGCAGAGAAGCACTTTATGAGATTATTATAGGTATTGACGAAGAGATGATTCCGAGTAGCTATAACAAAAGTTCAAAACCTCTCTCAACACAACAGCCTGTCAAAGAGGAGAGTCAGGAGGTTCTTTTTGACCTCTCTTCTGCTGCACAACAGATAGCAAAAGTCTCTTCTGTCGCAAATGATCCTATAGCTCAATATATGACACCTGCTAAAGAGATGAAACGTGCAGATGCGAAAGTCGCCTCAGCAGCAGCTGAGCCTAAAGAGCTTAAAGAGATAAAGCAAGAGATTAATAAATTAACAGATAAAGTAAAAATTATTCAAAATATGTTTTGGGATGAGAAAGCTCCTAATATAGAGTCTCAAATACCACCAGAGTTTGCAGAAATTTATCGTTTAGCATCTCAAAGTGGAATGAAAAGAGAGCACCTTGATGAACTTATGCAGATTACATTAGAGCATATGCCCTTTAGAATGAGAGAAAACTCTGTTACAGTAAAACGTTATTTTCAAACTATTTTAAGAAAAATGGTACCTATTAAAAGAGAAACAAATTTGGAAGTTGGTAACAAAAAAGTCATAATGCTTGTTGGCCCAACGGGTGTTGGTAAAACAACAAGCATTGCAAAACTCGCAGCTAGGTACTCTTTTTTATTACAAAAAAAATATAAAGTTGGTTTAGTTGTTTTAGATACCTATAGAATAGGTGCTGTAGAGCAGTTAATGCAGTATGCCAGAATGATGAAGTTAGGCATAGAAACAGTAGTTGACCCTCCAGAGTTTACAAGTGCTTTAGACTCTTTACGTTACTGTGATTATATTCTTATAGATACAATGGGCTCTTCTCCTTATGACAAAGGGAAAATAGAAAAGATTTATGAGTGTCTCAATGCAAATACAACGGAGTATGATGTAGAGGTTGTTCTAGTCATGCCAAGTTCTATTAAGTATGAAGATTTAAAAGTGACATACGAAAACTTTTCAACGTTAGGTGTTGACTCTTTAATGTTTACAAAATTAGATGAAACAATGGGATTTGGAAATATATTTTCACTTGGTTATGAAACAAAAAAGCCAATTAGTTACTTCTCTGTAGGACAAGAGGTCCCAGAAGATTTAGTGTGTGCTAGTAGTGACTTCTTAATAGAATGTCTTTTAAATGGATTTAACAGGAGTAAAGTATGATGGGTCATCAGGCAGAGAAGCTTGAAGAGTTAGTCGCTTCAAATACAAGCTCTACAAAAAAATCGAAAAAGACTCGTTTTATTGCTATTACAAGTGGTAAAGGTGGAGTTGGAAAGAGTACAATTAGTTCAAATCTTGCATATTCACTTGCACAAAAAGGTTTGAATGTAGGTATTTTTGATGCAGATATTGGTCTTGCAAATTTAGATGTTATGTTTAATGTAAAGATTAAAAAAAACATTTTACATGTACTCAAAGGCGAGGCGACAGTAAGTGATATCTTAATTCCTATTACAAGAAACCTTATTCTTATTCCAGGTGAAAGTGGAGATGAGATTCTAAAGTATTCAGATATGGCTCTCTTTGAACGTTTTATGGAAGAAGCACAGGTTTTAGATAAATTAGATGTTATGATAATTGATACTGGGGCTGGAATTGGTGAGCATATTCAAATGTTTTTAAACGCAGCAGATGATGTTGTTGTTGTAACTGTACCAGACCCTGCTGCAATTACAGATGCCTATGCAACAATTAAAACAATTGCTACTCTTCGTGATGATGTTAGTATGATTATGAATCAAGTAAAAAGTGAAAAAGAGGCAGTAGGTGTCTTTGAAAAGATTAAAAAAGTAGCGAATGCAAATATTGGTGGTAAACTAGATTTACAGCTTATGGGAAAAATAAATGTCGATACAAAAGTCTCTTCATCTGTAAAGCAGAGAGCTCTTTTTTATGCACAGTATCCAATGTCGCAACCATCACGAGATATAGATGGTATAGTGAATAAGATTCTCTCTAAGCTGGAACGAAATATGCTAGTTGATTCGAATGAAAGTGGCCTCTCAGGTCTATTCAAACGATTGATGCAACATTTTTAGTATGAAGAGGTAAAGATATGTTAGGTGAAAATTTTGTTTACTTTTTTACTGTTCAAGGATTTTTCGTAGGGATTATCTTTGGAATACTAAAATCATTTGATGCAAATGGTCTTTTTGTGTATACATTTCTTATCACTATCTTTTTTTATCTGTTCTCACACATTATTATTGCACTCTATTACAGAACTTTAACAGCACGCTCTTATGATTTTCCAAGAGATACACATGAAAAAGAGCTCGATGCATTTGTAAAAGAAATTAATAAACGCGAGCGTTTAATTGATTCGGCAGTAAAAATTACAGACTTAGCTATTAAGATGAACTCAGAAGAGAGTAGTGGGTCTACTAAATGATTGTAAATGCTTACACTGAAGATTTAAAACATCAAGAAGATGAATTAGCAATACAATATTTACCTGCAGTGAAAGCTATGGCATATAGACTGAAAGAGAGGCTTCCTAGTTCTGTGGACTTTTCAGATTTATCTGCAATTGGAACAGAAGAACTTATAAAGCTTGCGCGTCGTTATGATGAGTCAATTAATGACTCTTTTTGGGGCTATGCTAAAACAAGAGTTTATGGAGCAATGCTTGATTACTTAAGAAGTTTAGACATCTTAAGTCGTGCAAGTCGTAAACTTGTGAAATCAATTGATTATATTGTTGAAGAGTATTTACTTACGCATGACAATGAACCAAGTGATGAATATTTAGCAGAAGTTTTGGAAGAGAGTATTGAAAAAGTACATGAAGCGAGAGTCGCTTCTAGTATATATACAGTTATGCCTCTTCATGACCAACTTCAAGTTGGTGATGAGGGTGCAGCTCTTGTTCAAGTGGAGAAAGATGAACTTGTTGAGGTTATTAAAAAGACACTCTCTTCATTTAAAGAGCGAGAACAGATGATTATTCAGTTATACTACTTTGAAGAGTTGACTCTCAAAGAGATAAGTGAAGTTTTAAATATAACAGAGTCTAGAATATCACAGATACATAAGTCTGTTATTCAAAAGATTAAAGTAAGTTTGGGAGCTTAAAATGGCTGATATACTTTCACAAGAGGAGATTGATGCCCTTTTAGATGTTGTTGAAGATGAGGGAGATGATGTCCTTGATGCCGGAGAAGAGAACCTTCTTCCACAGAGACAAGTAACACTCTATGACTTTAAGCGGCCAAATAGAGTTTCAAAAGAACAACTTCGTGCATTTCGTGGTGTTCATGATAAGATGGCTAGAAGTTTAGCTTCTCAAATCTCTTCTATTATGCGTTCTATTGTTGAAATTCAACTTCACTCTGTTGACCAGATGACTTATGGAGAGTTTCTTATGTCTCTTCCTAATCCAACATCTTTCAATGTGTTCTCTGTAAAACCTTTAGAGGGAAGTGGTGTTATAGAAATTAATCCTTCTATCGCTTTTCCAATGTTAGATCGTCTGCTAGGAGGAAAAGGAGAGCCTTTTGATGCTTCTAGAGAATTTTCTGACATAGAACTCTCTCTTTTTGAGACTATTCTTCGTGTTATGATGAGTACTTTAAAAGAGGCATGGGGTCCAGTAATGGAGATTTACCCGACAATTGAGTCAAAAGAGTCCTCTCCAAATGTTGTTCAAATTGTTGCACAGAATGAGATTGTTGTTATGGTTGTAATGGAGATTATTATTGGGCACTCCTCTGGTATGATGAATATCTGTTACCCTGTAATTGCACTTGAACCAGTGTTACCAAAACTAGCTTCACGTGATTTGATGCTCAATGAAACAAGTACGAAAAAAAGTAGAAATGCAGAACTACAAGTTCTTCTTGGTGGTGCAAAGGTCGATGTTGAAGCAAACTTAGGTGATGCTGATTTAACCATGGGTGATATTTTAGACTTACAAGTTGGGGATGTTTTAAGACTTTCAAGTGCAGCAGATGACATTGTAATAGTCTCTGTTGATGGAAAAGAACGTTTTAAGGGTGAAATAGGTCTAAGAAGATTTAGAAAATCTATACAGATTACAGAAATTATAGATACAGAAAAAGATGCAGTAAAACGTGCACTAGAAAACTTCGAGCAGCAGCGTAAAAGTAAAATCTCTGGTGTAAAAGAAATAATAGAAGATGTAGAGGAGGAAGAAGATGAGTGATTTTATGAAGCTTTTTGAAGATGAGACAGTAGGTACAATAGAAGCACTTGTTGGAATTGCTCCCTCATTAACACTAAAAGAGGAACAAGAATTGAGTATTATCTCAAATATTGTGCCCCCAATAGTTTTAGTGAAACTTAAGGTTAGTGGTGCTTTTGATGCTAATATTATGGTTGCAATGCCACCAAATTTAGCAGCATCTCTGTCAGATATGATGATGGGTGAAGAGGCAAGCGATAGAGAAGATATAAATGATGATGATATGGATGCAACTAAGGAGATAGTTTCCAATATATTTGGAGCTATCTCAAACTCGCTCTCTGCTCAGAGTGAACTTCCTGTTCTCTCCTTTAGTGTTGAAAATATTGAAAATATTGGTGATGATGGAGAGGTGAGTTTAGAGAATTTCAATAGAATGTTTATTTATAACTTCTCCTTAGATACGGTAAACTCTCTTATCATGTTCATTCTTGATGATACAATGTATACGCAGCTGTTTGGTCCTGTTGATAGTAGTGTTGCTGAAGAAGAGAAGACACACTCTGGATCAACACAGGGTAATTGTGATGAAGAGATTCATCTCTCAAGTGATGAAATAAATAATATTGCTCTTATAATGGATGTAAAATTACCAGTTCGTGTTCGAATTGGTAAAAAAAGAATGCTCTTAAAAGATGTTCTTAATATGGATATTGGCTCTGTTATTGAGTTAAACCAATTAGCAAATGATCCTTTAGAGATTTTAGTAGATAATCATGTTATAGCACAAGGTGAAGTTGTGATTGTAGATGGTAACTTTGGTGTCCAAATTACTACAATAGGTACAAAGAAAGAGCGTTTAACTCAGCTCAAAGGTTAATTCAATGAAAAATAGAGAGAATGAATTAACAAAGAAGTATGTTAAAGATATTAAATCTGCTGATGTATGGAGTGTATTTAAGATTATTGCTGACTTTGTGAAAGGTTTTGATGAACTTGGTGATCTTGGACCAACTGTAACTATTTTTGGAAGTGCAAGAACAAAAGAAGATAATAAGTACTATGAAGATGCAAAAAATTTAGCATCTCAACTTGCAGCAAATGGCTACAATGTAATGACGGGTGGTGGTCCAGGAATTATGGAAGCTGCAAATAGTGGTGCATATGAGCATAAAGATGTAGAATCAATAGGTCTCAATATAGATTTACCTTTTGAACAAGAGTTAAATCCATACACAACAAAAGAGTTGACATTTGATTACTTTTTCTCAAGAAAAGTAATGTTAGTAAAGTACTCTATGGCATATGTGATTTTTCCTGGTGGTTTTGGAACCTTAGATGAACTTTTTGAAGCTTTAACTCTTGTACAAACAAGAAAAGTTACCGGTGTTAAAATATTTGTTATAGGAAGTGATTTTTATCAACCATTACTAGATTTTATTGCAACAAAACTTGTTCCAAGTGGTATGATAGATGAGAATGATTTAGATATTATACAATTAACAGACGATTTAGAGTTAGTAGTTCGAGATATTGCAACATCACTAAATACACAAATTGAGGTTTTAAAAGAGGTCGGTCTAGAAGAGACAGGATATTTTAAATCTCTTTCAAGTTTACAAAAGAAGTAGAAAATGAAGAATAAGAAAGTATTAGTAGGTATGAGTGGAGGAGTTGACTCAACAGTAACAACTCTTCTTTTAAAAGAAGAGGGGTATGAAGTAGAAGGTCTTTATATGAGACTTCATTCAAAACCTGGTTATCATGAAATACATCAAGCTCGTGCACAAAAAGCTGCAGATTATGTGGGTGTTAAGCTACATGTATTAGATTTAGAAGAAAAATTTAATGAAAATGTATTTCAACCTTTTATAGATACTTATGCAGAAGGAAAAACTCCAAATCCTTGTGCTCTGTGTAATCGTACAATGAAATTTGGTGAAATGATTAAGTTCGCAGATGAGATTGGAGCAGATTATTTAGCAACTGGCCACTACATCAAGACAGATGGAACATTCTTTTATCAAGCAGAAGATGACACAAAAGATCAGAGCTATTTTCTTTTCTATGTAAATAAAGAGATTCTTCCAAGATTGAAATTTCCACTGGGTGAGCGTAAAAAAACAGACATTAAAAGAATTGCTGCTTCTATTGAAGGGTTAGAGTCTTTTGCATCACAAGCAGAGTCAAGTGAAATCTGTTTTGTTGAAACTACATATACAGATGTATTAAAAAAATATGTAAATGTTGATCAAGAGGGTGAAGTTCTTAATAAAGCAGGTGAAGTTGTTGGAAAACATAAAGGTTATATGCATTACACTATAGGAAAGCGTAAAGGCTTTACAGTTCATGGTGCACATGATCCTCACTTCGTATTAAGTATAGACCCTGAGAAGAACCAGATTGTTGTAGGGAAAAAAGAGGAACTAGAGTGTAAACAAGTAGTTTTACATAATTTAAATATGTTTACAGATATAAAAGAGTTTACAACAACTGTCAAACTAAGATATAGAACAAAAGCAGTAGCATGTTATGTGAAAATAGAAAATGACATAGCAACTGTAAAGTTAGAAGAGGGTGTATTTGGTGTTGCCGTCGGACAAGCTGCTGTCTTTTATGATAATAATAAACTTCTAGGTGGTGGATGGATTTTAGAAGCTTAACTCCACCCCATCTATTTATTCTCTCTTTACCTACTATTCTCCACCTATATAGAATACATCCTCTTTTTTACTTTTATTTCTTTGCTTAATTAATTAACTATATACAAAAACTATATCCAGAAGTAAGAGAGAGAATATAGAGATAAACAAATAGTAAAGAACAGTTATAGTTAAAAAAGTACAAAAAAGAGGGGAATTTAAAACTTTCGCCAATTCCCCCAACACTTTAAGCTTTCTA
>Ga0256843_1000269_pt1 | contig 44763 bp, 41 predicted proteins | sample AlvinellametaG_FD_191572 | JGI IMG/M metagenome (GOLD analysis project Ga0256843, IMG submission 191572) | Pompeii worm associated microbial communities from hydrothermal vent at the East Pacific Rise, Pacific Ocean - Alvinella | ecosystem: Host-associated > Annelida > Integument > Unclassified ...
TAGGTAATGCTGATGAAGATGGAAGTGAGAAATTTACTAGAATTGAAGTAAGTGGGGTACCTGAAGGTATAACGGTAGTAGATGGAGTATACGCAGGTGATACAGGTGGTGGAAACTACTCAGGATTTTGGTATGTAGATATAGCTGATATTGCCCTTGATGGTACTAATACAACTTATGATCTAAACTTTAATGTAGATGGAAGTTTAGACCAAGGAACAGCTGCTGATATTAAAATAAAAGTATTTAATGAAGATAGCTCAAATGGAGTAGAGCAAGATGATGAAATATCTTTTCATTTAGATGTATCTCAAGATGTAGCTGGTGTTGTAGGTACACCAGCAGAGATTACAAAATTCTATCAAAATATTGATCAAGATGTCGTAAATGATGGAGATGATGATACTATACAAAATGAAGCAGCAGATCATGATTATATTTTAAGTACAAGTGGTGGTACTACAATTGATGATATTGATGCTTATGATAATAGTGTTCTAAGAGAAGATGTTCAGTTTAATCTTAGTGATGTGATTCATGTAGAAACTGATAATACAGATAGTAGTTTTTCTATTACATTAAAAAATGTGCCAGATAATGTAATAATTGACGGTATGACTTTCAATAGTACAGACGGATATTATAGTGTTAGTGGTTATGGTAATCAAAGTTCAGTTGTTAGCGCTTTACAAAATATACTAATAACACCAGTATCAAATGCAAATACAGATGCAAATGATATAGATGGTAGTGATTTAAATTTTGATATAGAACTGACAACTTATGCAAGTGGAGGAGCTAGTAATACTGCACTTATTAATTTTACTGGTTCTGTGATGCCTGTAACGGATAATATGGATTTAAGTGTTGTAAATGATGGTACGACTACAGAAGATACTGATCAAACATTTAGTATTACACTTGATAATGATGCAGATGGTACTAATACAATAATTGTTGATAATAAAGTATATATTCAAGTAAATGAATCTTATGGTGATACTCAAGGAACTGATGGTGCTTCTGGAGTATTAAAAGATGGAAATGGTGTTGAAATTACAGATACTGAAACTGATCCAGATGGATTACCTGCAGGTACTTATTTTGTAGTAAGTAGTGTTAATTATGATGATACTTTAAATTTTATATATACACCTGCCTCAAATAGAGATGGGCATGTTGATGTAGAGTTTTTTGTAAAAAATTATGAAAATGAGGAGTGGAATAATTATGATACAGCGACGGTAGTATCAACAAAAACTGTATCGTTTGATGTGTCATCTGTAAGAGATGGCTTTACTTTTGATACTACTGCAGGTACAACAGGAACAGAAGATACTATGGTGCAAGTAAATGTAAGTGTAACTAATCCAGATAGTTCAGAGCTTCTTACTTCAGTATCACTTGATAAAATTCCAGATGGTTTCTTGGTTTATTATGGAGCTGATGAAGCTAGTGCAGTTGTAGCACAAAATATTGGGGTAAATGGTCAAATGGATATGGAGATGACATATGGTGTAGTTGAAAATGTTGATTATAACTTATGGAATATACCATTAACAAATGGTGAAATACCAGCATATATAGGTATAAAAGCACCAGAAAATTGGAGTGGAACAATTCCAGATGTAATTTTCCATGCAGCAGATGAAAGTGGAGATATTACAACAAATGCTTTTGATGTAGTAATAGATCCTGTAGTAGATACTCTTACATTAAATACAACAAAAACTTTTGGTGATGAGGGTGAAGATATTGCACTAAATCTAAATGCAAATGTAGATGATCTTGATGGAAGTGAAACTGTAACTCTTACATTAGCTGGATTTGGTGATGCAAATGCTGCATTTAAAGCTGATGGTGTAGCTATAGATAGTGCTAATATCTCTTATGATAGTGGAAGTGATACATATACTATTTCACAAATTGCAGCACTTGATCTTAATAAACTAACAGTTACACATGCTGCACTTGATACAACTATTACTGCAACAGCAAAAATGGTTGAAAGTGATGGAAGTGAATCTGCAGTTGTTAATACAAACAATACATTTAATATTAATATTAGTGAATCTGTTGCTTCAAGTGGTGATGATACACTTCTTTATAAAGGATCTGCTATTGACGGACTAGATGGAGTTGATACTTTAGTTCTAAATAGTACGGCTATTGATTATAGTAATATTACAAATATGGAAATTATAGATTTAGGAGCTTCACAGAATACTCTTTCAAACTTAACAGCTCAAGATGTAGTTGATATGACTGATAGTAATAATGATTTAATAATACTTGGAGATAGTGCTGATAGTGTATCCTTAGCTAATTCATCAGATTGGACACTAAGCAGTGATGATGCAGTTGAAACTATAAATGGTGTAGATCATACTATAGATACATGGACAAATAATAGTGATAGTTCTATAACAATTAAAGTTGATGATAGTATTGATGGAATTTAATAATTTATAAATACCCTTAAATACGGAGGTGTCAATTAATTTTGGCACCTTTTTTTATTTTCTTTTATAAAAGACTTGACAAATACTCACTCAAGTGCTATAATACGATTAGCAATTAAACCAAAGGAGTGCTAATTATGAATAAAATATTTGAAAAATTAACAAATCAATTAAGTGAAACAATCGAGTCAGCGTTAAGTCTAGCGTTGCATAATAAAAATCAAGAAGTTGATATTGTACATATGGTATGGGCATTATTAACAAATACAAATTCAGTTTTAAATCAACTTTTAAATAAAATGAATGTAGATAAAGCTGCTATTGAACTTGAGGCAAAATCGGTTGCACAAAAATTACCAAGTGTAAGTAGTGTAACTAAAGAGAATGTAAAAATAGGAAGAAATCTTGTAGAATCTTTACAAAAAGCTGAAGGTCTTATGAGTACAAGTGGAGATCAATTTATTGCTGTAGATACTTGGATTATAGCAAATCTTGATAATGGTGTATTTAAAGAGATTTTAGGGAAATATGTAGATTTACTTGAGGTGAAAAAAACACTTGAAGCTATGAGAGGTGGTCAAACTATAAATTCTCAAAGTGCAGATGAAAATCTTGAAGCTTTGGATAAATATGGTATTGATCTAAATGCACAAGCTATTGATGGGAAACTTGATCCTGTAATTGGAAGAGATGAGCAAATCAGTAGAATGATGCAGATTTTAATAAGAAAAACAAAAAACAATCCAATATTGCTTGGTGAGCCAGGTACTGGTAAAACTGCAATTGCTGAAGGATTAGCACAAAGAATAGTTTCTGGTGATGTTCCAACATCATTAAGAAATAAAAAAGTTATCGCGCTTGATATGAGTGCTTTAATAGCTGGTGCTAAATACAGAGGAGAGTTTGAAGATAGATTAAAAGCTGTAATCGATGAGGTTAAAAAAGCAGGAAATATTATACTCTTTATTGATGAAATTCACACAATAATTGGAGCAGGGGCTAGTGAAGGTAGCATGGATGCGGCAAATATCCTAAAACCAAGTCTTGCAAGAGGTGAATTACATACTATTGGAGCTACAACTTTAAAAGAGTATAGAAAGTATTTTGAAAAAGATACAGCTATGCAAAGAAGATTTCAACCAGTAAATGTTGATGAACCAAGTGTAAATGAAGCTTTACAAATTTTAAGAGGTATAAAAGAGAAACTTGAAACTCACCATAATGTATCAATTGCAGACAGTGCTTTAGTAGCTGCAGCAAAACTTAGTGATAGATATATTACAGATAGATTTTTACCAGATAAAGCTATAGATCTAATTGATGAAGCAGCAGCTGAGCTTAAAATGCAAATCGAATCTGAACCTATGGTACTTAGTAAAGTAAAAAGAGAGATTCAAACATTGATGGTTGAAAAAGAAGCTCTAAAAATGGAAAAAAATGAGAAAAATGAAGCAAGAGTAAAAGAGATTGAAAAAGAGCTTGCAGATCTTGAAGAGGAAAAAAGAAAACTTGAAGCACAATTTGAGAGTGAAAAAGAGACATTTAATGCAATCTCTCAATTAAAAGCAAAAATTGATGAATTAAGAACAAAAGCTGATATTGCAAAAAGAGAGAGTAAATTTGAAGAAGCAGCTCAAATTGAGTATGGACAAATTCCTGAGCTTGAAGCACAAATTAAACAATATGAAGAGCAATGGGCAAAAATGCAAGAACATGGTACTCTTCTTAGAAACTATGTAGATGAGGATGCTATTGCTTCTATTATAAGCAGATGGACAGGAATCCCTGTAAATAAAATGCTTACAAGTGAAAAACAAAGAATCTTACAAGTAGAAGAGGTTCTTAAAAAAGATGTAATTGGACAAGATGAAGCATTACATGCTATTAGTAGAGCAATTAAAAGAAATAAAGCTGGACTAAGTGATGAAAGCAGACCAATTGGTAGCTTTATGTTCTTAGGACCAACTGGAGTTGGTAAAACTGAATCAGCTAAAACACTTGCAAAATTCTTATTTGATGATGAAAAATCATTAATAAGATTTGATATGTCTGAATATATGGAAAAACACAGTGCTAGTAGATTAGTAGGTGCTGCTCCAGGATATGTAGGATATGAAGAGGGTGGTCAGCTAACTGAAGCAGTTAGAAGAAAACCTTATAGTGTAATTTTATTTGATGAGATTGAAAAAGCTCATCCAGATGTATTTAATATTTTGTTACAAGTTTTAGATGATGGACGATTAACTGATAATAAAGGTGTAACAGTAGATTTTAAAAATACTATTATAATTTTAACATCAAATATCGGAAGTCAAAAAATTATAACAATTGATGATAAAGAGAAAAGAAAAGAGGCAGTTCTTGAGGAATTAAAAGGTCACTTTAGACCAGAGTTCTTAAATAGACTTGATGATATTGTTATATTTGAACAATTGAACTTGGAAGCAATTACAAAAATTGTTGATATTATGTTTAATAGTATTGCAGCTAAAGTTGCACAAAGAGATATTACTTTAAAAATGACACCTGAAGCTAAAAAATATATTGCTGATGCTGGATTTGATCCTGTATATGGGGCAAGACCATTAAAAAGAGCATTATATGAGATGGTTGAGGATAAACTTGCAGATATGTTACTAGAAGAGAGAGTAAAAGAGGGAGATACTGTAACATTTGATGTAGTTGATGGTGAAATTGTAGTAGATGTAAAAAGCTAATTTTTTAGCTTTTTACAAAATTAAGCTAACTTTAATTGACTAATGATTAAAAGTTAGCTATAATTTCGACCTTATTTGGAAGTCAAGGTAGCTCAGCTGGCTAGAGCGCTGGTCTCATAAGCCGGAGGTCGAGAGTTCAAGTCTCTCTCTTGACACCAAATTCTACATTAAACTAACACAACTTATTACTTTTTTATTTAAATCAAGCTATACTTTACTACTTTAAAATAGGAAAATATATATATGTTTAGTAGTGCTTCTGAAAAAAATATACAAAAACTTTTAATAGAATTAGAGAAAAAGACATTAAACAAACAGAAATTAGATTCTATGTTGGTATCAAATGATATAAAAATTAATATGCCTCTTGATGAAATTTCTAAAAAAACTTTACTTCATAAAATGATTGAGGATAATAAACCTTTGTCTGTTAAATGGCTTTTAGATAATCATGCAAATCCATATATAGAAGATTCTTTAAATATACCTGCATTTTTTACTTTTGCAAATCATACAAAAACTGAACAGATGTTAAAAATACTTGTTCAATATAATATAGACTTTAATTACAAAAGTAGTAATGGGCGTACAGTTTTGCAGGATATTGTACTTAATGGAGATATTTTATTGGTTAAAAAGATTTTGCCATATATTAAAAATCCATTTTCATTAGATGGGTATGGCAAAAATATACTTTATGATGCAATAGCTTCAGGTAGCAAAGAGATGCTAGAGTTGGTTTTTTCTTTGCCAAATATAGATTTTAATATTCAAAGTAATGCAAAAGAATCATTACTTCATTTTGCAAAAGATGGAAATCTTGATATTATAGAATTTTTATTGAGAAAAGGAGTTTCTCCTACGCTTCAAGATTTAGATGATAAAAATATTATATTTTATTTATCTCAAAGGATAGAAGAGAGTAAATTACAAAGTGAAATTGAAAAAATATCAAAACTTATTGATTTGGCATTAAGCGCAGAGGATGCAATAAATCAGAAAAATCAAGATGGGGAAACATTATTATTAGGTTTTTTAAAAAATTTAAATAAACCTTTAGGTCAATACAATCAAAAAAAGATGCTTTCTCAACTCATTGAAACATTTATTCAAAGTGGTGTAGATATCAATGAACAAGACAATGAAGGAAACACACCATTATTAGTTGCAGTTGAAAAAAATGATTTGGAAACTGTACAGTTATTAATAGAAAATGGTGCAGATGTTAATCTTAGAAATCAAGAAGGTTCGACACCACTAAGTGTTGCAGTGATGAAAGGTGACAAAAGCTATTTTGATATGATTAAACTATTATTAGCTTTTGAAGCTGATCCAAATATAAAAGATTCAAAAGGTTTAACACTTTTAGAAAAAATGTTATATATTTTAATATATGTGTATAATTATGAAAAATCTTCAATGCCATTTTGTGTGGCTGATATAGTTAGTAATGAAGATGGTGAAGAGGATGAGGATAAAATTCTAAAATATAATGAAGATGATTATATGAAAGATGTTCTAGAGATGATGATTTCATATAAAATTGCAGATCTTAGTGTACTTGATTCAAGAGGAAATCCATATATTTTTATACTTATTATTACTCAAAATGATTCATTGGCAAAATTATTAATTAGATATGGTGCAGATATAAATCAAACCAATAAAGATGGACAAAATATTTTACAATATTATTTGGAATTTGCATCAGAAAGTGAAATAGATGAAGTTACAATCAATAGAAGGATAAAAGATATTGTTAAACTTGGTGTAAATCTTGACCACAGAGATGAAAACGGTGGTACAATTTTACATAATACAGTTTTAAAACATCCTCTTACTATTACAAAAAATATCCATAAGTGTGGTGCAAGTATAGATGCGGCTGATTACAAGGGAAGAACACTTTTACATAATGCAATATGGGCTAGTAATCTTGATACTATGAAATATATTATACAAAATAATAGAACATTATTAAATACACCTGATAAATTGGGTATTTTACCAATTAATTATGCTGCATTTATGGGAAGTAAAGATTTGGTTTGTTATTTAATAAAAGAGAAATCTTATGTAAATAATATCCATGAGATACCAGAATATATGAAAAACTTTTTAAAAAGATTTCACAAAAATATTAAAGAGTTGGAACATCAAAAAAATATAAGTCCTCAAGATAGAAAGGATATTAAAATATTACTTGAGAATATGAAAAAAGAGTTTAATATAGTTGAATAAAGCTATATAAGAAAATTATAAGTAAAATTTGTGTATTATTTCGCACTTAAAAGACTTGGATGTGTTATAAAAATCCAAGCTATACGCAGTGTAGGTAGTACACAAATAAAATAAAAGCAGGAATTAAAATGAAAAGAACATATCAACCGCATAACACGCCAAGAAAAAGAACACATGGTTTTAGAGTAAGAATGAAAACTAAAAACGGAAGAGCTATTATTAAAGCTAGAAGAGCTAAGGGTAGAAAAAGATTAGCTATCTAAGTAAATCTTATCGTTTAAATTCAAATAAAGAATTTTCAAAGATATATAGAAGCGGCAACAAGTGGCATACCCACTCGTTTGTCGCTTTTTTTATGCCTGATGAGAAATTTAGTTTTGGATTTGTAACATCTAAAAAAATAGGAAATGCAGTAGTAAGAAATAAAGCACGAAGAAGATTGCGTGCTGTTATTAAAGATCTCGCTCCTAAACTAAAAACAGGTAAATATATCTTTGTAGCAAAAGATAAAATCACACAAAGTGATTATAAAAAATTACTAAATGATTTTAATTTTGCTTTTAAAAGATTAGAGTTGTATAAATAATGAAAAAAATTGTATTAATATTAATTGAATTTTATAGGAAGTTTTTAACACTATTTTCTTACGGTAGTTGTAGATATAAACCAACTTGCTCACAATATGCTAAAATTCAATTTGAAAATAATACATTTTTTAAGGCAACTTATTTTACAATTACAAGGATTTTAAAGTGCAATCAACTTTTTCCTGGTGGTTTTGATTATCCTATTGTCAAAAAAAACAATTTGGAAGTAACTACAAACAAAAAAATAAAAGTGAAATATTGGTATATACCAATACACAAAGATGCAAAATATTTTAAAATAATAAAAAATTGGGATAGAAATATATGAGTATACAAGATAATAATATGAATAAACAAGATACACAAAAAAGAGTACTTTTAGCTACGGTGTTGTCATTTGCCTTTTTTATGGCATATGACTTTTTTTATTTACAGCCTCAACAGCAAGAAGCTGATTTAGCTGCAAAAGTACAACAAGAACAACAAGTAAAAAATACACAACAACAAACTATTACTCCACAAACAACTACAGATGTAAAAGCTGCACCAGCTGCAACTGTAGCAAATGAGAATATGGCTCCAGCTACAAAAGCTGCTAATGTTTCAGATCTAATTACAACAATTAGAACAAAGAATAATATAATTGAAATAGATTCGCTTGGAAGAGTAGCTCAAGTTACACTTATTGGTACACAATATATTGATAAAGAGAAAAAACATATTAAAATGTTTAATCCAACACAGTTAAAACCATTAGAGATTAGATTCTCAGATGCGAATATTAATAAAGAAGCATTTGAGATTCAAGTAGAGGCAAGTGCAAGTGAAATTGATGCTTCATCATCTAAACAAGAGCTATTATTAACACAAAGATTGAAAGATACAGTTTTAACTAAAAAGCTTACATTTTATCCAGATGGTCATTATGATATTAGTGTGAATACTACAAATAACAAAGAGTTTTTTATTACACCTGGGTACAGACCTGATGTTTTAGCTGATATGTATGCAGATCATGGTGCTATTATTAAGATGAATGATAATACTCTTACATTGATTAAAGATGAAGATGCAGACAAAACTCAAACACTAACTGGTGCAAAGTTTGCTGCAGCATTTGATAGATACTATACAACTGTGGTATATAATTTTCAAAAAAGTATGGCTGTAACAATTATGCCAGATAATGATAGTAATCCTCAAATTTTTGTACATGCAAAAGGTAGTATAGATTTAAGTGGTTATATGGGACCAAAAGAGTTTAAGACTCTTGAAGCTTTAAATCCAGAACTTACAGATGTAATTGAGTATGGTTGGTTTACATTTATTGCTAAACCAATGTTCTTGTTATTACAATATATTCATAGCTATGTAGGAAACTGGGGATGGACAATTGTACTTTTAACTATTTTGGTTAAATTAATTTTATACCCATTATCATACAAAGGTATGGTAAGTATGAATAAGTTAAAAGAGCTTTCACCAAAAATTAAACAGATACAAGAGAAATATAAAGGTGACAGTCAAAAAGCTGGTGTACATATGATGGAGTTGTATAAAAAAGAGGGTGCAAATCCTATGGGAGGATGTCTTCCTATTATACTTCAAATCCCAGTATTTTTCTCAATATATCGAGTTTTATTAAATGCGATTGAGTTAAAAGGAGCTGAGTGGATCTTGTGGATTGATGATTTGGCTGAGATGGATCCATATTTTATTTTACCTATTTTAATGGGTGGTACAATGTTCCTACAACAACTTATCACACCAAATACAATTCAAGATCCGATGCAAAAGAAGATGTTCCAATGGTTACCAATAGTATTTACATTCTTCTTCTTGTGGTTCCCAGCAGGTCTGACTTTATATTGGTTTATAAATAACTTATTTACAGTAGGGCAACAATATTATGTAAATCAATTGTTTGCAAGAGCAAAAAAAGCAAGACATGAGGAACATTTAGCACACAAACATAAAAAGGATAAGTAATGAAACAGTTCGAAGCAAAAACACTTGAAGAGGCTTACGAGCTTGCTTCAGCTGATTTTTCTTGTTCAATTACTAGTTTAAATATAAAAATTATCCAACAACATAGTCGTGGTTTTTTGGGCTTTGGTCGAAAAAATGCGATTATATTAGCATCATTAAAAGAGGATTTAAAACCTTCAAAAGATGATAAACCTTACACAAAAAAGAAAAACTTTAAAAAGAAAATAGTTATAGAAGATGTTGCTACAACTATTGCAAATGCTAATACAAATAGTACAAAAGATGAATCAAAACCAAAACAAGATATAAAAAACAGTTTTGATAACGATCCAAGAATAAACGAAAAAGAGAAAATTTTTGATAGCTTTTATAATAAAGATGAAAAAAAACCTATATATGAAAAAGCTATCATAAAACAAGATTCTAATAAGATTGTTGAGCAGGTAAAGCAAAAAGTTAATGAGCTATTCTCATACTCATGTTATGATATTGATGAGATAGAAGTAAAAATGTATGATGAACAAACTATATTTGTAGGTTTCACAGGTGTAGATAGTGCATTGTTAATTGGTAAAGAGGGGTATAGATATAAAGCTTTATCATATATTTTATTTAACTGGATCAATACAAAATATAATTTAATGCTTAGACTTGAAGTAGCTCAATTTTTAGAAAATCAAGAGGAAGCTATTAATAATTATTTAGAACCTGTAATTGAAAAAATTAAAGAGACTGGTTCTTATAAAACAAAAGCATTAGATGGGATTTTGGTTCATATTGCACTTACTCGATTAAGAGATCAATTTCCTGATAAATATGTCGCTGTTAAAACAAATATACGCGGTGATAAATATATACTTGTAAATGAATATAAAAAACAGTGATACTATTGTAGCAATAGCTACAGCTAATGGTATAGGATCAATATCAATCATCAGACTTAGTGGGCAAGATGCATTAGTTCTTGCCCATAAACTTCTTAAAACTTCATCTTTAACACCTAGAGTTGCAAAACTTTGTAAAGTGTATGATACAAAACAAAATATTATAGATGAGGCTTTACTTTTATATTTTAAAAATCCACACAGTTTTACAGGTGAAGATATTGTAGAGTTTCAATGTCATGGTGGAGTTGCAGTTTCAAATATTATATTAGATTCATTAATTGAAGTGGGGGCTAGATTAGCAAATCCTGGAGAGTTTTCAAAAAGAGCATTCTTAAATGGTAAAATAGATTTAACCCAAGCTGAAGCTATTGCAAAACTTATTGAAGCAAGAAGTGATGATAGTGTTAGATTATTGGCTAAACAGTTAAATGGTGAGCTTAAAATTTTTGTAGAAAATATAAGAGAAGATCTACTTTTTATGCTTGCATATACTGAAGTAAATATTGATTATGCTGAAGAGGATCTTCCAAGTGATATATTTGAACAAATCACAAATAAACTAAATTCTATTACAACACTTTTAGAAAACACTTTAGATTCTAGTAATAGAAGATCTGGAATGATTGAAGGGTTTAAAGTAGCTATTATTGGTAAACCAAATGTAGGTAAATCTTCACTATTAAACAAACTTCTTGATTATGATAGAGCAATTGTAAGTAATATTGCAGGAACTACTAGAGATACTATAGAAGAGAGTGTAAAAATAGGAACTCACTTAATAAAAATAGTTGATACTGCAGGTATTAGAGAAGCAGATGATGAGATAGAAAAAATAGGTATAGAAAAATCTTTGGAATCTATACAAAGTGCTGATATTATTGTAGCTTTATTTGATAATAGTCGTATATTAGATGACCAAGACAGATATATAATAGATATTTTAAATCAAACAAACAAAGAGAAAATTATAGTATTAAATAAAACAGATTTAGAGTCTAAATTTGATGCTAAAGATTTTGACAGTTTTATTAGTTTAAGTGCAAAAGATGATATTAAACCATTAATAAAACAAATTGAAATATTATTGGATAATAATACTCATGGTGATGATATGACACTAATATCAAAACGCCAAATATCTGCAGTGCAAGATGCATTAAATCAAATAAAACAAGCAAGAATGCCATTACAAACCGGTGAATTGGAATTTTTTGCCTATCATATTAATGAGGCACTTGTAAGTATCTCTAATATTACAAGACCATATGAACATACCCAAATGTTGGATGTGATGTTTGGTAGTTTTTGTTTAGGTAAATAGCAGTATAAACTTTTAGTTATATACTGCTTTTAAATTATCCATTTTTGAATTCATATTTAGAAGTACCATATCAGCTAGAATCAAGGCCATCATCGCTTGACATACCACACTTCCTCGTATAGCTACACAAGGATCATGACGCCCTTTTAGATAGTAGTTTGTATCTTCATTTTGTTCATTTACTGTTTGTTGTTCTATAAAAATTGATGGTGTTGGTTTAAAATAAACTTTTGTAATGATATCATCTCCATTGCTGATTCCACCAAGGATTCCACCACTATGGTTTGATAAAAAACCTTTTGATGATATTTGATCATTATTTTTACTACCTTTACTTCTTGAAGCTTCTATACCATCTCCAATCTCTACAGCTTTTACAGCATTTAATCCCATCATTGCAGCTGCTATTTGACCATCTAATTTATGATACATAGGTTCACCCAGTCCTATTGGAACCCCACTTGCTTTTATTAAAACTGCACCTCCAACTGAATCATGCTCTTTTAAAGCTTGTGATATTGCATCTTTTTGTTTAGACTCTATATCTTTATCAAGTGCAAAGATTGTACTGTTTGCACTATATTCAAAGTCAATTTGTTCACTTTTTATACCAGCAATTTCACAAATACCTGCTTGAACTTTTATACCTAGTTGATCCAAAAGAAGTTGAGCTATAGCACCAGCTGCTACTCTAGCTGCAGTTTCTCTTGCACTGCTTCTTCCTCCACCTCTGTAGTCTCTTAAACCATATTTATGAAAGTATGTAAAATCCGCATGTCCTGGTCGAAATAGATCTTTTACATTTGAGTAGTCACGACTTTTTTGATTTTCATTAAAAATTATCATAGCTATTGGAGTTCCTGTGCTTATTCCTTCAAAGACTCCACTTAAAATTTCAACTTTATCACTCTCTTTTCTTGATGTTTCAAATTTTGATTTACCTGGTTTTCTTTTATCCATCTGTGCTTGAATAAACTCTTCATCTATTTTTAAACCAGCAGGTACTCCATCAACTATACACCCTAAAGCTTTTCCATGTGATTCCCCAAAAGTGGTAAATTTAAATTTTTCTCCAAATGTATTCACTTTAGTCCTTTTTGCTTTTAAGTTTGTCTATAGCTATTTTTGCTACTTTTTGTTGAGCTAGTTTTTTACTTTTATCTATAGCTTTTCCATATAATTTATCATCTATATATATCTCCATCTCAAACTCTTTTTTATGATCTGGTCCAAAAGCCTTTACTAGTCTGTATTCAGGAATACATCCAAATCTAGCTTGTGTAATCTCTTGCAATGCAGTTTTATAATCTGAGAAAAGTTCATCAAGGTTTATTTTATCGTAGCTTCTTTCAAGAAGTTTTAGAATTATTGGTTTTAAAACTTCTATACCTGATTCTATATAAATAGCTCCCATAATTGCTTCAAATGCATCAGATAAAATTGAGGCTTTTAATCTTCCTTGATTTCTATCTTCAGCACTTGACATATAGATATAATCACCCAAATTTATTTTGTTTGCTAAAAGTGTAAAACCTTTTTCATTTACAAGGGAAGCTCTTATTTTTGACAGTTCCCCCTCATTTGAGTCTGGAAATTTATAAAATAGATACTCTCCAACTATTAGATTTAGTACAGCATCCCCCAAAAATTCTAATCTTTCATTGTTATATGGTTTTTTAAAACTTTTGTGTGTAAGTGCTTCGAGTATCAGGTCTTTATTTTTAAACTGATAATCCAAACACTTTTCTAACTCTTTTATATTATGCATTTTTTATCCTTTGTGCTTCATTGTAAGCGAGTTTATCGCACCTTTCATTCTCTTCATGTCCAGCATGACCTTTTACCCAGTTTGCAGTTATTTTATGTTTTTTAGCTGCCTCTAAATATCTTTTCCATAAGTCTATATTTTTTACCTCTTTTGCACTCCCTTGTCTAAAATTTACTTTTTGCCAACCATCAAGCCACTCATTTATTGCTTTTACTACATAAGTAGAATCGCTGTAAATATCAACCTCACATGGCTCTTTTAAAGCTTCAAGTCCTTTTATTACCCCCAATAATTCCATCTGGTTATTAGTCGTACTTGGATCAGCCCCACTTAGCTCTTTTTCATTGTCATTATATCGTAAAATTGTCCCCCAACCACCAGGTCCAGGATTGCCTAAGCTTGAACCATCACTGTAAAGAGAAATTTTCTTCATATGTATGCCTTTTTGTAAGATATGGTTTTGTTATAAATGTTAAAATACTTTGACAGTGTGGACATCTAGATTCATATATAGGATGTAATGCTTTACATGATGAACATATATATTCAAAATTAAGATCAGTTTTTGCAATATCTTGTCTATCACTTAAAGCTATCATTACATTAAACTCAAATTTATCGCTTTGTTTTACTGTATTGATGTAGCCTTTTGCACTATATATTTCACTTAAAAATTTATTATTTTTAACAACATCCAGATTTACACTCTCAAGAGGTTGCTCCCACAAAATATCCTCACAATTTTTTAAGCTGAATTTATGAGTATTTTTCCAAAAATATTGTTTATCATATTTAAGTAAAAATTGAACTACAAGTTTTTCTATCAAGCTATCTTTTGTATTTAATTCAACTAACATTTGTGATTTTTTATCAAATGGTATTATTGGATCATTTAATACTTGAAGCGCTTTTATATAAGTTTTTTCCTGTGTAACATTTTGACCTAACTCCTCAAGTACATTTAATACATCATTTACTTCATTAAAATCTTTTAGTTTCTCAAATATAAGTTGAAGGTGGTGCAGGGCTTTTTTGTTTCGTGGAGAGAATTTTAATATTTTTAAAAATATCTCTTTAGATCTTTGTAAAAAACCACCTTTGAAATATGTAGTTCCAAGTAGTTCCAAAAGTTCCTCTTTTTTTACTCTATCTTCTACATGTTCCAATAAAGATAGATATACAGAGATAGCTTTATTGTATTTTCCCTTATGTAAGAATGTAGAAGCTAAAAGTAATATAGAATCAAAAGGGAGATTATAAGTAGTATAAAGATGTACATAATCTTCATCTTTTAAAGTACCTAGTTCAAATCTCTTTAAGAGCTTACGGTATTCCCTTCTAGCTTTTTTCTCTTTGTATGAACCATAAGTATATGTAAGAAATGATACTGCAAATATAATAGCAAATAATACAATAAATCCAACTAGTGGATCACGGTATTGTAAAAATAATCCATCCAAAAAATTAAGCCCTTCTTAGTTATAATATCTGTTATGATAACTAAAGACTCCATAGAAAACCTTAAAACGCATCTTGATATTGTTGATATTGTTTCACAATTTGTAGAATTAAAAAAGTCTGGGGCAAATTTTAAAGCTTGTTGCCCTTTTCATCAAGAGGATACTCCATCTATGGTAGTAAGCCCAGCCAAACAGATATTTCACTGTTTTGGATGTGGTGTTGGTGGTGATGCTATTAAGTTTGTGATGGATTATGAAAAATTATCATATCCTGAAACTTTAGAAAAACTAGCTTCTATGGTAAATTTTACTTTAGAATATGATAATAACAATCAAAAAAGGCAAGATCTACAAGTAATTGAAAAAATCAATCAATACTATCAAAAACTTTTTACAACAAATGAAACAGCAAAACAGTATATAAAAAGTAGGGGGATATCATCATCTTCAATAGAAAAATTTGAGATTGGTTATGCTCCAAAATCACATGAGACTATTAACTTTTTAAAAACAAATTTTTTAAATTTGGCTGATGCAAAAGAGTTGGGTATTATAGATTCTGGTCAAAATGGTTTATATGCAAGGTTTATTGAAAGAATAACTTTTCCTATATATGCCCTAAATTCAAAAATTGTAGGTTTTGGTGGTAGAACCATAACAGGACACAATGCAAAATATGTAAACTCTCCACAAACAAAAATATTTAATAAATCAAGATTACTGTATGGATACCATTTGGCAAAACAAAATATCTATAATAAAAAAAGGATAATAGTAACAGAAGGGTATTTAGATGTGATTATGTTACATCAAGCTGGATTTGATACTGCTGTTGCTACTTTGGGTACAGCACTTACTCAAGAACATCTACCTTTATTAAAAAGAGGTGAACCAAAGGTAATAGTAGCTTATGATGGTGATAAAGCTGGTCTTAATGCTGCACTAAAAGCAGCAGTTATGTTAAGTCACAGTAATTTTGAAGGTGGTGTTGTTATTTTTGCAGGTGGTGCAGATCCTGCAGATATGGTAAAAGATGGAAAAATAAATCAATTAGAACAGATGTTTTCAAATCCTAAGCCATTTATCCCTTTTGTAATAGATATGATTATATCTAGATATGAGATACAAATACCAGAGAAAAAACAACAGTGTTTAAAAGAGGTAAATGAGTACTTAAGAACATTAACTCCAATATTACAAGATGAGTATGCAAAATATGTTGCAAGTGCTTTAAATATAAATACAAAACATATACAAGTACAAAGGCAAAATAGAGTTGCTAATAACATTCAAACAAATTTGACAAATGTTGATATAGCTGAGCTTAGTATTATAAAAACAATTTTAGACAAACCTCAATATTTAGATATGGTTTTAGATATTGTAGATGAGAGTATGTTTTTAAATCATCAAGAGGAGTTTAAAATGCTTCTAAATGATAAAGATAACTCAAAATTAAGAGCAATTTTATTGCAAGATGAGATTATAATTTACAGTCAGGATGAGTTAAAGCAACAATTATTAAGATTTTTGATAAACTTTTACAATCAAAAATTATCTAGTGTAAGTATGGATAAAAGTTTGAGTTTAAAACAAGCTAGTTTACTTATACGGAAAATTAAAGAGAACATTAGAGATCTAAAGTCAGGCAAATTAGTCTCTTACAATTTAATATAAAGGAAAAAAATTAATGCAATATATACAAACTTCAAATGCACCTGCGGCAATTGGGCCGTATTCTCAAGCAATTGTTAGTGGAGGACTTGTTTACACTTCAGGACAGATAGCTTTAATGCCAGATGGAACATTGGTAGAAAATGATATAAAATTACAAACTAGACAGGTTTTTGAGAACTTAAGAAATGTATTGGAAGCATCAGGTTCATCACCTGATAAAGTAATAAAAGCAAACATATTTTTGGATAATATGTATGATTTTGGTATTGTAAATGTTTTATTTGCAGAGTTTTTTGGTGATCATAAACCAGCACGAAGTACTGTTGCTGTTCAAACATTACCAAAGAATGTTTTGATTGAGATTGATGTAGTTGCAATATCTACTAATTTTCATTAAGAATTAACTAACTTAAACTTAATTTAATTTAAAATTAGCTATTATTCGCTTCACAAAAAATCTAGCAAATCATTTATTAGATAAAGTAGAAGAGAATTATAGAGGATATAGCATGTACGCAATTATTAAATCTGGTGGAAAGCAATATAAAGTTCAAGAAGGTGATATCTTAGATCTTGATAAACTAAGTAAAGAGCCAAAAGAAGTTATTGAATTTACAGATGTTATCGCTGTTAATGACGGTGAGTTAAAAGTTGGTGGTGATGTAGCAAATGCTAAAGTTACTGCTGAGGTTATTGTAGAAGGTAGAGACAAAAAAGTTATCATCTACAAAAAAAGAAGAAGAAAAGATAGTAAACTTAAAAGAGGTTTCAGAAGAAGCTTCACAAAAGTAAGAATTACTAGCATAGCAGCTTAAGGAGAAAACATGGCACACAAGAAAGGTCAAGGTAGTACACAGAATAATAGAGATTCAGCTGGACGAAGATTAGGCGTAAAAAAATTTGGTGGTGAATCAGTAGTAGCTGGAAACATTATCATTAGACAAAGAGGAACAAAAGTTCATCCAGGTGAAAATGTTGGAATGGGTAAAGACCATACAATTTATTCATTGATTGATGGAGAAGTAAAATTCGAAATCAAAGATAAAAAAAGAAAGAAAGTTTCAGTTTACGCTTCGTAAGTTGATATTTTATTTTGCTTAATGAAGGGTACTAAGGTCTTCCTTGGTGCCCTTTTTGTATTTTAAAGGGTTATAAGTATGTTTGTAGATAGTGTTCGTTTTACTGTATCATCTGGAAAAGGTGGATCAGGTTGTTCATCATTTCGTCGTGAAAAGTTTGTGGTCAAAGGTGGGCCAGATGGTGGAAACGGTGGAAAAGGTGGAAATGTTGTATTTAAAGTAGATAATAACACAGATACTTTATCATGGTATAAAGGTAGAAATATACTTAAAGCCAAAAATGGTCAACCAGGAATGCCAAGTAATTGTACAGGTAAATCTGGTGAATCATTAATCCTTACTGTTCCTCCTGGTACTCAAGTGATTGATAATAGTACAGATGAAGTCTTACTTGATCTTTTAGAAGAGGGTGAAGAGATTGTACTGCTTGAGGGGGGAAAAGGTGGACTTGGAAATGCAAGTTTTAAAAACTCAAGAAATCAAGTACCTACATATTTTCAACCAGGTCTTCCAGGACAAGAGTTAGAAATAAGATTGGAATTGAAGTTAATTGCAGATGTAGGATTGGTTGGGTATCCAAATGTTGGTAAATCTACATTGATATCTACATTATCAAATGCTGCACCACAAATTGCAAATTATGAATTTACAACTTTAACACCAAAATTGGGTGTAGTTGAAGTTGGTGATTATAACTCTTTTGTAATGGCTGATATTCCAGGAATAATAGATGGAGCAAGTGAAGGTAGAGGTTTAGGTTTGGAGTTTTTAAAACATATTGAAAGAACTCAAAATCTTTTATATATGATAGATATGGCAAACTATAGAGATCCAATAGAACAATATAAAGTTTTAAAACAAGAGGTTGCAAAATTTTCAGATCAATTATCAAATAGAAAATTTGCAATTGCATTAACAAAAATTGATGCTATAGATCAAGATGAACTAAATGAAAAATGTGAAGAGTTTATAAAATCTTTAGATTTGGAAATTAGTAAAACAAATCAATTTGGTTTTGATAAAACCAAGGTATACTATTTACAAGATTTAACTTATGAGAAATATGATAATAACTTACCATACTTCATATTGCCAATATCATCACCTACACATACAAATACTACACCTTTAAGATTTGCATTGTATGATTTATTGGAGCAAAAATAGTAAAAATGAAAAGAGTTGTTTTAAAAGTTGGAAGTGCTGTATTAACACAAGATAATACACTTGCTACACAGCGTTTAAGTAACCTTGTTGATTTAATTGCAAAATTAAAGCAGCAATATGAGGTAATATTAGTAAGTTCTGGTGCAGTTGCAGCAGGATATACTTTATTACCTTTAGATAAAAGTATTGTTGGAAACAAACAAGCATTAGCTTCAATTGGGCAACCATTATTGATGAAAGAGTATAAAGAGAATTTTAAAAAGCACAATGTGATATGTTCACAGGTGCTCTTAACTGCAGATGATTTTGATTCTAGAAAAAGAACAAAATATGCTGCATCTGCTTTAGAAATATTGTTGGGAAATGGTGTATTACCAATTATAAATGAGAATGATGTAACAGCAACTGATGAGTTGGTATTTGGTGATAATGACCAATTAGCTGCTCATGTTACACACCATTTTAATGCTGAAATGTTAGTAATACTAACTGATATTGATGGATATTATGATAAAAATCCACATCTTTATGATGATGCAGTATTACAAAAAAATATCAATAATATTGATGAGAAGATGCTCAATATTGAGCAAGTAGCACATAGTGAATTTGCTACAGGTGGAATTGCCACAAAGCTAAAAGCAGCGCAATTCTTATTAGAACATAATAATAAAATGTACCTAAGTAGTGGTTTTGATTTGGAGAATGTATATCAGTTTTTACTCAATAATAACCACCAGGGTGGGACACTTTTTTATAAAAAATAGATAAAAAGAAAGAAAGAAAAAATATGACATTTAACGAATTTAATTTTAAACCACAACTACAAAAAGCAATAGACACTGCAGGATTTAAAGAACCAAGTCCAGTACAAAGAGATGCTATACCTATTGTTTTAACTGGGGTTGATTTGGTTGCTCAGGCACATACAGGTACAGGAAAAACAGCAGCGTTTGGTTTACCTGTACTTCAGATGATGAAATGTAAAGGTGGTGTTGAAACTTTAGTAATTGTTCCAACAAGAGAATTAGCTATGCAAGTTAGTGATGAACTATTTAGGTTTGGTAAGTTTTTAGATATAAAAACTGCAACAGTATATGGTGGTACATCATATTCAAGACAAATTAAGCATGTTGAAAACTCATCTATAGTTATTGCAACACCAGGAAGATTATTGGATCTATTATCTAAAAATCAAATCACTATCAATCCTCAATATGTAATTTTAGATGAAGCTGATGAGATGCTTGATATGGGATTTTTAGAAGATATTAAAAATATTTTTAAATTTTTACCTAAAGAGAGACAAACTTTAATGTTTAGTGCAACTATGCCAAAACCGATTAAAGAGCTTTCTAAAAAGATTTTAAAAGATCCACAATATGTAACTATTACAAAATCTGAAGTAACACAATCATCTATTAAACAATTGTATTATGTTGTTGATGAGTATGAAAGAGATGATGCTTTAATTAGATTATATGATTATAAAAATCCTACAAAATCTATAGTGTTTTGTAAGATGAAAAAAGATGTTGATAGATTGTCAACTTATTTAATCTCACAAGGGTTCTCTGCAAAAGGTCTTCATGGTGATATGGAGCAAAGACAAAGAGAAGAAGTAATTAGAGCATTTAAAGGTGGAAACCTTGAAGTATTAGTAGCAACAGATGTAGCTGCAAGAGGACTTGATGTAAGTGATGTAACTCATGTATTTAATTATCAGTTACCATTTGATTCAGAAAGCTATGTACATAGAATTGGAAGAACTGGACGAGCAGGTAAAGATGGAGTTGCAATCTCTATAGTGTCTCCACATGAATTTAGACAACTAAGTAAAATACAAAAAGATACTGGTGGAACTATGGAATCAAGAGTGATTCCAACTATTGGTGATGTAAAAATTAAAAAAGCTGATACTTTAGTGAAAAAAATTGATGAAGTAGAGATTAGTGAACACGCTTATACATTGGTGGAAGAGCTAAAATCAAAATATGATCTTTCTACAATTGTACAAAAATTGGCTTCATTATTAATTGAAGATGATAAAGTTGCAGGTAAAGAATCTATAGGAAAAAGTTTAAAAGATATTAAATTTTTAATAAGTAAAGCCAAAGATAGTAAATCTGGTGGAAGAGGAAGACATAACTCAAGAGGATTTAGAAGTAGAGGTGGAAGATCTGGAGGTAGAAATAGTTCTGGAAGATCAGGTGGAAGATCTGGAGGAAGAAGTAGTTCTAGATCAAGAAACTCTAGAGGATAAAATATGAAAATTTTGTTTATGGGTACACCTGATTATGCTACAACAATTTTTGATAAAATTTTAAAGCATAATTTTGATGTAGTTGGTTTATTTACTCAACCAGATAAACCAATAGGCCGTAAACAAATAATCACACCACCTCATATAAAACAGTATTGTTTGGATCAAGATTTAAATATTCCAATATATCAACCAAAAACATTAAAAGATGAAGATACTGTTGGTGTAATAAAATCTTTAAAACCTGATTTTATTATAGTTGCAGCATATGGTCAGATTTTACCAAAATCTATTTTGCAACTAGCTCCTTGTATAAATCTACATGCTTCATTGCTTCCCAAATATAGGGGTGCTAGTCCTATTCAAGAGGCATTATTAAATAATGATGAGTATAGTGGTGTTACTGCTATGATGATGGAAGAGGGACTAGATAGTGGAGATATACTTGCTTGGAAATATCAAAAAATCTACGATGATACAAAAGTTGATAAACTCTTTGATCAATTATCACAAATAGCTGCAAACCTTACTATAGAGGTGTTAAACAATTTTGATACTATAAAGCCAAAACAACAATATGAGAGTGATGTTTCATATTGTAAAAAGATAAAAAAAAGTGATGGTTTAATTAGTTTTGATGATGCTTTTAAAATATATTTAAAATATAAAGCATATTGTTATTGGCCTGGGTTGTTTTTGCAAAGTTCACTTAAATTAAAAGAGATTGAGTTTATTGAAAATGATTCATCAAATATCTCTGGAGAGATTTTAGATATACAAAAAGATTTTATAGTTGTAGGGTGTATAAAAGGTACAATTAAAATAAATATTGTTCAGCCTTCAGGGAAAAAAGCTATGAATGTTATTGATTATATTCGTGGAAAAAGATTAGAAATTGGAAATATATTATCTTAATCGTGTTGATTCAACACACACATATTTAAAAAATTATTTAAAAGAAAATTCATATAAAAATCCAATCTGTTTTTATACATATAATCAAACTGCTGGAATAGGAAGCAGAGAAAACTCTTGGGATGGTAAAGAGGGAAATCTCTTCTTCTCTTTTGCAATTGATTTAGAAAAACTACCAAAAGATTTGCCATTGCAATCAGCTTCAATATACTTTTCATATATATTAAAAATTGAATTAGAGAAGCTGGGTTCAAACCTATGGCTAAAATGGCCAAATGATTTTTATATAAATAATCATAAATTTGGTGGAACTATTACAACTTTACACAGTAATATATTTTTATGTGGTATTGGAATTAATTTGTCTAAAGTTAATGATAAATATCTTGGCTATTTAGATATCGATATTGAGCCACAAAAACTTTTAGAAAATTATTTTAATCATATAAAAAAATATCCTTCATGGAAGCAAATCTTTAGTCTTTTTGAGGTAGAATTTCACAGGACTAAAAATTTTACTGCAACTATTAACAACAGAAAAACTTCTTTGCATAGTGCAGTATTATGTGATGATGGTTCTATTTTAATTAATAATAAAAAGGTGTATAGTTTAAGATGACAGAGATTATTGCAATAGCTAATCAAAAAGGTGGTGTAGGTAAAACTACAACTGCTGTAAATTTAAGTGCTGCGTTAGCCTTAGAAGGAAAACGAGTACTATTAATAGATGCAGATCCACAAGCTAATGCTACTACATCTTTAGGATTTCAAAGAGATACATATGAGTACAATATATATCATGTAATGCTTGGAACAAAAGAGTTAAGCGATATTATCCTTGAAACACAAATACAAAATCTAAGTGTAGCTCCTTCCAATATAGGTCTTGTTGGTATTGAAAAAGAGTTTTACCAAGGTACAAAAGATAGAGAACTTGTTTTAAAAAGAAAAATAGATCCAATCAAAAGTGATTATGATTATATAATTATTGATTCACCTCCAGCTCTTGGACCAATTACTATTAATACTTTAAGTGCAGCTAATTCTGTACTTATACCTATACAGTGTGAATTTTTTGCATTAGAGGGGCTAGCTCAGTTATTAAATACAATAAAATTGGTAAAGCAAACGATTAATAGACAACTTGAAATTAAAGGTTTTTTACCAACTATGTATAGTAGTCAAAATAATCTTTCAAAACAGGTTTTTGCCGATCTTGCACAGCACTTTGAGAATAAATTATTTAAGATTGAAGAGAGCTCATATATAGTAATTCCAAGAAATATAAAATTGGCAGAATCTCCAAGTTTTGGTAAACCAATTATGCTTTATGATGCAAATGCAAGTGGAACAAAAGCATATACAAATTTAGCTAAGGCGATTATCTAAGATGGCATTAGGAAGAGGATTAAGTGAACTTTTGGGTGAAGTTGAAACAGCTTATGATAATTCAACTTCAAAAACAAAACAAGGCAGTGTAGATCTAATTGAAATAGATAAAATAAAAGTTAATCCAAATCAGCCAAGAAAGATTTTTGATGAAACAAAACTTCAAGAGTTGGCTGACTCTATAAAAGAGTATGGATTGCTTCAAGCTATCTCTGTAATGGAAGATAATGATGGTTATATATTAGTTGCAGGTGAGAGAAGACTTCGTGCAACCAAAATGAATGGTGAAACTAAGATTAAGGCTCATATAATTGATGCTAATGAGCATAAATTAAGAGAGATGGCTTTAATTGAGAATATTCAAAGAGATGACCTAAATATAATAGAGTTAGCATATTCATATGCACATCTTATAAATGAACACTCTTTAACTCACGAGGAGTTATCCAAAAGAATTTTTAAAAGCAGAACAAGTATAACCAATACATTAAGATTATTAACTCTTAGTGTATATGTTCAACAACTTTTAGGTAATGATAAAATCAGCGCAGGACATGCAAAAGTTTTAATTGGACTTGATGATAAAGTTCAAAAAATGGTTGCCGATTCTATTATAGGTCAAAAATTATCTGTTAGAGAAACAGAACAACTTGTAAAACAGTTTAAATCAGATGAGAAAAAATCATCTACAAAAAAAGTTTCTAAAAAACAGCCAAATTATGATTTTGAACCTTTAAATTCAGTAATTGATACTTTAAAATCATCTAAACTAAAAGTAAAAGCTGAAAAAAACTATTTAAAAATTGAGTTCTCATCACAAGAGGATATTAATAAGCTTTTAGAGTATTTTAAACTCTCTTAATTCCTTAAAATTGTTTCTTAAATTTACAATTTCAACTATTTTTACAATTTATAACTTTTTTAATAAATATTTATAGATATATTGGGTAAAATATATCAGTTTTAGTCGAACTAAACTGTATAAAAATATGGAGGAATAAATGTTAGACATAGATCCTGTCTTACTACTTATCTCAGGGATAGTGTTTTTACTAGTACTTATGAGATTAAATAGTTGTCTATTTAAACCTCTACTTAAGCATATGGATGAGAGAGAAGATTCAATCAAGACTGATTTGGAAAATGCTCGAAACAATGCTGCTGATGTAGATGGAATGTTGGCTGATGCAAATCATGTGATTGCAACAGCTAAAAAAGAAGCTGCTATGATTCGTGAAAAAGCATATAGCGAAGCAAATGAGGTTGCTGCATCTAAACTTGCAGCTGCAAAATCTGATATTGAAGCAAAATATGATGATTTTGTTAAAACATTGGATGAAGAAGCAACTGTATTGAAAGATACACTTGTAGCTCAAATGCCTCAATATAAAGAAAGCTTAAAAGCTAAGCTTAGCACAATATAAGGAGAAGATGTGAAAAGATTATTAATATTATTATTAGCATTGAGTCCTTTGGCATTGATGGCTTCAACTGGTGGAGAAACTGATATTCTTCAAAGAACGGTAAACTTTATCATATTTATTGCTATAGGGTATTATCTGTTAGCAGATAAAATTAAAGCTTTTTTTGCTGCAAGAACTGCAGATATTCAAGCTCAATTAGATAAAGTTCAAGATACTCTTAAAGCTTCTCAACAAAAAGTGGAAGATGCACAAAAAACTTTAGAGGAATCAAAAGTTTTAGCTTCTAGTATTATAGAAGAAGCAAATGAAAGTGTAGCTTCAATAAAAGCTCAAGTTGAAGCAGATGTAGAATCTGAAATTTCTCACTTAAGCAAAGCTTTAGATGCGAAAATTGAAAATGAAACTAGAAAAGTAAAAAATCAAGTGATTGAAGAAGTATTAAATGAGTTATTAAAATCAGATAATATTGAATTATCACAAGATGATTTAGCTAATATTGTATTGAAAAAGGTTGCATAATGAGTAATTTAGTAGCTAAAAGATATGTAAAAGCTTTACTTGATGGTAGAGATATTGAAACTATTAAAGCAACTGCAAATGAATTAAATACAATTGCACAAGCGTATGGTGAAGATAAGTTTGTATCAATTTTATTATCAACAGAAGTTAGCTTAGAGGCAAAAGAGGATTTGATTTTATCATTGATTGATAATTGTAGTGAAACAACTAAAAACTTAATTAAAGTTTTAGGTTCTAATAAGAGATTAGACATTATTGATAGTGTATCAGATGAATTAAACAAACAACTTGCTGTTTTAACTAATAATTTTACTGGTGTAATTTACACAAATGATAAATTAGATGATAAGTATGTTGATTCAATTGAAAAACAATTTTCAAAGAAATTTGGTGTTGAGTTGGCTTTAACTCAAAATGTATGTGATTATGATGGTATTAAAGTTGATATTGAAGGTCTTGGAGTAGAGATTGCTTTCTCTAAAGATAGATTAAAATCTCAAATGATTAATCATATTTTAAAAGCAGTTTAGTAAATAAAGGAGAAAATGAATGGGTGCAAAAATTCAAGCAGATGAAATTAGTTCAATCATAAAAGAGAGAATTGATAATTTTGAATTAAATGTAGACGTAAGTGAAACTGGTAAGATCATCTCATTTGCAGATGGTATTGCAAAAGTTTACGGTCTTAATAATGTTATGGCTGGTGAGATAGTTGAGTTTGAAAATGGTGCTCAAGGTCTTGCAGCGAACTTAGAAGAGACTTCAGTTGGTGTTGTTGTTTTAGGTTCAAGTGAAGGTTTAAGAGAGGGTACTTCTTGTAAAAGACTTGGTAAACTTTTAGAAGCTCCAGTTGGTCCAAATACTCTTGGAAGAGTTGTAAATGCTTTAGGTCAACCAATTGATGGTAAAGGTGAAATTGAAGCAGCTGAAACTAGACTTGTTGAAGAGAAAGCTCCTGGTATTATGGCTAGAAAATCAGTTCATGAACCACTTCAAACTGGTATTAAAGCTATTGATGCACTTGTACCAATTGGTAGAGGTCAAAGAGAGCTTATTATTGGTGATAGACAAACTGGTAAAACTACTGTTGCTATAGATGCTATTATCAACCAAAAAGGTCAAGATGTAAAATGTATCTATGTTGCAATTGGTCAAAAAGCATCATCTGTAGCAAATATTGTTTCTGCACTTGAAGCTGCTGGAGCGATGGAATATACTACAATTGTAAATGCTGGTGCATCTGAATCTTCTGCATTACAATTCCTTGCACCATATATGGGTGTAACTTTAGGTGAGTACTACAGAGATAATGGTCAACACTGTTTAATTGTATATGATGATTTATCTAAACATGCAGTTGCATATAGAGAGATGTCATTATTATTAAGAAGACCACCAGGTCGAGAAGCATACCCAGGGGATGTTTTCTACTTACACTCAAGATTGTTAGAAAGAGCTGCAAAAGTAAATGATGAGTTAGGTGCTGGTTCACTTACTGCTTTACCAATTATTGAAACTCAAGCTGGTGATGTTGCTGCATATATTCCAACAAATGTAATCTCTATTACTGATGGACAAATATTCTTAGAAACTGATCTGTTTAACTCAGGTATTAGACCTGCAATTAATGTTGGACTTTCTGTATCAAGAGTTGGAGGAGCTGCACAAATTAAAGCTACTAAACAAGTTGCTGGTACACTTAAACTTGACCTTGCACAATTTAGAGAGCTTGAAGCGTTTGCACAATTTGCTTCTGATTTAGATGCATCAACTAGAGCTCAGTTAGAAAGAGGTCAAAGAATGGTTGAACTTCTTAAACAAGGTGTTAACAAGCCACTTGTTATTGAAAAACAAGTTGCAATTTTATATGCTGGTGTAAATGGATTCTTAGATGATGTTGATGCAGGTGATATTGTTAAATTTGAAAATGAATTTCATGCATTTATTGAGCAAAAATACTCTAGTGTATTAGATGATATTAAATCAAAACAAAAAGTTGATGATGATATTAAATCTGTTTTAGAAACAGCAATTAATGAGTTTAAGACAATTTTTAATGCAAACTAAGGAATAGCTATGGCTAACTTAAAAGATATTTCTAGACAAATAAAAAGTGTTAAAAATACGCAAAAGACTACAAAAGCTATGAAGCTTGTGTCTTCTGCGAAATTAAGAAGAACACAACAATTGTCAGAACAAGCAAAAGCATACTCATTGAAAATCAATGAGGTTTTATCTGAGATTGCCAAAAGAGTAAGTCAAGTTCAAGATGATGAGAATCAACCAAGAGCTTTTACTCAAAATAACAATCCAAAAACAGTTGATATTGTTTTTGTAACAGCAGATAAAGGTCTTTGTGGTGGATTTAATATGACTACTATAAAGCAAGTGCGAAATATGATGAAAACATACAGTGACCAAGGTGTTACAGTTCGACTACGGGTTGCAGGTAGAAAAGGTATAGATTACTTTAATTTTCAAGGGGTAGAACTTCTTGATTCTAAAGTAGGTTTATCTGCTGCGCCTGATTATGATTCTGCATCAGAATTTATTACTGCTGCAGTTGAAGATTTTAATAATGGTATTACTGATAAAGTTATTATTATACATAATGGTTTTTTAAATATGTTAACTCAAGAGTTAAGAATAAAAGAGCTTTTACCAGTAAGTTTGGATGCTATTTCACTTGATGAATCAAGTTCGATGTTAGATATTGAGCCTGATGATGATCAAGAAGTATTAAATGAATTAACTGAAAAATATGTTGATTTTAATATGTATTATTCACTTATAGATTCACTTGCAGCTGAGCATAGTGCTAGAATGCAAGCTATGGATAATGCAACAAATAATGCAAAAGAGAGAGTTGAAGATTTAACTGTACAGTTTAATAAAGCAAGACAAGCTGCAATTACTACAGAATTGATTGAGATCATTTCTGGTGTTGAAGCAATGAAATAGAAAATAGAAAGGAAGAGGATATATGGAAGGTAAAATTATTCAGATTATGGGTCCTGTTGTTGATGTTGAATTCGACGGATACCTACCTGCAATTAATGATGCGATTGAAGTTCCTGGAACTGCAGAAAGATTAGTATTAGAAGTTGCTGCTCATATTGGAGATAGCAGAGTTAGAACTATTGCTATGGATATGACAGAGGGATTAGTAAGAGGACAAAAAGTTGTTTCAACTGGTGCTCCTATTATGGTTCCTGTTGGTGAAGAAGTACTTGGAAGAATTTTCAATGTAATTGGTGAACCAGTTGATGAGGGTGAAGCATTAAGTGCTGATGTAGAAAAATGGTCTATTCACAGAGATCCTCCATCATTTGAAGAGCAATCAACTTCAGCAGAGATGTTTGAAACTGGTATTAAAGTAGTTGATTTACTTGCTCCTTATGCAAAAGGTGGTAAAGTAGGACTATTTGGTGGTGCTGGTGTTGGTAAAACAGTTATTATTATGGAGCTTATCCACAATGTTGCATTTAAACATGATGGTTACTCTGTATTTGCTGGTGTTGGTGAGAGAACAAGAGAAGGAAATGACCTTTACTACGAAATGAAAGACTCAAATGTACTTGATAAAGTTGCATTATGTTATGGTCAAATGAGTGAGCCTCCAGGAGCAAGAAATAGAATTGCACTTACAGGTCTTACTATGGCTGAGTACTTTAGAGATGAAAAAGGTCTAGATGTACTTATGTTTGTTGATAATATCTTTAGATTTGCACAATCAGGTTCAGAGATGTCTGCACTTCTTGGAAGAATTCCAAGTGCTGTTGGTTACCAACCTACACTTGCAAGAGAGATGGGAACACTTCAAGAGAGAATTACTTCTACTAAAAAAGGTTCTATTACTTCTGTTCAAGCTGTATATGTACCAGCGGATGACTTAACAGATCCAGCTCCAGCTTCTGTATTTGCTCACTTAGATGCAACTACAGTTCTTAACAGAAAAATTGCTGAAAAAGGTATCTACCCTGCAGTTGATCCACTAGATTCAACTTCAAGAATATTAAGTGCAGATGTACTTGGTGCTGAGCATTATGAAACTGCTAGAGGTGTTCAATCACTTTTACAAAAATATAAAGATCTTCAAGATATTATTGCAATTCTTGGTATGGATGAGCTTAGTGAAGCAGATAAACTTGTTGTTGATAGAGCAAGAAAAGTAGAAAAATTCTTATCTCAACCATTCTTTGTTGCTGAAGTATTTACAGGATCTCCAGGTAAATATGTTGATCTTGCTGATACTATTGCAGGATTTAAAGGAATTATCGAAGGTAAATATGATGATATTCCTGAAGGTGCATTCTATATGGTTGGTGGAATTGATGAAGTTCTTGCCAAAGCAGAAGGTATGAAATAATCATAAAAGGTTTAACTTATGGATACAATTAAATTATCAATAGTTACACCAAATGGTGAAATCTTTAATGATGATGTTAAAACAGTGACTCTTCCTGGAAAAGAGGGAGAGTTCGGTGTTTTAGCTGGTCATGCTTCATTGGTTTCTACATTAAGTGTAGGTGTTATTGTTATAGAACAAGATAATTCAACACAAGCAGTTGCTATTAACTGGGGACACGTAAAAGTATCTGAAGATAGCGTAGATGTATTAGTTGATGGTGCTGTTGCCTTAACAGGTGGTAGTGATTCAGATATTGCTGCTAAACTAGAAGAAGCAAAAACTCTAGTTAACTCTGTTAAAGATGCTAATGTATCTATGGCAGCAGTTGAAGCAAAAATTACTTCATTTGCATAATATATGTCAGATACAATTTTAGATTATCTAAATAATGGAAGTGCTATTACATATTTTGTATTAGCACTTTTATCTAGTTATTTTATATTGGTTGTATGGATATTTGTATATAAATATCTTAGTGTATCAAGTTTATCTCAAAATGAAAAAAAATCTTTAGAATCTTTATTAAATAGAAGTACTACAGTTTCCCCTTTGTCTAAGTTATCTAAATGTATGGATAATAGTAGATATTCTAAAGAGTTATTTAATGCTTGTGAAATATCAATAATAAAAGATGCAAGTTCTGGTATCTCATGGCTTTCAATAGTATCTTCAACTGCACCTTTTATTGGTTTGTTTGGTACAGTTGTTGGGATACTAGAATCATTTGCTAAATTTGCAGATCAACAAAAAGTATCGTTTGCAGTTATTGCACCAGCTATTTCTGAAGCTTTGGTTGCAACTGCTGCTGGTATTTTTGTAGCGATATTTGCTTATACTTTTCATCAAATTCTTACAAGAAAAATTTACGAACTAAATACTTATTTAAAAGCTCAATCAGAAATTTTAATCTCTAGGGGTTAGGATGTATGATTATAATCAAAAGCCAGATTTAAATATCACACCACTTGTAGATGTGATGTTGGTATTGTTGGCAATTTTGATGGTTACTGCACCTGTAATTGAGTTTGAAGAATCTATAAATTTACCTCGTGGAAGCAAAAGTAAGCAGGTTTCTCAATTAAAAAAGATTGATATTCTTGTTACAAAAGAGAAAAAAATATTGATGAACAAATCAAAATATGATTTTAACAACTTTGCAGATAGTTTTACACTTTTTGCTCAAAATCAAGATAGAAAAACTCCTGTACATATAAGAGCTGAAAAAACTTTGATGTATGATGATGTTATTCAGATATTGCGAATAGTAAAAACTGCAGGTTTTTCAAAAGTTGCACTTATTACAGATGGATAAAAAGTATGAGTGATAGAACATATTTTTATCTTTCAGCTTTTATCTCATTTGGTTTATATGCATTTTTTATATTGGTATTTATGTTATATCTAAAAGATGTAAAGATACAAAAAATATCCCCATATTCTAAAAATACTGTAATTCAACTTGATATTGTGATCGATCCGTTAAGTCAAAAAAAGAATCAACCAGCAAAAAAACAGATTAAAAAAGTTGTTAAAGAGGAAAATAAAGTTACAACTTCAATAAATAGAACAAAAACTGCTGATTTTAAATCGTTGTTTGCTAATGTAAAAGTTAAAAATACAAAGGTTAGTGAAAAAGAAGTAGTTAATACAAAATCAAATCCTACTCTTACAAGATTTAAAGCTAAAATAATAAGAGAAAAAAGGGAAAAATTAAATTTATCAAAAACTCTAAACAGTGTTAATACATCTTCATCAAAATTGACTATGAGTACACAAAATATTCATAAAAATGATCCTTATTATTCAAAAATATATGAGATAATTGCAAGCTCTTGGAATCCAATGTTTGTAATCGATGGATTAAAAGCTGTTGTGATTGTTACAATAGATAATCAAGGAAATTTTAGCTATCGTATTAAAAGAGGTTCAAGTGATTCAAAATTTAATGAATCGCTAAAACAATTCTTAGAGTCTCAAACTACAAAACATTATCCACCTTATAAAAAGGGAAATAAGACTAGTATTGAGGTTATATTTAAATCAAAAGGATAAGTATGATTAAAAAATTACTAATTTTAAGTTTATTAATACAATCACTGTTTGCTATTGATGCAACTATGGAGATTGTAAAAAAAGCTACAAATCTTCCAATAATAGCAATAAGTATAAGTACAGATAGCAAAGATATTGCTATAGCTAAAAAAGTTAGAAAAATGATTGTTCAGGATTTGGCTGTAAGTGGACATTTTAATGTATCTGATGTGACTATAAATACAACAGATTCAACTATACCAGATTTTACAGTTTTAAAAGAAGCAAATGTAGATCTGTTTATGATTATAAATACAAATACAGATCTTGGAAGATTAAATCTAAATTATAAATTGTATGATCTTAATGCCAATACTATGGTTTTAAATAAACAACTATCAACAAATAAAAAAAACAGATATCCATTTTTGGCTCATAAAGCTAGTATTGGTATAAATGATTATTTTGAAGCACCTAGTATTAAGTGGATGGATAAATTTGTAATTTTTTCAAGATATACAAGTGCTAAAAAAAGTGAAATTGTAATTGCAGATTATACACTTACATATCAAAAAGTTGTTATAAAAGGTGGATTAAATCTATTTCCAAAATGGGCAACTCCAGCTCAAAAAAGCTTTTATTATACAACATATAATAAATTTTTACCTACTATTATAAACTATAATATTTATACAGGTAAGAAAAAATATATAACAAAAAGCGATGGTATGATTGTTTGTTCTGATGTAAGTAATGATGGAACTAAACTACTTCTTACAATGGCACCAAATGGACAACCAGATATTTATGAATATAATTTGAACACAAAAAGAAAAAAAAGACTTACAAAATATAGAGGGATAGATGTAGGGGCTCAATATGTTGAAAATGATACTAAATTTGTATTTATTTCTGATAGACTTGGAAAACCAAATGTATTTGCAAAAACTATAGGAAGTAGAGGTATAGAAAGATTAGTTTATCATGGAAAAAATAATAATTCAGCAACTACATATAAAGATTATATAGTATACACAAGTAAAGAGGGAAGAGGAATTTTTAATCTTTATTTAATATCTACACAAAGTGATTTTTTAAGACCATTAACTCAAAATGGAAAAAATCAGTTTCCTAAATTTTCAAGTGATGGTGAGACTATTATATATACAAAACAGTTAAATGGAAGAAGTTCTTTGGGTATAATTCGTCTAAATTACAATAAATCATTTTTATTTCCACTAAAAAGTGGAAAATTACAGTCAATTGACTGGTAATAATGGTTATTTTAAGTTATAATTAAATAAAATAAATAAAAAGTTTAAAAGGAAACACATGACAAACACAAATATATTAAAAGTTGGTAAAAAATTAAGTTTTTATGCATTAATCGCTGCAGCTGTTACATTCACTGGATGTAGCCAAAAACAAGTACAAGTTGAACCAGAAGTTAAGCAAGAGGTAAAACAAGAGGTAAAACAAGAGGTTTTAGATCAAGTTGTAACAACTCAAGAGACTGTTATTACTGATGAAACTATTATTAATTCAGTAAAACCAATTCACTTTGCATTTGATAAATATAACTTAACTGATGAAACAAGAATGCAAGTTACAAATAATGCAAGTGCATTAGCAAACTTAAAAAACAGTGGTATTAAATTAGAAGGTAACTGTGATTCATGGGGAAGTGATGAATATAACTTTGCTTTAGGTTTAAAAAGAGCAAAATCTGTTAAAGATGCTTTAGTAGCTGATGGTATTGATGCTAATAAAATCTCTACTATTTCATACGGTGAGAGCAATCCTATTTGTGAAACAGATGACGAAGCTTGTAGAGCTCAAAATAGAAGAGTTGAGTTTAAACTAGGTCAATTACAATAATCTATTAATGATTAAAAAATCTATATTATTAACTGCATTAATTATTTGCAGTCATGCGCAGGAGGTTTCCGTATTTGGTGCTGGAAACCTCGACTCTGCTAAGCCTTATGGTTTAACTTCTAGCGAAAAATATATCTTAAAAAACAAACAGAAACTCGGTTCTATTGATAGCAAAGTAAAAGGTGTTAAAAGTGAAGTTGAGTTACTTAGTGAAAGAATTGATGGTATTGAATCAATATATGAATCAGATAGTCAAAGATTAAATAAAGCTGTAAGAGAAGTTAATAAAATAGTTGAAGAGAAAGAGATACAAGATGCTCAAATAGCAGATATGAAAAGTGTGTTGAATCAACTTATGCAACTACAAGAAGAGAACAATGCAAGAACGGCAAAAAACATATCAGCACTAAAGTCTTCAATAAGAAAACTTACAAAATTAGTTAATAAAATCAATAGTGATTATATCTCAGTAAAAGAGTTTGAAGCTACAATGAGACAGTTTTCAAGTTCAGGTGTAAAAGTAAGTAAAAAAACAAAAACAAAATCAAAAACAAAACTTGATTCAAAAAAATCTTCTGCACAACTTCTAAAAGAAGCAAAAGCATATTATAAAAAACAATATTATAAAAATGCAATACCTATATTTGAAGAGTTATTAAACAGAAATTACAAACCAGCAGAATCAAATTATTATCTTGGTGAAATTTGGTACAATAGAAAAAAATATGAAGATGCAATTGCATATTTTAAAAAATCTGCTATGTTATATGACAAGGCAAGTTGGATGCCTAAATTATTACTACACAGTGCAATATCATTTGAAAAGTTAGGTGATGTTGACAATGCATCTAGTTTTTACAGTACTCTAATTGAAGTGTATGGTGATACAAAAGAAGCAAAAATTGCAAAACAAAAATTATAATTAAATAAAAGGAAAAAAATGTCAAACGAAACAAATAAAGTAATATCAATAGAGTACACACTAAAAGATGCAAATACAGGTGAGCAATTAGATTCAAATGTTGGATCAGCTCCATTAGAGTTTATATCTGGTAAACAACAAATTATTCCAGGTTTGGAAGAAAAACTTGTAGATATGGAAGCTGGGTCTAGTGCAGATGTATTAGTAACTCCAGAAAATGCATATGGTGAATATAATGAAGAAGCTGTTCAAACTTTACCAAAAGAGCAATTTGCTGGTGTTGATTTAGTTGAAGGTATGACTTTGTATGGAACTGGAGAAAATGGTGAAACTGTTCAAGTAGTAGTTAAATCATTTACAGATACAGATGTAACAATCGATTATAATCATCCAATGGCTGGTAGAACTTTAATGTTTACAGTTGCAGTATTAGATAAAAGAGATGCAACTGAAGAGGAAGAGCAAACTGGTGTTGTTGGTGGATTAGCAGCTATGGGTGGTAGTTGTTGTTCAAGTGATGCTGCTGAACATGATCATGATCATGGTGAAGGTGGTAGTTGTTGTGGTGGTGGACACTGTAGCTAAGCTATTTTATATCAAAGAGTTTTTCTCTTTGGTATATTTAAGATTCTAATTTGACTTTAATATTCCAAAGTTAAATTAGAGTTTTTTATAAGGAATGAATAAAATATGAAAAAAGTAGCATTTATATTCCCAGGTCAAGGAAGTCAAAAAGTTGGAATGGGAAAAGATTTTTTCGATAATAGTGATATTGCAAAAGATATGATAGTAAAAGCTAGTCAAAGGTTAGATATAGATTTTGAAAATCTTTTATTTGAGGAAAATGACAAACTTGGTCAAACACAATTTACTCAGCCAGCTATTTTATTGGTATCTTGTATAGCATTAGAGATATTCAAATCAAAATCTGATGTTAAACCTGAATTTGTATTAGGACACTCTTTGGGTGAGTTTTCTGCACTTGTTGCAAGTGGAGCAATCAATTATCTTGATGCAGTGGAACTTGTATATAAAAGAGGTTTATTTATGACTGAAGCATGTAGTGGTGCAGGGGCTGGTATGATGGCACTTGTTGGACTTGATGATGCTACAGTTGAAACTATGACTAAAAAGCAAAGGGAAAATGGTAAAAAAATCTGGGCTGCAAATTATAATATGGATGGTCAAATTGTAGTAGCAGGAATTAAAGCAGATTTAGAATCACTTGTTGATACATATAAAGAAGCTGGAGCAAAAAGAGCATTGGTACTTGATATGAGTGTTGCAAGTCACTGTGAACTTTTAAGCAGTGCAGTGGATAAATTAAATCCATATTTGGAAGAGTTTATAACAGATAATTTTAACACATCAGTAATCTCAAATGTAACTGCAAGTGCGTATAATACAAAAGAGGATGCTGTAAAATTACTAGGTGAGCAACTAATATCTCCTGTTAAATATAAACATTCAATTGTAGCAAATGCAAATGAAGTTGATATGTTTATTGAGTTTGGTAATGGTGCTGTTTTAAAAGGTTTAAATAGAAAAATTGTAAAAGATACACCTACCCTAAATGTATCTGATATTAAAACACTTGAAGCTACATTAGAGGCATTAAATGACTAAATTAGCAATAATGGGAGCTATGGAGGAGGAGATTGAACCACTTCTAGAGTATTTTACAGATATTAAAAAAACTCAATATGCAAATAATATTTATTATGAGGTAAAATATAACGATCTGGATGTAGTAATTGCATATTCAAAGATAGGAAAAGTTTTTGCTACACTTACAGCTTCTACGATGATACAAAAGTTTGGGTGTGATACTTTGCTTTTCTCTGGTGTTGCAGGGGGAATCAATCCAAAACTAAAAATTGGTGATCTAATAATTGCTAATCAATTATGTCAACATGATTTGGATATTACTGCTTTTGGACATCCTTATGGGTATGTACCAGGTGGTGAAGTTTTTGTTCAAACTGATAAAAAGTTAAGAGAGATTGCTAAAGATGTAGCAAAAGAAAATGGAATTGAACTTGTAGAAGGAACTATAGCTACAGGGGATCAATTTGTTCATTCAAATGAAAGAAAAGAGTTTATAGAATCTACTTTTAAAGCAGATGCTTTAGAGATGGAAGGTGCTAGTGTAGCAGTAGTTTGTGATGCTCTTAATGTACCTTGTTTTATACTAAGAGCTATATCAGACACAGCAAATATGGATGCTGGTTTTGATTTTGATGAGTTTTTAAAAAGTTCAGCAAAAAATTCTGCATCTTTTTTAATGAAAATTGTTGATAAATTATAAAATCTTTTTTTCCCAATCATAAGCACTTTTACATATATGTTTTAAGTTGTTATGTTTGGGTTTCCAATTAAAATTAGAGTTTGTTATTTTTTAATCTATCTTTTAAAATAATCTTTCCAGCTTCAACACCTGGTTGATCATATGTATTGATTTGCACAAATTTTCCTACAATTGAAGTTAGTAATTGAAAATTATACATAAGTTTTGCAATATTATATTCATCTACTTTGTCAATTGTTATTACATCACAAGGTATATCTTTTAGATCCAAAATTGCTTGGATAGTTGCATTTGCTTGTTCATCAATCAAGTGTGAAAAACTAAGATTATCTATATAATCTAGATCATCAAATCCATCAATAGTATTAGATGGTATAGTTGTAGAATCTTCAAAATCATTTACTTTTATGAAAGTGACTGTCTTATCTCGTGTACCTTGAGCAATTAGTTGTAAAAAACTATGTTGATCAACAGGTCCAACTAAGCCAATTGGTGTAAGGCCTTGTCTAGTTTTATTTATGTTTAGTTTACCTAAACTTTCACCCCATAGTTGAATATACCATTTATTAAATCCTTCCAAAGCTGAAGAGTAACTAAATAATATATTTATATTAAATCTATTTTTATTTTCTACAAAAAATCTTGCTTTTTCCATTGTTGGTTGAAAGTAACCTTTTTTTTCAAAAAAACTATTTCTTACCATTTTAGCACCATCTAAAAGTTGGTCAATATCTACTCCAATAATTGATAATGGAACCAATCCAACTGCGCTAAATACAGAGAATCTTCCACCCACATTTTTAGGTATATCAAATGTTTTCATTTTATGTTGATTTGCGTATGCAGTTAGTTTTGAATCTGATTCACTTACAATAGTACAGTTTGTTTTATCAATTTTTATAAGTGAAGCTATATATTTAAAAATACTAATTGTTTCAATTGTTGTACCAGATTTTGAAATAACGATAAACATAGTATCTTTAATATCTAATTTTTTTAAACGATTTTGTATATCCATAGGATCAGTTGATTCAAAGAAATGAAGAAATTTCTCATAGCTATTTGTTTTTTTTAAAAAATTGTATATAGCATAAGTACCAAGTGTACTTCCTCCAATACCAATTATTGCTATATGTTTTTGCTTAACTGTTTTTGCATACTCATTGTATATTGTAGTATCTTGAAGGGGAAGGTTATAATATCCTACACTATTAGTTTCCTCTTTTATTGATTGAAAAATCTCTTCGTTTGATTTGATTTGATAAAAATTCTTAGTATATTGCATATGTTACATCTTTTCATAAAAATAATTTGTTGCTTCTACAAAACCATCAACGCTTCCACAATCAAATCTTTTCCCTTTAAATTTATAAGCTAAGACCATATTTTGTTTTGCTTGGGTAAGAAGTGCATCTGTTATTTGAATCTCTCCACCAATTCCTGGTTTTGTATTTTTTATTATATCAAAAATATCAGGAGTTAGTATATATCTTCCTATAATGGCCAAATTTGATGGTGCATCTTTTGGATCTGGTTTTTCAACCATATCTTTTATAACAAATATACCATCTTCTATTTCATTTCCTGATATTACACCATATTTGTTTGTATTTTCCATAGGTATCTCTTCAATTGCAACTATTGAACATTGATATTTTTCATAAATCTTTACCATTTGAGATAATACTCCATCATTGCTATTTTCATTATCACATAAATCATCTGCAAGAATTACAGCAAATGGCTGATTTCCAATAAGTGTTTCTCCTGTGAGTATAGCATGACCTAATCCTTTCATCTCAATTTGTCTAGTATATGAGAATGTACAAGTAGATATAAGTGATCTTATCTCATTAAGTAAAGATTCTTTAGAGGTATCTTTTATTTGATGTTCCAATTCATATGATATATCAAAATGATCCTCAATTGCTCTTTTCCCTCTTCCTGTTATAATAGCCATTGTATCCATACCAGCTTGTAGTGCTTCTTCTACCCCATATTGTATAAGTGGTTTTGTAAGTACCGGTAACATCTCTTTTGGTGTTGCTTTGGTTGCAGGTAAAAATCTAGTACCATAACCAGCAGCTGGAAATAGACATTTTTTAATACTTTGTTTAGAGGGCATATATATTTCCTTATACAATTTTATGAGCAAATATTAACATTTATTTACTAATTAGCATATAAAAAATTATAAAACAAAATTATTAGTTTCATTAAAGTTTCATTTTAAAATTAAGAGTAAATGAAACTTTAAAGAATCTTTTTTCTCGTTATACTGTAATTATAAAAATTATTAAGGAGTATATTATGTTAAGTATTAAAGTTGGAAATGGTGGAATACAAACCATAAATGCGAATAAAACGATTGTACCACATGCTGGAGATAAAATACAAGTCTCAGTAGATAAAGACAGTACTTATCAGGTACTTTTAGATGAAAACGGGAAAGATGTAATCCTTAAAGTAGAAAATAATGATGGAGCAACATATGATGTTGTATTGCAAGATCTGCAAACTCTTTTAGAACCTGGAGATATAATAACTCAATTGATACTAGATATAGATGGTGAAAATATGGTTGTAAGTGATACTGCAGGTTTACTTGAGGCATTAGCAGCAACTGCTGCAGGAGGTAATCCTACTGGTCAAAATAGATCTTTTGTAGAAGATAATGAAAATATTGATCCTACTTATGAAGCTGCAAAAGATGCTGATGAATTAAGATCTGAAGCAGTAGCAGCTGGATTTGGAATTAATGGTGAGGTAAATTATGCTCCTTCAGTTTTAAATGTTGATATTGAAGCAATTGAAGTAAAAGGTTTAGAAGGATTTGGTGATAAAAATTATTTTGAAGGTCAATTAGTAGCCACTGATCCAAATCCAGGTGATTTTCATACTTTTGAGATGGTAGAGGGAACTTTACAAGTAACTGATACCAATGGTGTGATTCATCTTATTGATGATAGTGTTGTAGCAGTTGTAAATGCAGATGGTACTTTTACTATTGAAGGTGATTTCAATGATCTTGCTGATGGTGAAATTGCAACAGTTAGTTTTGATTATACTGCTACAGATCTTGGTGGGCTTACAAGTGTACCTGCAACAGTATCTTTTACTGTTACAGGTACAAATGATATACCAGTAGTTAGTGATATTACAGTTGGAATTGATTCTGGCTTATTGGAAACATATGATAGTGAAGATATCTCATTAGTAGATGATACGCAAGATGAAAATCATAATTTTTTTACAGGAATTTTATCTGTATTAGATGATGATGACACAAATACCCATGAGTTTAGAATTGTAGCAGATGAGGAAGGTAATAATATTATAAATATTGAACAAACACCAGTAAATAGTAGTGGAGACCCAATTATTAATATAGATGATATTGAAGTTGGTATTGTTCAAAATGAAGATGGTAGTTGGAATTATACAATAAATGGAGATTTTAGTGCTTTATCTGCAGGTGAAGTTTTAACACTATCTTTTCAATATTATGCAGATGATTTAAGAGATTTTGGAACTGATGGTGATGATATAAATGAAGCATCAATAAGTGAACCGGCAACTATTACTTTATCTGTTACAGGAACAAATGATCAACCAATAGTACAAGATGTAAGTAATACGATAGATGAGTCATACGATAGTACAGATATACCAGGTGAGGATGATACACATGAAGATATTTTAACAATATTTAATTCAACTTTACCAGAAGTGGTAGATGAAGATGTGAATGATACACATACATATCAAATTTATGGTGAAGCAAGTGTAGATAATCCATTAATTGAAGATTATACAGTTGTAGTAAATCCAGATGGAACATATACTGTCAGTGGAGATTTTAATGCTCTTGCTCTTGGAGAAAGTGCAACAGTAACATTTCAATATACTGCAACTGATAGCTCAATAGGTAGTGAAGAGAATAATATATCTGAGCCAAAAACTGTAACTTTAACTGTAAATGGAACGAATGATCAACCAGTAGTAGAAGATATAGGTTCTGGTGATGTTCATGGACAAATTGTAGATATATATGAAGATGGTAGTTTTGTGACTGCTTGGAAAGAAGTTACATATAATGACATTGGAATAGATCCTGAACCAGCTTCAGCTTTAGGGTATCCTATAGCACCAATACCAATGCCAAAACCTATACCAACTGAAACTATTTGGGTACAAAGATATGATTCCAATGGTAATGAGGAAGGTGATCCTATTCAAGTGTATTCAATACAAGATAGTGGTGAAATATATAATATGACTGTTATTGCAATGAAAAATGGTGGATTTGCTGTAAATTGGATCGGTTTTGAAGATTATATGGATGATGCTCCTATAGGTACGAATGATGATCTTAATAATATTATTCACTCTGTAGAGTATGATGTAAATAATCAAGAAGTAGAATCAAGAATTATCTATGATGATGTAAGTCCACAAAAATATTATGAAGTAGTTGAATTAAATGATGGAACATTAGCAGTTATTTGGAGATCAAATTCAGATTCAGATGAACGTGATGGTAAAGATTTACTTGTACAAAGACTAGGAGTGGATGAGGAACCAATTATAATTGATTCGTATTCTTATGAGCCAACTAGCGATGATGAGAGTAGATATTATGATGAATATGAAGTTTCTAGACACTATGAATTGGAACCTTATGGAGATAGTGGATTTGCTGTAGTTTGGAAAGATAGACATAGTTTCTATAATGAAGATGATTCAGGAAGTGAAGTTGAGCTTCAAGTGGTAAGATATGATGATAATGGAAATGCAATAGATACTCAACCTATATCTTTAGCTCAAGCTGAAGAAGGATTTGGAAATCCAGAGTTTACAGCTTTATCAGAAAATGAAGCAGGACAAACAGGAGTTATTACTTGGAGTATTCATAATAGTTATGAATCTGAAAGAGTAGGTGAAGAAGAAAGCAGCCCTCAATTGCAGAATGGATTCTATGCACAATTTATAAATGCAGATGGGACTGTTACAGATCCTATTATGATTTTACAAGATGGAAATGGAATAGAAATTGAAAGTAATAGTAGTACAAGTCCTGATGTGGTGGCACTTAGTAATGGTACTTTTGCTGTTACTTGGTTAGATAGTGGATATGATGATGTAAGAGTTTTAGTAAAATCTTTACATGAACCAGAACCTGATCAAATACTTTATACACAAATATTTGATGCTAATGGTGAAGCAATTACTCAACCAATAGAAGTATATTCTAGAGCAAATGATTACTATGAAGATACTACTACATCTTTAAAACATGCAAGTTATTTTGATGTGCAAGGTACAGAAAATGGTGGTTTTGTAATTGCTTGGTTTGATAGAAATTATGATTATGAAAATAATAATTTTCACTATTTTAGATTTAATAGTGAAGGGGAGATGATAAGTTCATTTGATCCAATTATTGAATATGAAGCTAGAGATGGTGATTTAGAAAATCCAGATGAGATTAATTCTCTTGTTGGAGTATTAACTGCCATAGATGATGATTTAAGTGATACTCATGAATTTGCAGTAGTAGATAATACACTTAATGTTACTCATAATGTAAATAGTTCAGATGATGATAGATTTTATGATGATGGAGAAAATATCTCATATGAGGGTACTGATTATGAAACAAACCCAGAAGTTAGTGTATTTATGGAGCAAAATGAAGAAACAGGAGAATGGGAATATCATATAGTTGGAGATTTTAATTATTTAGCTGCAGGTGAAAGTGCAACTGTAAGTTTTGATTATATTGCTATTGATGATAGTGGCGTTGGAGCTGATGGAAATGAAGCTAATGAATCTAATACTTCAGAATCAGCAACTATAACTGTAACAATTATGGGTACAAATGATCAACCAACTATTAGCCATGTAGTAAATACTGCAGAAGGTGAAAATTTTACTTATGAAACACATGATGATCAAGTTTACTTCAACGATACTGATGATACAAGAGATGATGTTTTAACTACTCTTAGTGGTACTTTAAGTGTACAAGATGATGATATACATGATCTTCATACTTTTCATGTAAATGATTTATCAGTTGAATCTGATGTTCCTATTACTAATTTAAATATTGAATTATTGGATAATAATCCTTTAGATGGTACACCAAGAAGTACAGATTTTGAAATAACAGGTAATTTCAATGCTTTAGCTGCAGGTGAAACAGCTATAGTTACATTCAGTTATTATGCAGATGATAATAGAGGATATGGTGATTCAGGTGATACAAATAATGAGCCTTCAAGAAGTGAACCTCAAGAGGTTACTATAACAGTAATGGGTACAAATGATCAACCTGTAGTAAGAGATATTAATGTAAATGGTTATGGAGATGGTACAGGATTTATTGAAAATGAAGGTGGCAATAATAATTTAGCTACTGCATTAAATATTGATGGAAACTTTGTTCTTGGTACAAATGCTGATATAGGAAATGCTGAAACAGTTCCTCATGTAAGTATTAGTGGAGTTGGAGATGGTACTCAAGACTGGTATGAGTTTACTGTTGTAAATGCAGGTGATAGTGCTGTATTTGATATTGATTATGGTAGTAGTTCTGGAGGTTCTTTTGATTCATGGTTAAATCTTTATGATTCAAGTGGAAATAGGATTGCATATGATGATGATAGTTTTACTTCTAGTGGTGGAAATGGTAGTGTGAGTGGTTTAGATTCATATTTAACATACACATTTAATGAGCCTGGAACATATTATATTCAAGTAGGTACTTATTTTGGTGGATATGAAATTTATCCTGGTGGAACATATACACTACAAGTTTCATTAGAAAATGCAATTATGGCTGGTAGTGGTACAGTTTATGAATCACATGATGACAATGTATATTTCAATAGTATTGATGATACACAAGATGATGTGCTTACAATTTTTGAAAGTAATTTGGCTACTGTAAGAGATGATGATGTGACTGATAATCATACCTATCATCTTGAAGCAGATACTACAAGTATAGTATCTGATGATATAGATCCAATATTAATTGATAACTTAGAAGTAGTCGTATATGAAAATGGAGATTATACAGTTGTAGGTGACTTTAATGCATTAGCTGCAGGTAAAACTGCAACAGTAACATTTGATTATTATGCATTAGATGATGCTGGATATGGAATTGAAGGTGATGATATAAATGAAGCATCAAAATCTGAACCAAAAACTGTAACACTTACAATCACAGGAACAAATGATCAACCAATAATACAAGATATTGATGCAAATGAAATTGATGATATCTCTACAGTAGTTTATGAATCACATGACAATGAAGCTGATGGAGCTGGGCAAG
>Ga0256843_1000270_pt1 | contig 44622 bp, 45 predicted proteins | sample AlvinellametaG_FD_191572 | JGI IMG/M metagenome (GOLD analysis project Ga0256843, IMG submission 191572) | Pompeii worm associated microbial communities from hydrothermal vent at the East Pacific Rise, Pacific Ocean - Alvinella | ecosystem: Host-associated > Annelida > Integument > Unclassified ...
CCAACGCAAACGCCTATTTTTCGGGGGTTTACTCTATGTTGCACTAAAAAAGGTAGCCAATTTTGACACCCCCAAAATTAATATTTTATTTTTAGTGGATTTTAAGCTAAAAAAGGTAGCCAACGCAAACGCCTATTTTTCGGGGGTTTGCTCTACTTTAAGCTATTTTTTCAAACCTTAAAAAGTAGCAAAAAGGTTGCCATAATGACACTCATTATCAAACTGGCTACTTTTTTACCCAAAAAGGTAGCCACTTTTTTCAAAAAGGTAGCCAACGCAAACGCCTATTTTTCGGGGGTTTCCCTCGAATTGGCTACTTTTTTACTATTTTTTCTATAAGAGCCGAGAAGTATAATATTTAAGGGGTATATAATATAGGATTTTAAAAAAAGGTAGCCAACCAATTCTTAACTTAAAAATTAATAGAGCGTAACTACCTATTTAAAACCCAAAGTCTTACCCTTTTACATGCTCTTTAGAACCTCAACAGTATTAAAAACCATTTAAAGGGGAAAAATCCCTTTGATTTCAGTTCAATATTTTCTCTAAAATCAACCTCTTTTTTTAAATTCATAACATATTTATGTATTTTGTTATGATTTTTTAGCTATTTAATACAAGATTTTATATAGAACCCCTAATACTAAAATTTTTCCTATGATATTTATATATAATTTTGTGTTTTATGGGGCTTCATATTAGCATTTAAGAGGGAAAATCTTTGTATTTTTAAACAGTTCCATATATATATAGTAAAATTTCCCTATATAAAAAATCCTATTCCATAAAAAAGACGCACAAAAATGGGGTAAAAATCGACGAACTCAAGCTAACCTATACCTAACTATACCCTAAGACAAAAAATGGCTTATTTTGGAGCTGGGGCAAAAAATCTGCAAAACAGAAAAAATCTAGTCGGCAGGTAAAAAAACCCGACTCCAAAGCACCTTTTTTTTTCTGCCCCAACTGTTACTACATTTTGAGTTTTAAAAAATGTAGTCAACGCAAACCACCGAAAAATAATAGTTTGCTGTGTGGTTGCAACATTTTTGAAACATACAAAACCTAAAAAACGTTGCCAATATTTTTAGAAGATTCCAAGCCTTATCCCTTTATATGCACTATAAGATCCATTAAAGCAAAAATAACGCATTTTCTCCACCACCCCTATATAATATATAGAAAACACAAAAAGTTCAAAAATAATCCAAAATAGACACCAAATCGCACCAAAATTACATAAAAAATCATTTTTCTAAAACAAAAGATAAGACTTTCATGTATAAAAAGAAATTTTTTTCTTGACATACATATATAACTTATGTTATAATTGTGCTATCCAAACAAAAATAAAAATGAAAAGGATAAAAGATGTTTAGTTTCTTTAGAAAAAAAAAGAGAGAAAGACTGTTAGCAAGAGAGGCAAGAAGAATACGCTTAGAAGCTGAAATTAAGGCTATTGAGAGCGATTTAAAGGCTTTAAGAGGTAGAAATGGTAGCAAAATGAGTAAGCTTGATTTAATGCAAGAAGCTATCTTATTAGTTAGATTATCAGATTTAAAAAAACAATTAGAGGAGGTAAAGTAATGAAAACAGTAGAACAAATCGTATCAGAATTATTAGAAAATCATGCACTAGACACAATAAGAAGTGTTTTAGTGTTCGCAGGAATTAATCAACCTAATACAGTAAAAGATGTTCCAAACTCTCTTGAAATAGCTATAAATAATATAGAAGAGATTTTCAAAAGAGATAATAGAGATTTCTCTTTAGATGCAATGTTAAAACTAGCAGAGGTTTATCAAGTGATTGGATTTACATATCTTAACAATATTGATAAGAAAGAAGAGTTATTAGCCCCTAAGTTTTATGGAAAAAAATGTAACTTACCAGTTGAGGAAAAAATTAGTGTTTATTTTGTCTATAAAAACGATGAGACAATCAAAGATGTAATTAGACATGTAGATAACTATTTTTTAAGTGTCAATGATAAAGCACTTAAGTTTGTAAAAGCTTTTGGACTTCCAGTCTTTAATTTTGATAAAGATATGGTGGTTTATATTCCTAAAGATAAAGGGATTTGTTTAGATTGGAGAGGTGCAAAAGCTAATAGACCACAGCTAGAAGAGAAGATATTAGATGAGGGATTTCTCTTCTTTAGAGGGTATAGAGGTAATCCAATATCTACTAAGAGTGATTTATTCCACTTTTTATATACATTTTATAAAGAGTTTATGGGGCAAGAACATATCGATTTAATAGATTTTATAAAGAGAGGAAACTATAAGCTAACAGCTCATAAGCATATAGTAGGAGTAATTAACTGCACCACAGCAAAAGCGTATAGATTTAGAAACCCTCAAGTATTGGGACTAAAAGATGCGAAACCAAAAGAGCAAATAGATGCTTTAACCGATGAATTCGGAAGAGTATTAAGTAAGTATGACTACTTAGAAAAGAATGATTTTACTAGCAAATTAAGTGAATTGGAGAGTGAATATAGAAGATATTTAATAACTCTTGAGGCACAAGGGATAATTAGTGAGCGGGTATCAGATAGAGCCCTAAAACTTATCTAGTTTTTCCCTTTTATATGCTACTCTTAGAGAAAACTCTAAGGGATAGCAAATGTTAAACTACAATCAAACTACACAAAGACCACTTCAAACAATCTTACCAAACTATCAACAATCAGCCGTAAATCTTGCAAACGCTTTTAATTCTATTGCTAGAGGATTAACTCAAAGAGATTTAGAAATAGAGAGACAAAAAAAACTTTCTGAAGCCAAAAGAAAAGAAGAGGAGAGAAAGGCATTACAAGAAAGAAAAAAAATGATAGATGTTTTTAGTTCAGATGTGATGCACTCTTATAAAATAGGGTTAGAGAATGTCTTAAACGACCCAAATCTAAAAGGAAATGACAAATTAAAAGCAATTAAAGAGTTAGGAGATAAGCACCTAGAACAGCTAAAAAAAGCCTACAATGAAAAAACAACAACCTCAGCAAGAAAAACCTACCAAGCTATACAGTTAGCCAATATACAAGCGTTTAACAGGGTTAGAGAGGTAGAAGAAAAGAAGATAAAAGAGGCACAAAAGCAAGATTTGATAAACAAGATACAAAGCACATCTCTATATTATAAAGACGCCCTAAGGCTAAATAAAGAGTTAGGGCTAGGTTTAGATGAAAGAAGTATAACCAAAGAGTATAATAGAGCTGGAACAGCAAAAGCAGAGGAATTTATACAAAAAAGCGTTATTGATGGAGTCCCAAGTGAGCTAACAAGATTTAAAAGCGTAGATGACATTTATAATGCATTTTACAAGTGGACAGGATTACCAAAAGATAAACTAGATATACCAAACTCTATAATTAACGCCATAGCAAACGCCAATAAGTGGACTATTGCACAAAGAGAAAAGGCAATTAGAGATGCACAAAGAGCAAGACAAGCACAAGCAAATCGAGCACTAAGGAGAATAGAAGAAGAGGCAAGAAGAGCCGATATGAACGGACTGCAAGTTAATCCACAAGTAGAGAACTCTCTAAGAGTATTAGACCCTTTTTTAGATGATAAAGGAAGAGAGAGAGCAAGAAGAATCCAAAACCAAATACAAGATAATAAGACTATTATAAACCAAATAGAAAGAGGTTTTTTAAATGGCAAATCAAAACAACAGATAGAGAATGATTTAAGCCAATATACAACCATATCTACAAAGGATAAACAAGCACTTATCGGAAAGGTTTTTAATAGGTTAATTGGGGGGTTAGAGTCTAATTTAGATAAAGCCATTAAAAAGGGAGATATGCGTTTAGCTGGTGAGTATATGACAAAATTATATCAATTGGATATGAATGAGGGAAGAAAAGTAGCTAATACACAGATAAAACGTGAACTCTCTCTTTTAAATGCCTCTAGCCTTGATAGTGCAATAAACTCTTTACAACTTTATATAAACGCTGAAAAGAACTACAATAACCCTATACCACTAGAAGAGCAAAGACTATTAAGAGATTTGGAGAGTGCAAGACTTTTAATAGCAGGTAAAGAGAGCAAACAAGATATTAGCGACTATCTAACCACTAAAAAGAGAGAGTATTTAGAGAGAAAGAGAACCAAGCATTTAAGAGAATTAACTCTAAAAGAACAGAAGATAAAAGAGGGACTAACTAGTGAATGGCTGGAGTTTGATAACTATACCACAGATAAAGAGATAAGAGCTTTTCTTTTAGCTAATCCAGATATTCCAATTGATAGAGTTTATGATGCGTTCAAAGCCCAAACAGTGGACATAGACACCACCAATATACCACTAGTTAAGAATTGGGGTAAGTTTGATTTAGCACCAAGCCTACAAAATGGGAAGCTATTAATTCCTGATGATAGAGAACTAGGAGATAACTCTATTTCTCCATTTCTTAAGCAGTATATCCCACAACATAGCGACGATTTTACGCAGTTTGTAATAGATAAAACCAAAGAGAACTTAAAAGCTTTAGAAGTTGCGTATGGAGGGAAATTCAGCCAAATAGATAACTTTTATTTTATATTCCAAAAGACGCCCCACGGCTTACAATTACAAGCTTATGGAACACCAAAAGGAGCATATAAAGAGGAGTTGTTAGGGGTTATAAATCACAAAGAATTACAAGACTATTTGAATAAATTTAAGTAAAATAGTGTATAATTCTATTGCCTCACAAGAGATTTCCAACACCCTAAAACTAAAACATTATTCCCCCATATTCCCTCACTCGCGAGGGAATATAAAAACTTTACTTACATACCCCTTTACAAAGCAAAAATTTTATGTTATAATACTCTTACCAAACTAAAATTTTCGAAAGGGTTAAAAATGGTAAGAGATGTTCGCAAGATGATAGAAGAAAAAAAGCAAGAGCTAAACCAAAAATTAAAAGAGGTTAAGCAGATAAGAGAGGAAATCAAAGATTTAAAGTATAATACTCTTCCAACAAGAGAAGAATTAGAAGAGATTTTTAAAACTATCGATTATGAGATGGAAGACGGGAAAAAATATATACAAAAACCCGTTACTAAGCTATGGAGAAAGGCTAAAGAGTTTTTTCCAGCTTTGACTGCTCATGATGTTAGTAAAATTTTCCCTATACACACAAAAAATATATATTTAGAAAACAAGATAATTAGAGGAGTAGAATTATGATGTTTAAAGAATTTAGTCAATTAGAAAATATAGAGTTGGTGGATTATATATCCACCCATTTCTTCAAGTATGGAAAAGATTATTTAATAGTTGATGGTAACAACCTGCTTGAACTATCCAATGTAGATAATGCCATAGATATAGCTCTTATCTCCCTTAAAAGGCAAGGTTTTTATTTTCCACCTAAACAAGTAATCAAAGAATTAAAATTGTGTTTTGATATGAATAGACTAAAAGATATTGAGTATAAAAAAGACCCTCTAATAAAGAAAGATAGATATAAATTAGAGGGGGAAATTCTAACGGTGTATAAGCCGTTTTTGAAAGATTTTGTAAGAGAAGTATATAACAAAGAGGATAAATCCATACTTAAAGGGGCATTAAGACACTTTGATTTTCTTCCAAATTTCATAAGGATAGTCACTTTTGGAAGAATCACTACGCTTAAAAATTCTTTCATTCATTTGCTCATAGAGAGCAACTACGGAAAAAGTATGCTAATGAGTGCTTTTGAAAGCCTTGATTTGACTTATGAAATAGATAATATTGGAGAGATAAGAAGAGATAACTCTATTAGTGCTGACAAAGTAGCTAACTCACTTTTTATCTTTGAAGATGAGAGCAAGGGGCTAACAGACGAACACAAGAAAAATACTTTTAAGGTTGCTATTGCTGAAAAATTTAAAATGCGTAAGAGTATAGATGTAGGTGTAAAAGTCCTTATGAGTGCTAATAATCCTTATTCTAGTGCAAAAGATGAGCAGTTATATAATAGATTAGAACTCTTTGATTTAAGAGGAAAGGGAAAAATTGATGACAAAGAGTTTTATAAGAAGTATGGCTATCATAGAGTTATAGATGCACTTAAAAAGTATATCAAAAATACTATATTAGATATACTAGAAGAGTTAAAAGAGCAAGAGGATATTAATATATATAGTAGAGATAAATACTTAAAGGCGATAGAAAATATAAGAGGTGGAGCAAGGAACAAAGATGAGACTAAAAAGCCTCTAAGAGATGAAATTTATGACACTTTATTAGAAAATATATCATCTTTGCTAGACAATAAAGAAAATATAGAAAAAGTGGGGCTATTACAGGATAGTATTATTGATGTTGGAGATATAGTCTTCCTGAAGCGACCTAAAAAGACAATTGCACGGCTCTTAATGATGAGTTTTAGCTCTGATGAAGTAAAACACATGATGAGTTATTATAATGAGTTTATAGAAAGTGGGTATTGTATTGATTATAGAAATAAAGCAGTTAAGATGGGAAATATGAAAACAAAATCAAAGGGCGTTGCTCTAGCTGTTAAATCGTTTGATTTTTAAGGGGAAAATTATGAGATGTGAGACACTAGACACTATAAAAGTGCTTATACCAAATCAAAAACCCCTAAGAGAGCATCAAGAGCTTATAATTAAACAATTAAATAAACTAGATAGTTTACCAAAGATAACAGTCTCTCTCTTGACAGGTGCAGGAAAGACTGTGTTATTTTTCTCTTATATGCACCAACCACACACTATAAATAAAAGAGCTTTATTTATAGTTCCTCAAATTAATTTAGCTCAGCAGACATCAAAAAATAGAGAGGTTGGATATATACAGGGGAAAACAGTTAGAGGGGTAAATAAGCGTATAGTTGTAGCTAATATTCATAAGTTAATGCTACTATTAAAAGCAAACCAGATAGAGCTAAATAGATTCGATTATATCTTTATAGATGAGGCACACAAACAAGAACCGAGAATAAAAAAACTTATAGAACGGACTAATAAGAAAGTAAGGTTTTTGACTGCTACCCCTTTTGATGGGAATGGCTATTATAAGCCCTATCTAATGGATAGGATAATCGGAGAGGAATTTAATTTTAAGTATATGATTTCTAAGGGCTATTTAGTTCCTTATAGATTTTATCAAGTAGGGGACTTAGATACTTCAGGAATAAGCAGAAATAAAGAGGGGGAATACAATGATAAAGAACTGTATGAGAGAATAAAAAACTCTAATATAGATATAGTCAAAACCTCTCTAAAGAAGATTGACAAAAGGTTTCCAACCTTAATAACAGCACAAAACATAGCACACGCTGAAGAGCTACACAAGGAATTTAATAAGGCTGGATTTAAGTGTGGCATAATCCACTCCAAGGTGGAAGAGGATAAAGAGTGGCTACTAAAGGCTTTAGAAGATAGATACTATGACGCCCTAATAAGCGTTAAAATGCTTATAACAGGTGTAGATATTCCCTCCATAGGTAATATAGTTTTAGCTACTAGATTTGGCTCCGTGGCTGAACTGTGGCAACAGTTAGGGAGAGGGGCAAGAGTAGCACCAAATAAGACACATTGTAACGTTATAGATTTATTTGGGAATATAAAAGAGCATGGTCACCCATACGATTTTAAACCACAGATACCAAAGAAAAAAGAGAAGAGGGCAAAAAAGTTTAATTGTCCTGAGTGTGGGAGTGGTAATCTTAAAACCTATCATACAGAAGAGACACAAGAAGAAATACACAGATTTAAAAAGTGTAGCGTGTGTGAGTTTGAAGATGTAGAGATAATAGCAAAAGACACTATTAAGTGTAATAAGTGTTCTTTTATTGGAGCAGATTACAAACTACAAAAAAAAGGAATTTATTTATGGGCTGTATGTCCTGAATGTAATAACAATATAGAGGTAGTAGATACTGTATTACCTAAAAAACTTATCCAGTATTCTAGCCTTGAACATGTAATGTTTGATATTAAAACTATAAATAATAGAGTAGGAAGCCTGTTAAACAATTCTCTTTTAGAGGAGTTTTTGAGAGTTGCAGATGTTGAGCATGTAGCGTTTATATATGATGTTCTAAGCAACTATGAAAGATACACTCCTAACAGCATTAAAAAGATTGAGAATAGAATGAAATCTTATATCTCCTCTTTTAGTAAGCAAGATAAAAAGATATTAGAAGAGTTAAACGGAGATAAAGAGGCTTTTAGATTGGCTCAAGAGTGCATAAAAATTACTGGATATAGTCGAGTGTTTGCTAGAATCAGACAAATTAAAAGCAGAAAACTAAAAAGCAAAATGACTACAAACCTTAAAAAATATCTTACTTATCTTAAAAACATCTCTCAAGCCTCTTGACATAAACAAAAATTTTAGATACAATATCCCTATCAAAATAAAATTTTTTTGAAAGGGATACGAAATGATTTATCAATCTGAAAAAACAACTTCAGTTATGAGAGCTTTAAGTAAGTTTAGAGCTAAAGGGGTAACAGTTTACGCAGAGGCAACAAGAGCAATAACTAAAACAGATACTATCCAATATGCGGATAGAAATGCTTTGATACAAGCAATTCAAGAGCCATTAATTGAGTGTAAGTTAGAGGTAACATATAGCACAGAATACCATGAGGGGCAAGAATTTGCAGTTGTTACCATTACACACACAACATCAGGGCAGTTTATTAAATCTTATCAAAAGCTTTTTAATGTCGAGGTAGAAAAAAAATCTACTAAATACAGCGAGTATTTGGATTATCAAGGGGCAGTAGAGAATATCCAAAAACAGAAAACTTACTTTTTTAGAACTATGACTTTAGATATTTTAATGATTAGCGTTATAGAAAAAGGCGAGGAGTTAAAAGCACCTCAAGACTTATCTAAAAAAGTGGAGGCAAAAGCAGAACCACAAGAGCCAACAGCACAAGAATCAGATACACAAGCAGAGCCAACAGAGCCAAAAGCAGAGCCAAGAGACATAAGAGCAAGAGCAATATTAGAGTTATATATTAGAAGTGCAAACCACGCCAATAAAACAAAGGCGAAAAAATATGCCGAAATTGTCGGTGGTAAGGAATGGGAAGAGGGGTATGTAAAACATTTAGAAAAAATAGAAAAGCTAGAGAGGGTTCTTATCAAAAATGGACTTATTTGCGATATAAAAGCGAAACAACTAAAAGGGGGTAGAAATGGTAACAGCAAGTAAAAAGAGAGGTTATAGAGTAATCTCTAAAGATTTAGAGGTGTATCCTCTAACACTTCCTTTGATTGTAGATGATATAGATAATTTAGAGTTCCACTATAAGAAAGAGAAAGAAATTAAATCTCTCTTAGAGGCTAGTTTAAAAGACTTAAGAGATTATAAGGCTTTAGAAGAGATTAAAAGCCTTACTTTTAAAGTTTTGAACCTTGAACAAGGTGGTAATGATTGGTTAGAGGTTAGACAAGGTTTAGCTACTGGTAGTAACTTGCCAATAGATAACAAAGGTAATCTTATTCCTACTATTAATAAGTATGTGGCAAAAAAGGCATTAGAGGTATTTCAAAATGAAATAGAGTGTGTGGAGTTGAAGCAAGAGATTAAACAAGCTCTACACATACCATACACTAAAGCGATGGAGAGAGGGCATGTTTTAGAGCCACTTGCTAAAGAGGAATACGTTAAGTATAGAGAGGCACAAGGCGACTTGGTAGAGATTGAGCATATCGGCTTTATAAAGTCTGATAATTTGCCATTTGGTGCAAGTCCTGACGGTGTAGCAGTGGATTTATTAACATTTGAAAGAGTGAATTTAGAGATTAAAACCACCAATATAGCAAATTTTACTAACTATATTATTGACCCTCAAAGCTTTGTAGATAATCACTATAAGCAAGTTCAAATAGAAATGTTGGTAACCCAAACAGACAAAACGCATCTCATTTGTTATTATCCTGATTTTGATTTGATAGTTCAAGAGGTATCAATTGATTATGAATTTATTGGGAATTTTATTGAATCAATGAAAGAATACAGCGAGTTGCTAAAAATAGCTTTAAACGGTTTAAGAAAAGCATATAAAGGAAAATAAATGTTACAACAAACTCTATTTTATAGCCCAATCAAAAGCCCACTTATTTATAGTGGCTTAAAATTTAGAATTATGAGAGAATTAGCAGACGCTTTTAAACCTGCTGATAATTTTTATGATTTGTTTGGAGGTAGTGGAACAGTAGCTATAAACGCCCTCGAAATGGGGATATATAAGAGCGTTTATATATATGAATTTAAATATGAGGTATTTGAATTATACCACCTTTTAGCAAAAGAAACAACCCAAGAGAAACTAAAAGAGGTTATAAGAGTGTTTAAGCCAACTACTAAAAAGGGTTATTTAGCACTTAGAGAGGCATATAACCAAAATAAAAACCCTCTCTTTTTACTTGCTCTACATTATCACTCTTTTAGCAATATCATTAGTTTTAATAAAAGTGGTAAATTCAATGCTCCAATAGGAAACAGAGGGTTATCAAAAGAGAAAGAGTTTTTATTGAGACATTCCGTGCCATACTTCAAGAAACTTATAAAGAGTAATAAAAGTTTTGATGAGGTAGAAATAAAAGATAATTCCTTTGTATATTTAGACCCCCATATTTTGGAACAGATGCAAGGTATAACAAAGTGGGATATGGAGTTAGAAAAAAGGCTACATATATTTATGGATAATCTACTAGATAGGGGTATTCCATTTGTTCTTAGTAATACAGAAAGCAATTGCCCACTTATGGAGTGGATAGATAAAAGAGGATTGGAGGTAAGTTATCCAAAAATAACTTACTCTTTGGGTAAACACACAACTAAAACAAAAGAAATCTTAGTAAAGGGGTATTAACTCTTCACTAATTTTAAATGGGGCGAAATTGCCCCTTTTAAAAACACCCACACCCACAATATTTAAATATCTAAAATCTAAATATTTAAGCCATTTAATTACTTGATTATGATACAATTATGATGTAAAAACAATAAATGAAAAGGATTAAACTATGCAAATTATTGCAAACAACCCATTAAAACTAAGTGATAAGCTATTAGAGGTATCTTTTGAAGATATAAATATTAAGATTGATTTAGTTTCTATTTTTGCTAACGCTAAACTATCGTTAGATAGTAAAGATTTGTATGTAGAGGTAACGGACATTTTTAAATCTAAGTATTGTAGATATAACAAATTAGATAAATGGACTAGAGGCGAGAGAACACAAAAATATCTAAATATTATGAATAATAGATTTTTTAAACACCCCAAAAGTGGGGTATTTAAAAATATAGAAAAAAGGTATCCAAAAAAGAGTTGGTTTAATGCTGAATGGTTAGACCAACCGACACCGTTAATTATTGTAAAAAGAGGGCGTTATGGTGGCACATGGTTTCATCACTCTATTTTGTTGGAGTTTTTATCTAATGTTGATATTGAAATAAGAATTGAGATTAACGAAAAAATGAGTGAGATTATATCACAAGTCCAAAGACTAACAGTATTAAGAGAGGATACTAAAACTCTATTCCACCCCTTAACAGATACAATTAAGAATATTTGGATACCAAACCAAAAGAGCGAGAACGCTAAGAAGTGGGCTTATAAACATATACTAGATTTAGCTAACAAAAAAGCAATTGGAATGACTTCGACCCAATATAAGAAAGCATTTAATATCACAGATGAAAAAATAAAAGAAGACGGGAGAATATCCATAAGAGACTATATGAGTGATATTGAATTGGATAGAATCAAGAGAGTTGAGGAAGATATAAACGGCTTGATTAAATATGGTGGGATTATGGATATAGAGACTTTAACTAAAAAAATAATGGAAATGGGAGTATAAAAAATGAGTGAGACAAAAAGCAAAAAGTTTAAAACAGTTATAGAACCACTAACACAAAGAGCAAAGAGTTATCTCTTTAAAAGAGGTGTAAAAGACATAGATAACCTAGAAGTTAAGAGTAGTTTCGTAGTTAAGATTGATACCAACTTCAAGATTATGGATAGCGAGAGGGTAGCATTTCCCATATATACACCAAACTTAAAGCTAGTTGGATATAGTGCAAGGGCTATAATAGATAATCCTGATTATCCCAAGTATTTTATAGATGAGGGGATAGATAAGAATTATCACTTATTTGGTGCAGAACAATTAAAAGATAATCCAGAAAAGATTATATTAGTTGAGGGGCAAATTGATAGTATTTTAGCTAGACAAAATCTAAAAGTTCCCTCTTTAGCTGTATTAGGGAGTGATTTATCAGAAGAACATGCTAAGCTACTCAAAAAGCACGGAGTAAAAAAGGTTCTCATCATTGGAGATAATGACAAAGCAGGGCGAAAATTCATGTTAGAGAGTGGAAAAGTCTTAATAGAAAACGATATATACCCTCAAATGGGGTTTTTAAGAGATAAGAGTAAAAACGATTTAGGAGACTTAAAAAGCTTTAAGTGGAAAGATATAGAGGTTAAGAATTATTGGCAATATATAGCAGACACTTTTTTAAATAGAGAGAGATTTAATATCCACCAAATAGAAAAAAACTTAAAGAGATTAGAAAAAGTTAATTGGTATGGAATGGATATAAACACCTTTTTAAAAAACAAATACTTTTTGTATTCAGTTAAAATTATTGATGATGTGATGCGTAGAATAGAGGATATTTTAGTTAATATTAAAACTTCTAAAGAAAACAGAAACCCAAAACTTAGCAATATATATCTACAAACAGAACCAAAAGACATAAAAGATAATCATTTGGACTTTTTACTACAACTAATGGAAACCTTAGAGATTAGAAAGGAAATTTTAAATGGAAAATAAAAGTTGTTATATTGGAATAGATGCAGGTAAGAAGGGAGTAATAGCTAAACTATATCAAGATAATACAATAGAAGTTTTCAAAATTCCTCTATTGCAAAATGAGAGAATAGATATAGAGCAATTTCTAAACATTATACAAGGAGATAGTGTAGTCGTTGCAATAGAGAAACAATTTATAAAAAAAGAGCAAGGGCATGGATTTACCATAGGGCGAAACTACGGAGAGTTATATGCCCTATGCCACATTAATTTTAAATCACCTCGCGATTTTAACCGTGTAATAGAAGTTCAGCCAACAGTGTGGCAAAGAGCGTTTCCCTTAGCTCCAAGAGGAGTTAAGAGAACAAAGCTACACCACATTAACCATGTGCTTAACCTCTACCCACAACTAAAGGGGCTACTCTTAAATAAGAAAGGAGATATCGTTGAGAGTCGCCATGACTACGCAGATGCTATCTTGATAGCCACATGGCTCAAAAAGCGACTATCTATCCCGAGTAAGAAATAATTTTCTGAAAAGGATTAAATCTGATGTCATCTCTACCCTATATCCCTTTAGTTGCACTAGAATTATAACCAACAACTAATAATAGTTACCTTTTAAAGGTAACACCCCTATATCCAATATTAGCCCCTTTTTCTTTACCTTGTTTTATTATTTCTCTATCCATAATTGCAACTTCTGCTTTTTGTGTTGCTCTGTTTGCAAATTCAGATAGATAATTAACTCCAATCTCTAAAGAGTCCAAACAATCATCGTGTTCTAACTCTCCACCATTCTCTATATAAGATAACTGATAAATAAGACTATGTTCTGCTCCAATCTCATCATAAATCCTATTGCTATCTTTGATAACTCTCTCATGAAAAATAATTCTGTGCTGATTAAAGAGAGGCTCAAGAGTGGTAATGATTCTTTCTATTTTGTTTTTAGTATTTTTAATTCCTATTACTCTAACTCTATATCCTATTAAGTCCATTATCTTAGTTAGCAAAGCTCCAACTATCCCATCTCCAAAGTTATCCTCAATAACTACCTCTCTAACTCTAAACTTCTTACAGTCTCTTATTATCTGTGTTAAGTTCTCATCAGAATAGCCACCCTCTAAGCCGTCCACCTTGTGTATAAAAAATCTTCCTCCAACAGTAGAAACAATAGAGTAAGCAAACAAATCCTTTCCACGCCCCGATGGGTCAATAGAGAGTATTGTATATTCGCTTGTTGCACCAAACCCAACATCTCTATAATAATTATAATTGTCTTCAGGTCTCATGCCTTTAATAGATATAGAACTCCCTCTTTTGTTTCCAATAACTATATTAACAAGCCCATATCCCAACTTAAAGTTAGTGATTAGTATATCGTCCATACTAAGAGGGAAACGCTCTTTATCTGTTGGAACTCTTAACATAAACTGCATCTCAAACGCAGTTTTTCCCATTCCTAATCTTTTCTTTTCTATCTCTTCTAGTGGGAAACGTTCATCTGTTGGCTTACCATATAAAGAGGGGTCTTGTTCTAGCCTTTGGTAGATATGAGGAGATAATAACCCTCTATATGCCTCTACTTCTTGCTTATTGCGTGGAAATAATACAGGAGTAATAATATGTTTGTATTTCCTCTCCTCTCTTATTCTGTGATATATGCTATCCATGTGGTGGCGTGTTCCAAGGTAACATATAAATTGTTTTGCTCCTGCTGTAAGTAGAGCTTCAAATTCTGTTGTAATCTCTAATAAATTTTGTCTTTGGTTTGCTGTCCTAGCGTTTTTCTTTGTCTCTATATCATCGGCAATGATAATATTAGCCCTTGCACTGGTAATTGTCCCAGTTATCCCTAAGCTTCTAAGAGAGGGGTCTTGTGCTGGTTTTGCACCTCTAACATCAAAGCTTTGTGTTGATGTCCTTGCTCCTCCTCTTCTATCAGGTGCAAGAAACTTAAAAAGATATGTTCTGCTCATTACCATAAAACAAAATCTTACAAAGTTTTTTGCTTTAGTATCTGTTCCACTTACAACAAGCACCTTTAAATCTCTATTCTTAGCAAGTATCCAAAGAACAAAAATAGAGGTTATTAGAGACTTTCCTAATCCTCTAAACTGTTCTATAATTAGATACTCTTCTTTTTCGTATGCTCTTTGTAAATCTTGGGCTAAATATTTCTGTGCTGTTGTAATCTCACCTAAGCTAATCTCCTTGAATACGTAATTAACACACTTAGGAAAATCACTTAGTAACTCTATAACCTCATTACTATTTAAATCTCTCATTTACTACTTTTTAAAGCCTCTAAAATGGGGTCTGTGTGCCGGGCTGTTCCTGTTCTCTCTTCTAGTTCTATAATCTTAATAGCGTATTCTATTGCTATTACTATACTAGAGTTCTCTATTGTATCCCCCTTTAGTAGCTGATTATAAACTAACTCTACACTTCTTTTAGCAATTAAAAAGACTATCTCACCTATTTTGAATCCATAATCATCTATTACCCCTTTTATATCCCTACTATTCCAAACCCTATTTTTCCTATTTTCTCCTACTATCTCCATTCTGTTTAGCACCCTCTTAACTCTTTGGTAAGATTGGCTAACCAATATATCATCTAAAATAGGGGTTCTAATAAGCTTTTCAAGCCCTTTTACTAACACAGCCTTTAAGAAGTCCCTCTCTATCATTTAAGCCCTCCTATTGTCGCATTTAATGCTTCAATTCGTTCTTGTTCGCTTTGTGGTTCTTTTGCGTATTCTGTTATTAGTTTCCCCATAAAGAGTGGAACACTCATAACTTGTAGCAAGTTCTTATACTCTCCTCCCAGTGCCTCGTGTGGTGCATTAACTAAGTTTTCTAACACTCCTAAAACGGGGAATACATTACCAATTTTAGTCTCTCTATTAGGGTTAAAAATATCATTAGCCATCTGCAGTAATGCAATATGTGGCAACCCCTCAATAACACGCTCAATAAACACCTCGTCTTTTTTTTCCTCTCTTTGGTTTACAAAATCTCTAATAGTTAAAGCTATTGATGTGGAGACAAACATCATTTGAAATTTAAAAATGCTCTCACTATCAAAAGAGTATAAATCCCTTAACAGAAGATTATCAAAGGATTGGACAGGAAAACTTAAAAGGGTCATTAGGCTTTTTAAAAGTGGGTTTCTGATTATAAAGAGTGGCATATCTCCAATATTAGGCTTCCCAACCCATGAAGTTTGAAAACTCCTCATTGTGGCTCTAAAAACTTCTCTCTCTTCCTTAGTCCACTTATCAAAATTCATAGAGTTATCATCTATCTTTTTAAAAGCTCCTCTTAAAATCTTCTCTTTATCAGGTGTAAGCCCTAAAGTCTCAAGTCTCCTTTTGTTTAATCTATTTCCTTTGAAATGGTCTTTTAACCTGTTTAGGTTTGGCTCAAGGTTAAAGAGGTTTGCTAAATCGTCCAACGCTGGTAGCTGATTAAAGAAGAAAGTTATTCTTTGCTGTGCTGTTAGTATTCTATCTAGTGTGTCTATAACTTTCCCACCTATTGTAAAATCTTCCATATAATAAAGAGGGTTTTTAAGATGCTCGTCTGCTAATACTCTATGATACCCATAACCTAATTCTTGAGCCATTTCACGAACTCTATTAGGCATTTTGCTAAACTCTCCCTTTGCTAACTCTCTAAAAGCCTTAAAACTCTTTCCAAAACTTCCATTCATTAAGGCTCTTGCACTAGCAGGGATTAGCTCTTGTAATGCACTAATACCTGATAAGTGGAGTAATTGGGCTACTGTTGCCTGACGTAGTAAATTGAAAAAGTCCCATAACCTTTTATTTTCTATATCTGTTACGGGTTTTCCTAAAATCATATTAGCATAATCTTTTATATCTCTTAGTAAGTCAATATCTCCACCATGCTCTTTGAATTCATTTTCTACCCTCTTAAGATAGTTTGTGATATTTGTTATCCCTTTAATTCCAAAAGCATAGTGTCCTAGTGCGATATTAGAATACCTATTCATAACGCTAAAAGCGTTAGTATCTACAAAGTCCACCATTTCCAATCTCTTACCACCAACTACAAGGGGTTTAATATTAAAGTCTATTGGTATCCTAAACTTAGCCCTATTAAAAAAGTCATCAACATTTTCCACCTCGTTAGGAGTAAATAGTTCATCCTCTTTCATAGCCTTGATAAATTTATCACTCTTACCATAGGCTAACAATTGCTTAGCATATTTTTCTGCATCTTTTATATCTATATCTTTCCCAAACTCTCTTTTAAATCCCCTCTTAATTGCTTCCCCATACCACTTAACAACCCTTTCTCTATCTGCTTTTGATAATTGTGCTACAAGGTCGTATGTGTGTGGGTTGTGAAACCTTGGGAAATAATCTTTTATCTTTCTAATACTTTTCATTCCATCAACATTGGCATCCACCATAGCTTTATATATATCATCATAAAATTTGTCAAAGGCTTTCTTAGCTTTTAGATGATGTTCTGATAGTTGGCTAAAATCTCCTTTAGTGTATGCTCTCCCAATAGTATTATAAAACTCCTCTCTAAACTTCATGTGTTTTAGGGGGTTAAGACTTTTAAACCCTACAACCTTTTTATAGTCCTCTATGATAGGTGCTAGTTTTGAAAATAGTTCAGCCTGAAATCTTGCCTTAATGGTCTCTTTTATGTCTCCTGCTCCCTCTTCTGCTCCTCTTTCCATTAGAGAGTGCAAGTTATCGGTTAATATTTTCCCTAAAGTTTTTGTGTGCTTAAACGCCTCATCACTAAGGCTATTTAATTTTTCAAAATAACCCTTAGTTCCCCCAACAATTCCGAAAGTTTCCCTTATTAAATTCTTTGGGCTTTTTGCTTTTTCTTTGGCTCTTTGCAGTATGTCGCTTATTCCTTTTCTATATTTTATGCCTAATACACCAATAGCTAAAACAGCTAATACATCCAAAGGGCTCTCCCTGTCTGCTCCATCCCCTGCAAATAAATCCTCATTGCTCCCAATCAATACGGCTGTTACTGCTCCAAGCCCACCCTTTTTAAATAGTTCTCTTACTTCGTCCTCTGTAAGCTCTCTTCCTTCGTATTTTTTAAGTTCTTCTTTCGTCATAAATAGCCCATCATCAGACGCTATAATGCCCCCTGATTGATAGCTCTTAATGTTCTTATACCTTGGTTTGTAGTCTTGGGGTGCAAATTCCATCATTGATTCTAGCACAATTATATTACCTATATATTCCTCTATATCTTTATTTGTTGGCTTATGTTCCATAATTCTTAGTATAGAAGATTTAGACATTTTAATGTCTTCTCCTTCTAGCCCCATTATTTTTAACTGATTATTTCTTTCTTTTTTGCTCATTAGGGACAAGTCTATTACTAGGTCTCTTAGTGGGTGTTCTTTGTAGTTTTCGTAGTCCTTATATAGGGAAGGTTTCTTATATTTCTCTTTTTTAGATGCTTTATTTTTCTTACTGTATCCAATCAATTTTCTTGTTGTTCCTTCTACAATTTCTACATCTATATAGTCACTTTTGCTAAAGTCTGCTAATCTCTTATAGTCTTTTCCTTCTAACCTATCCCCTACTAAATCTTTTAATGTTTGTCTCCAAGTCTCATCACTAAACATTCTTCTTATAATGTCGGTTCTATTTGCTTTTAAATCAGTAGAAAACCTCATGGGTTTTCCTACTATCGACGAAACCACAATATCGTGAGGCTTGCTATTTGGGAGTTCAAATCTTCTCGTAGTCCAATCAATTAAATTATCTTTTGTCTCTTTAACTGCTCTTACATCTTTAAAGTCAATTAGACTTGTAGCCCCACCTAAAAAGCCACTTAACAATAACTCTCCTATTGTATCACCTATATCTTTTTGTTTTTGTGTGGCTAAAAAGCTAAGGCTATCAAAAGCACCATATAAACCCATATCAATAGTAGCACCAACACCAAAACGCCCCATCGTTCCAATAGCGTTAAATCTACTTAGTGCAAGCTCAGGAAGTATTATAGATGGGATAAGTAGGGGGTCGGTTAAGATATTAGTAGCAATGTTCACACTAGCCCAAAGTGTAGAGCCTTCACTAACTAACCCCGCTTCTCTCTCTCGTTTTTCTCTCTCCTTAATTGCTTCTAGTCTTCTATTAAAATCCTCTTGATTTTTTGCAACCCTTAAAGCAGGAATATTATTTATATTTATCTGGTGTTCTCTTGCTAATTCTAAGTTACCTTTGTTTCCTAACTCTCTTTTAAATGCTCTATCTTCTACCTCATCGGAAAATAGTTCTTCAACACCTTGTGTTACATCTCTCCAACTATTAAGGGAATTATCTAAAATAATACTTGCTTTATCAAGAGCGTTCAAATCTTCATATTTTCCTACATCTAAAATCTGTCTTAGGCTGTCTTGTTGGTTTATCTCTGTTCCTGTGGAGTCGTAAAAGGGGTTTGTAAATGCCATGCTATAACCTTTTTGTATAGATTATAGCATATAAAGAAGTTATGAAAGGTTGTGTTTTTTAAGAAACCTTGTAAGGGTAGAATAAGAAACTTTTAAGCCTCTAGCTATCACAGCCTTTGGCACTCCTAAAGAGAGGAGTTTTTTTATCTCCTCTAAGTCTTTATCTTTTAATTTTGTGCTTTCTTTTGGTCTTGCCATTATAGAGCCTTTAATGTCAAACCTAAGAATATATTTTCTACTGCAAAGAAAATCAAACTTGCTATAAATGCAATCCCTATTACCTTAATTATTAGTTCCATTTTCATTCTTTATGTCTCCTCTTTTATTTTGCAATATTTGTCTAGCTTTATCTCTAGTAACTAAAGCTACTCTTTGGCTCTTTGGTTTTGTGGTTAATATTTCCCACTCCTCGAACATAGAGAGCCAATATCTAATCTCTCTAAAGTATTTCTTCCTGTTGACTGTTTGAAACTCCTCTAATGGAGTAAGTATTCCGAATCTATTTACCTTGCCACCATTATACAAGTCCTCTAAAAGCATATAAGGGGAAAAATCTCCATATAATGCATTGCTATTTTTTATATACTCTTTTAACTCTTTAATCTTGTCTTCTTGTCTTTTTACCTCCTTTTTTAATTGGTGTTGCTTTTGTCTTAAGTCTTTTATCATCTTACCAGCTTTTAAAAGTAGCTTTCCTATCTTATCTATCTCCTCGCCTTTTATATGCTCTGTGAGTTCTAAGAGTTTTTGTAGAAACACTTTTAAAACTGTGGACTCTACAACGCTAACCTCACTTACACTACCTTGTAGCTTGTAAGATGGTAAATCTACTTTTATTTTATCCTCTTCTACAACAATAGCCTTTGTGAGGTCTGCTGTGCGATAAAACGCCTTTATGTTGGCGTTTATATTATCTATAAACTTCTTCACCATCTATCCACCCTCTAAATTGTCTTTCATAAGCTTCACGCTTTTTCTTTTCGATAGCTAACGCTACACTATCGCCGATTTGTTTGGTTGCGATGTCTGCTAGTTCGGACATTTGATGTTGTATTCTACCGTATGTCTCTGCTTGTTGTGACATCTGATTTAAAGCTACTTGAGTATCTATCTCGCTTCTATATCTTAATACCTCTAGTTCTTGGTTTGTTGCTTCCATTTGGTCGCCGTAGAAACTATATAGCCTACGCTTAGCCCCTCTCATTTTGCCTAGCATTGCCTCAAGCGTATTTATTTCGCTCTCTATTTTATCCCATTCATCTACACCCATTTTGACGGCGTTCACATGCAATAGGAAATTTCCTAACAACTTCCCGTAACTAGCCACCTCTAAAATAACAATAAAGCCAAATATCAAGAGATAATCGTTATGGGCATTTTTCTTAAACTCACTATCTAATTCTTTCAACTCTTTTTTGAGTGCTATGGTTTTCATAGCTATCTTTTCATCTATCTTACTTACTTCGTTTTGATACCGTTCTATAACTTCTAACTTGCCTTTTTCTCTAACCTCTAATTTTTTAATTTGGTTCATAGCGTTATAGAAGTTTCTTGTTTCAGCTCTAGGGTGTCTCTTTCTGCTGTTATAGGTATCTATTACGTCTTGGTTTAGTGTTTTTGAGTTCTGTATAGACTGTAAATCCATTTGGAATTGTGCTATAGATTCTTCTAATTGTTTCTTTTGTCTTTCTAGCCCATCTATTTGCTTTTGTAATCTTTGGGCTATAATTGAGTTTGTGTGTGTGTTGTCTTTTAATGCCTCGGCTTTCTTGACTTTTTGGTTCGCTTTTGTCATATAGGTTACTGCTCTGCTTTCAAAATAAAGCCCAGCCCCGACAAATAAAAAGAATAAAGTGATTAATACCATTTTAGCCTTAATACTGTTATCCTTATTGAACCACCCAATAGAGAATAGATGTCCTCCTCCAATAATTATAACAGCAATAAAGAAAGCAATAGAGTATCTTACGCCATCGCCCCATGTCGCATAGGACTCTTTAAACTGGTTGCTAAAATCTAGCTCTACTCCCCACATAGCAACTAATACTGTTAGAATACTAGCAACCCAGCCGACAATGCCAAGCCATCTAACTATCACTCTAATATTTCTAATAGAGTGCATCTCTTTAGCCTCTTTTACAACCTCACGCCACTGATGGGCTTCAGGGTCATCAGCACTAAGCCCCAACCTTTTGGTTATTGGGTCATCTTCGTTACTGCTTCTTAGTTTGTTCACTTTATTTTTATATTTATACTTCAATGAATCCACCACACTAGTGTAATCTTGATTATAGTATGCACTACTAGTAGCCCCTGCTTGGCTATATCCTTGGTGATGTCCTTGATTATTATTGTTTTGATTGTTTTGTGTGTTACTCATATTTAAACTCCTTGTAAACAAAAAAAGCCCCTACCCTAACTAAAGGATAGAGGCTTAAAGATTGGAAGAGAAAAAGAACTATTTTAAAAGTTCGACTAACTTTTTCGCACCCTCTAAAGAGAGAGATGCAACGCTATCTTTAAGAGATTTTACCCCTAAGTCTGATGGGTTTGGTAGCCCCTTTTTCTTTTCAAAAGCTATAATATCGAACACATTAAAAATTTTAGTAGTGCTTGGAGTTATCCTCTTTAATTTTTTAGCGTCATCAATCCCTAAGTAACTTTGAGAGTATGTTTTAAACGCTAGTGCTATACTGTTTTGATAATCTTTAACACTCTCTCCTAACTCTACCCCTTTTACCAGTGGCTCAATCGCCTTTAAAACTTCTTTATCCCAATTAGAAGCCGTTTTAGAAAAATCAATCTTTAAAGCGTAAGTATTAAATATTTGCTGAAAAGACTTGTCGTTATTTGCTAACTCCTGAAACTCTCTAGCCCCAATGTCTGCTTTTTGTATAGAGCTACCTTTGTTAAACTTATCGTTCCATATCTTAGCTAGTTTTCTAGCGATTATCTTTGCCTCTACTGTTGAAAGCTCTACGCCTCTTCTTTCTTCTTTTGCCATAATTTAATCCTTTTCAGTTTATTTAATTTTAGGGTTAATACCCATTCAAACACCCCTTAGGGTGCTTTGATAGATATTAAAACTCTTCTAACTCTTCTAAAAGGTTATCTAATTCCTCAACGTTATCTTCAATATTTGTTACTTCTATCATATTGTCAAGATAATCAATCGCAAGATAATCCCAAAGTAATGGGAAAAACTCGCTTAGGCTATTCTCTGCTTTATCAGCTAAAACGAATTTAAGTCCTCTCTCTTCTGGAACAACTACAACCATGATATTCTTATTCTCTTTAACTGTAAATATAGTTGGAATGATTGGAATATCTTTTATTATAATTCCTCTCGTCTCTGTATCTTTAATCTTACTATATTCAATATTTCTTCTTTCTAACTCTTCTACTAGCATAGCCTTAAGCTCACCCATAGTATCACACTTAATTACTTCTATTTCATCATCTTCATCTACTACACCTGTTATAGCTACACAGTTTCCATTGAAACAAAGTCTTTCTATTGCCCCTACTGTATGAAGATACATAAAGCCTATCTTTTCGGTAAACATAGTTTCTATTTTGTTACTCTCTATCATCTTAAGAAATCCTTTTCATGTTTTTGATTAAGAATATTATAGCGGTTTTTGCACTAAATGTCAATCAAAAACCATGTTTTTGACATACTTTTTTATCAAAAATCCACACTCCCAAAAATACAAATTAGAAACTTTTTTTAAAAATAAAGTTAGTTGGATTTTTTTTATTTTTACACTGTGAAAGCTCCACACTTTTACGCTGTGAAAGCTCTACACTTTTACACTATAAAAGCTCCACACTTTTACATTTTTTTATCTGTCTTTTTCGCTGATTTTTTCCAACAATTTACCTCGTTCTAGCTTAGCTAAAATGGGGCTTTTATAAATTTTATTTTGAGTCAAAAAGAAGTGCACATTTTATACTAAAAATGTGCGAACATTTTATACTAAAATTGTGCGAACATTTTATACTAAAATTGTGCGAACATTTTATACTTTTTTAACTGTTTTTTTTATCATCTAAAAAGTATATATTTTGTCTTTTTTACCTGATTAAAAGAGAAATTTAAGGGAGTAAATAGTTATTGAAAGCAATTTAAATCAAAAACGCTCATATTAAGCCATAAATAGCCTTTTATCATTACGAATACTAACCCCTTAGTTACCTTAAGTTTGTGGATTTATGGCTAATTATAGAGGCTGTTTTTTTAAGGTTAAATAAAGAAATAACGCATATTGTTATATTAATAACATTGCCCCTTGTGTTACGCTGGAAACTATACCACTTATCACACTGGCTCGTGTAGTTTTAGCAGTAGCTTTAAATTGTCTCCTTGTAGTCTCGTTCAAATACTCTTGTTTTTCTAACAAGTCATTAATATTATTATCTCTTAGTTGGAGTAGCTGGATTTGCTGTGTTCTTACTGGATTTGTTTTTAGTCCATAGTTTACTATCCCGCTATTAGACTCTAAAGATAATTTTTGCCCCAGTAGATAACTACCTTGTAGTTGTAATTCTGCGTTACTTGCTCCATAGTCTATTAATACTTTGTTATAGTCTGATTGATACTGACTAGAAAGAAAATCATAATTATACTGTATCTCTTTTAATTGCCTTTTTCCTTGGCTGTAAGCATTCCAAGTATTAACTATTGTATTGGCTAGGTTTGCATATCCTCCATAATCTACCATTATCTAATTCCTTTAAATCTCCATAAATATACTTATCTTTCCAAATCCCTTTTTTATCTGCATAAAATACCCTTGCTTTTGGATAGTGCTTGATTATCTCTCTAAATGCCCTTATAAGCCTTTTTTTGTTTCCCTCAACCCAATATATATATAAACCCTCGTTTGTCTCTCCTTGTTGCTTTATGAGGCATGGGAAGACTATTAATTTATAATCTTCCCCTACTACTATATTCTTTATTATGTCTTTACACAAAGAGATGTTACACATATAGATATTATAACAATAAAAAAGTTCCAACAATCTTTTATATAGAAGATAAACAATTTTATAACCTATATAATATCTTAAGGAAAACTTTCTATCTCTAGCAAATAGACATAAAAATATACCTAAAAGAAATAGCAAAAAGATAAACAATATATACAAAATACTTGTATTTATTTATATACATATATATATTCACTATATAATATATATAGTCACTTATCACGGTTTTTTTGGGTAAATTCAGCATATACCCATACTTATATACTTTCTTTATTACTTGTTAGTGCTGGAGTGGTATAGGTGCTATCTATACCCCCAACACATAAATAATAAAAGATAAGATGATTATATAAAGCAATATCTCAAAACTCATATTCTTTTTTTTACAAATCAAGCTGAACTCTTGCCATTATTTCAGCTCTAAACCATACGCCGTCAATATCTCTTGGGTTGCCATAGGTTACATTTTTGCTCTCTGGAACTTCAAAGATTAAGAAATCAACATCTTTGTTATTCTCTATTTTAGAGAAAGTAGGATAAAAAGGAATAGCGTTTGGGTTTGCTGGAATAGTGTAATAGGCTACCCCAACAAACCAAGTATCTAGTAATGTTGTAATTGGGGTAAAGTCCCCTAATATCCCTTTTAAATCTAAATTTACTTTTGTTAAATCTGTGCTTGGTATTTGCTCGTTTAGATTTTTTACTCTAAATTGTAAGTTAATAAAAGCCATCTCCCCTTGCACATCTACGATAAGGCTGAATGGGTCTATATTTCCCCCACCTTTATAGTCTCCTCCTACTATGGTTACATCGTTTTCAAATGCACTAGGTAAAGGAGTGTAGTCTTTTACATATCTACTTATCCCCTGAATTATCTTCTTTCTGTCGTCTGTCCCTGCTTTGTGTGCAAATCCTTTTAATTCTGCTATTAAATTATTATCTCTATATACTTCAAAAAAGGTTGAAGAATTGTTGAAAGTTATACAATCATCAGTATCAGTCCCTAGATTGATACACTTTTTAAAATGTGCTTTCTCTTCAAAAGTTGATGTGGCTTTCACTGTTAGAGTGTCACTATCTGCATCACCTAGTGTGGTATTTCCCTGAACCTCTAAATCTTTTTCAAAAGTCCCTTTTTCTTTAGCTTGCAGGGTTCCGTTTATCAGCGTGTTATCTGTTGGGCTATCACCTAAAGTTGTATTCCCATCAGCAGTTAAAGCACCCTCTATATATACATTCTTTTTAGCTGTTACATTTTCATTAAAAGTAGATACGCCTTTTACAATAATAGAGTCTGTGTTATCACTTCCAAGATTCACATTTCCTTGTAAGTCTGTATCCCCTTGAACTTCAAGCCCTTTTTCTGCTGTCATATCCTCTTTAAAAGTAGAGGTAGCTTTTACGGTTAGTGTATCTGTGCTATCTTCTCCAAGTGTTGTATTATCTGCAACACTTAGGTTATTCCCAACACTTAACCCTTTTTCTGCTGTCATATCCTCTTTAAAAGTAGAGGTAGCTTTTACGGTTAGTGTATCTGTGCTATCTTCTCCAAGTGTTGTATTGTCTTTTATAGTTAGGTTTTGGGCTTCAATATCTTTAAATTGTGGAGTTCCATTGAAAATTATTTTATCGCTTGTTTCATTTCCTAATACAACATCACCATTTACATATAAATCTTTTTTTAGTTCTGTGTCCTCTTCAGCAACTAAAACCCCTTTTACTCTGATTGTGTCGGCGTCTGTATCTCCTAAAAAAGTATCGCCATTTAGTTTAGTTACTCCATCAACTGTTAAGTTTTTATCTGCTTGAATATCCTCTTTAAAGGCTGAAGTCCCTTTTATTTCTATGGTGTCGGATGAGTCGTCACCTAGTGTAGTGTTACCATTGACTAGCAAATTACTATCTGCTGTTAAATTCCCTTTAACTGTTGCATTGCCATCTAAAGATGTATCATTAGTAACCTTTAAAGTGTCAAGTGTAGTTAATTTAGTAGCCTCATCAAAACTAGCTATAATCTCTCCATCTTGTGTGAGTATTTGAGTTTGCTTATTGTCTCCTGCTTTTATTGTTACATTACAATCTGCACACTCTAAAGAACTACTACCTTTCCCTATTAATTGCTCATAATCTCTATTTTCTAGACTCATTTTATTTTTATCTCCTTAGTATCTATATTTTTATTTTTTTCGTATGTTCTCATGGTCGCTATCCCCAACACCCCAGCAACCATCGCAATAATAGCCTCTGTATCGATTGGCTTTATATCCAATCCAAAACTATTTAATATTGGAACCACAACAGAATTAAAACCAATCCCAATAGCTCCAATCCAACCGATAAGAGGACGCCAACCTGCAACATATATATCCCCCTCCTTATCTGTTAAAGGTGGTAAATCTTGTTTACCCTCTTCTCGTCCTACCTCTCCCCTTATTTCTGTATCTGCTGGAACCACCTCTCTATTAGAGGTTGTATTATAATATTGCTCCATATCTGCTTTTATTTTGTTTTCTTCTTTTTCCATTATGTTCCTTTCTTTATTGTTTTATTTTTAATTCTCTTCTAATGGATAAAATTTCTCTAATTTTACCAACATCAAAACAAGGACACATTTTATTACCTGCTATTTCCCTATGCCCCAAAATCTTATCTATTCCAATTCCATATCTTTTTCTTAAATCCTCTAAAAGAGATATCAGGGATTTAAATTGTTTCTCATGAAACTTTGACTTAACATCCCCTATCATACATATAGATATTTGTCCTTTATTATGCCCTTTAATACTTGCTGGGTCTAGCTTTAAGTCCCTTCCTACCTCTATTTGCCCAACAAGAGGTTCAATAAAAGTATCCTTGTTTATCCACCCATTTAAGATAACAAAGTGATATCCTATATCTTTAAAACCCCTCTTTAAATGCCACTCTCTTATAAGTGAAGCACTCCCAAAGCTAGACGCTGAACAATGGATATTTATTCCCTTAATTGTTCTCATAGTTTAACAACTCCTAAAAGTATTCCTAATAGCGTTGTAATCGCCACGCTAGATACGCCTATTATTATTTTTAGAGTTAAATCTTTACTCTTTATAACTTCGCTCTCTAATCTATCTATCCTCTTATGTATAACTTTTCTCGCTTCATCTGCAAAAGTCTTATTGTATTCTATTTCTTTTTGTATTGCTTCAAAATGGGATAGAATCTTAGCCATTTTGGAAACAGCATCTTTTAAGTCTTTTATATCTTGTTGTATCTTATCTAACGTCTCGTTCATCGCAACAGCCACCCCAACCTTTTAAACTGTCCTCTATCCTAAGGTTCAATCTTCTAATAAGCTCATAAGTCTTTTTTATTTCACAATTTATAGTTTTTCCCCCGTCCCAACAACTACCAGTGTAGTAACTATAAGGTTGCGGAGTTATGTATATCTCTTTTGCCTTGTTTGGAGCTACTGTTTTTGGTTTGGAGTCTATCTTTATTTGTTTTGGTTCGGGCTCTACGCACCCTATAAAAACAAAACTTATAATTAAAAGATAAAACAATATTCGCACTTTTAAATCCTTTCAGGAGATATCTATATTATAACTAAGGGATATTTTAAAAAAGATTTTACCCCCCTCTCTACCAAATTAACAAAAATAGAGAGGGATAGGAAATTTTGAGAAGTCTTTAAAAAGTGGAGCTTTCTTAATACCCACTTTACTACAAAGGAGGAAAAAGGAAAAGGCTATATATAAACCTCTTAGGAAAACTTAACAATTATAGCCCCTAATCTCCAACCCTACCACCCACCCCAATATCACTATTTGTTTTAAATTCCTAACAATGCTCTATCGAAATTATAATATGCCTCTGCGTGTGCTTCCTTATCGTTGTAATTTGTATCTATATTACATCTTAATAATGTAGCTTCTATTGCACATTTTACAGTAGATGCGTTAGTGCTAAAAATCCTATCAAAATTAGACAAATAGTTAGCAGAATGGATTAATTCTCCTATAAAGGTATTATCTATATATAAAGAGGTTTGCTTTGTAGATGCGTTATGGCTTATAAAGATATGGTGTAGAGTGTCTGTAAAGTCTGATTGATTTAACCCATCAAAGTTTACATCAGCCCCATAAAAAGCAACTGTAAATGTGTCGCTATCTCTCCAACCAATATGAATTGATTTTTGAGTTTCTCTATTCTGCGAGTTTCCAATTAGGTAGTTATTATTTCTTACAACTGCTACTCTATGCCAAAAGCTAAATTCAAAATTTCTAGTATTTAGGTCTATACCTCCACCACCTAAAGCTATATCTCTACTACCAAAGTTATAAGTGGACGCCCAGTTAATCCCCTCGATAATGGTGCAATCTACATCATTAACAGCGTATATCCCAGTTACAGAAGTTAAGGCGTTATCTTTAAAACATGAGTGGATTTTATCTCCTCTCATCATAAAAGCCTCGGTGTTGTTATCAAGAACTTTAAATATAGAGTTGGTTGTTATATTTCTAGTGGCAATATTAACTGTTAAATCTCCACCCCCCATAGCTTGGGCTACATTGATATAACCTTTCTTTCTATCCTCTATAACAGCATTAGACACAGTGTCTAATTCTTTTCCTACTGGTAAATCCACCTTAAATCTATAAGCATGAACCCCCTCTAAGATAGTGCGTGAAGTCTCTCCGTTATCCACTGTTGCACCATTGAATGTAACAGTCACAGCAGTAGCAATAGTTGAATCTCTGTCAAGTTTAATGTAACTAGTCCCTATAATACAGAGCGTTGCAGTTCTCCCGTAAACCCTTGTATATAGTCCGCCATAAGTAGTGGTATTTCTCCAATACCCAGCATGAGAACCCTCAATTGGATAGCCACTCCCTGACGCATCATCATCACTAGCCATTTTAATAGCGTGAGTGTGTTCTTGTAAGTCTTGTTCTACAAGTTCGCCTATTTCCTCTGGTAGCCCTCTACCACCAGCCCCATACAAGATATCTCCTCTCCAATCGGGAAGAGTTACATCATACCCATTTACACTAAATCCTACATATTTAGAGGCATTAGCATTAATATGTTCTGCTAGTAGCTTATCTTTTACAGTCTGTCCGTTTAAGGCGTATATTCCTTTTTGGTGGTCTTCTACTTGGAATACAAAACGCCCAACTGCGGAATAATCTACATTTAAAGGTTGTGGATCAAAATCACTTAAAACTCTAACACTATCTTCTGTATAGATTAATTCTACACTCTGCTTAGTAGTCCCAACAGTATATAATACATCTCCATTCTCATTTTCAATAATTACTTCATTATCATTTTCATCAACCTTAGTAACGGAGATATATTTACCCTTTGTTGTAGTGTCTGGATTTGGAATGGTTGCAACAATATCACCGTTAGTGCTATCTACTAGATATTGCTTTCCTGCTTCGGCTGTAAAATCTGTATTTATATTTACAGTGTCAAGCTTTCCCCCACCTTCTAATTTATTCCAGTAGCCCTGACTCCCATCAGTTGGAGCAATACCATCTGTTGCATCTTTGTTAAAAGTATATAAAACAATATCTGGCAAATAAGAGGTAAGCTGTCTAGTTTCTCCCTCTTTAGGTGCTTCTATATCTGCTAAGGTAGATTCATCTTGGGTTGGAGTCTCCAAAAGGGAGAAATAGCTTCCACCACTTCCAATGTGTGCCTCACCTAATTTGGATGCGTAAATTTGTCTAACATTTTTACTCCCCAAATCTACGGTATCTTTTCTAATTAATAGCCCACCAATAAAGTATAACCCTTTTTCTTGTAGGTCTGGTATTGGTTCGTCTATATGCTGGTAACTAGCAGTATTCAAAGATGTATACTTTCTATCCCCTCTTACTATCTTTAAATCTCCATTCTTAGAGAGATATAGCTTTTGAAAGGTGGTGTTATAGCTTTTGTTTAACTCTTTAACCGTTCCCCCATCTACATAGTGGAGAGGGTCTATCTCGGTTTGATTAGCATCTGTAATATTTCCATCTGTGTCTATATAGTCAAAAGTTTTGCTTAGCTGTTCTGGGATATCGTATATATCAAATGCGATTCTTTCAGGGTCAAATATTGTTAGTCTCCCTTGTCTAATTCCAATATCCAAACCACTACCCAAGACTAAATCAAAGCCATTCTTAACAGCTCCTATATTCGTATTAAACTCTTTCTGTTTATGGACTAAATCGACTTTTAACCATTTAGAAGGGTCATTCAGCGGGGAATCCGCCATTATATCGACGGATTCCAGTGCCCTATAAATATCGCCAGTGTTTGGATCTATTGCAAATAAAACGCCATCAGTCCCAAAAACTCTTAGTTTGCTATCGTATCTTAGCATTAGGTGGTTATCTTTTATATCTGTTTGATTATATGTCTTTATCATTATTTAACCCCTTGTAGTGTTATGAAGTCCCCTTGATAAATAAAATTAGTTGCAATCGTAGTAGATAAATCTAACTTTATTTGATTAACTCCATTTACCTTTACTTTACTTGGTGGAACTAAAACGCCATTATATGTGATATTAGCCCCCGCAACCTCAAAGAGTGTTTTATTTATATCTGAAGTTAAAAAGCTTACATTCTCTAATTGTCCTATTGTAAAGTCTAACGCGTTTCCATCGCTATCTGTTAAAGTAGTGTTCGTGCTATCTACTCCTACATTAACCAATACAACTCTATCATCTTTTATAGCTTGGTCACTGTTGCTAGTAGCCTCTACATAAAAAGGGAGTGGTTCTTGTAGGTCTAGTAATTCATCTTCAGCAAAACCACCCAATCTATAATTTTCTAAAACTTTGCCCTCTTTTTGAGCTACTGCTAAAGTTCCCTTGTTATATGCTTCATTCCAATATACTTTATAATCTCCACTTGGAATTTCGACAGCTTCTAAAATGTGGTTCTCATCGTCCCACGCTACAAAAGATAATTGGATTCTATTATCTGAAAGGTGTTCACCGTCTGAATGGTCGCTACTCCATAAGGCATGAACTAATCTTCTTTTTAAAACCTTTCCTGTGTCATCTTTTATAAGGTCTATAACTTCATCATCTTCGCTGTTATAAACTATTGAGAGGTTTCCAACTCTTCCACCTACTTCATTCTGCTTTAGTGAGTGGTTGCCTATTGTGTCACTAGCACAAATTAAACCACCATTTACAGACTCATAATATGTTCCATCTATATAGCAGTCTTTATCTGGTGCATTCTCAATTGTATATCTGTTTGTATCAGCAGATAAAGAGAACTCTAAACTATCGCCTAATACTGGAACTTTAGGCGTAATAGTCTCTGTCATGTTAGCATAATGTGGGACTCCTGACTTATCAACCCCTAGCTTAATCTCTATTTGTGCATCTTGTATCATTGTTTAGCTCCTTATTTTTTAAATTCTATCCATGCATTATCATATAAAACGCCATTCGGCAAAACTCTATCAGTGTTAATTATTACATCATTTCCACTTTGTGTAATATCCTTGTAAGGGATAACCTGCCCGTTTAAGGTAACTATTAATTTTCCTGAACCGTTGGATATATCATCTGTTGCATCAGTCTCTTTGATATTTAGAGTTGCACCATCTCCATTTTTTATAGTTATATTTCCTTTTGTAATGGTGGCTCTTAACTGTCCTTTTGTCTCTTGTTCCCCATCTGATACAGCAAAAGCGTGGGCTTGTTTTAGTTCATTAGCGTAAATTAGAACAGCTTTCCCATCGCTATCTATACTATAAGCCCATTGTGTGGATATTCCCTCATCATTTGTAAAGTTACCCCACACAATACAATCTGTATAAGCCTTAGACGCTGAATAGCTTTCTACCTCACTTCTTGTTGGTATTTTGTCAGCCTTGTTTATTTCGTCCTCTGGTGCGAAATGGTGGACTACTTTCGGAGTTCCTAATGTTTCAAATCTATTTGTTCCATTATCCCATTTTTTTAATACGTTCGTATCATCTACTAGATAGATAAAATCTTCATCTCTTGGAGCGTTGGTTTGTAAATCCAAATCGTTAGCCATTCTCCATAGTTCTTTATTTGCTCTTTTTTGTTTACCATCTTCATAGTAATATAGTTTCCCGTAGTGGTCTTTATCTACAAAAAGAGTGTTCTCTTGATTTGCATCATTTTCATTCTCTATAAACTCAACACTACCAGCACCAGCCGACTTTATATCTACAAATTCAGTTCCATTCCAATAGTAAGCATGGTCGTTTGAAGTATTTACAAATAGTTTTCTACCATTTAAAGGGGCGAAATCATCGCTATCATTTGCTATTTGTATCTCTTCTTCTTGGGCGTCTGCTAATACCTGATAGCTCGTGCCGTCCCAATATCTCAATACTCCCTTATCATCTAAGTATAAAACTCCATCTGTTCCCTTAGTTGGTAGTTGATTATATAATATTCCATGTGGGATATACTCAGAACCATCAAACATATAAGGGGTTTTAGTGCTTCTATCTATATAGATTTTGTCTAGTGTTGCTGTGGTCTTATCGGGGAAATCCTCTTTTTTGTCATAGAACTCAATAGTCCCCTCTTCTCTTTTACCAATCCACGCCCCATCTGTTGCACTGTAATAGAAGAACATATCACGGCTTCTATCCCACGCAATAGCTCCATTTACTGCTGGATTTGGTGCATTTTCTATTTTATCTACTTCGGTTACTATTGGAGTAGTTCTATCATCTAAAACAAGATAATAACCACTTACAACATCATTTACATTTAGAGGTAACTTAAATCTTATAATTTTCCCGTCTGGTGCTTCATAGTCATCAAGACTCATCCTGATTCCATTTAGATATACAGCCAATCCGTGGAGCTGATATCCCTCTGGTATTGCAATCTCTGTTGCACCACTCGTAAGGTTTTCAACATCAAAGTTCCTTAAGTCTCCGTCCCATGTGCTAAACCCACTTACAACATCATCATACTCTAATGGCTCGGTAAAAGTTATAGTTTGTCCATCGATGGCAATAAAGTCATCAAGAGACATCTTGACACCATTTAAATACACTTGAACAGTATCAGGGTTATAGCCCTCAGGGATTGCAACTGTTGAGGTTGTGCCATCAACATTGACATCAAAACTCTTAAAGTGTGTTCTCTCCTGAACACTAAACGGAACAGTAGATAAACTCTTTTGCCACACCTTGCCATCATAGACATACAGAACTTTATCAACAGTGTTCCAATACATTAAGCCAACCGATAGCCCCTTGCCGTCTATATCCATTTTAGGATGGCTACTTCTATATCCTAAATACATGTGGTCAAAAGAGTTTAAACACTCACATAAATTATCAGGATATTTTACTTTTTCTAATTCAGTAGCTAATAATTTTTCTGATGGTATTCTGTCTTCTGTGGGGGTATCACTTAAAACAGTTACAACAGAAGTTTTATCTACTTTTTTATCACACTCTAAATTTAATTGCTCTTGGGTTACATAACTAGCCATATTTTAACTCCTATTCAACATTTATTAAGCCATCATCTATATATAGTTTCTTAGGTCTATTAGTGGCTTTATCTATCAATATAATTTCATCTCTTTTAATCATGTTATCTAATTCCTCTATCTTCTTATCTGCAAATTCTTGCACCTTGGATATAGATAGATTTGTTTTAGAGAAAAGAAGAGTTTTTAACTCTGAATAGGTGTTATTTAACTGCCCTTTCCCTCTTTCTATAATCTTATCAATATCCAAAGCTTTTTTATTTATTTTTTCTAATATCTTGTTTACTCTTTCTATATCCAAACTCTTAAATTTAAGGTCTATCTCTTTTAACGCTCTCTCTTTTAAATCGTTTATCTTACTAGAATACTCTTTAAGCTGATTAAGAGAGGAGTTAGCAAGGGCTTTGAAAGTTTTAGTTTGGTGCTGTATCTCTGATTTAAAATCCTCTATATTTTTATAAAACGTGTTCCTCTCATTCTCAAGGCTATAAATTTGTTGCTGTAGATTTGCCTTTGCTCTTTCTATATCTTTTTGGATTTGTTCGATATTCTCTATATTTTTTATAACTGCTTTGGCTTGTTCTAGTAATAGTTTTGTCTCTTCTAAATCGTCTTGTTTTATCCTATTAGTAAGTTTGTAGCTCTCTAACTCTAAGATATTAGCCTTTTCGGTGCTAGTAGAATAGTTATATATAGTTACTATATCTTTTGGCTCAAACTCCAAAACTATATCATTTCCAACTATGTAAAAGGGAGTTATCTTGTGTCCTATAAAAACAAGATACTTACTACCCTTTCCAAATTTCCTAAAACTCCTACTTGGTTTAAATTGTCTAACTGTCATACTTATCCTCTCTTTGGCTGTGGTTCAACTTCTAAAGTTAGGTTTATTAATTCAATATCTAGTGGCTTATCCTCTACGCTCTCTATTATTATATCGGTGTTAAAATTATGCCCGTTTAATACATGTTGCTTGTTTGGATATGGATTTGGAAGAGAATTTATAATATAACTGTCTGTTTCTCTTTCTACTTCTATCTTGTAATCCCCATTAGTTACAAATAATTCTATTCTCTTATACCAAAATTTAAGCCACGTCTTACCCTCTCCTAATAGGTTTTTAGGTAGGTAAGCCCTTGATATAAAGTTCCTATCATCATCTCTATAATTATTTGTATCCTCATTTATTAGGTCAATAGCATATATTCCATCTGCTCCGACTAATATTAATTTACCCTCTTGCACTTCTATATTATATATCTGTGTGCCAATGTTCCAAAGATAACAATCTCCATCTTTGATAACCACTACATTGTTAGAGGTGCTATCTAAGAGAAATAAATAATTTCTTTCTGGATATACTGCTATATCCTTAGCCCCTTTTATTAAGCCTCTGAAACTCTGTGATATTTCCCTACTTGCTCCATCTGGACTAGTGGCGTAAAGCCTATTATCTGCAAGGTAGTAAACTATATTTTGACTAACTATCGCATGAGATATATTTAGCTCTGACACCTTAACAATATAATTTGTGTCCTCTCCTGTGTCTCCTACTAGCCTATTAATATAAATCCCATTAGTAGTAAAGATATAAAGCCCATATTGAAAAGTTCCAACCTTTAATATTTTCTCTCTCTTAGATAGGCTCATTCCATAAAATTTAGGATCGTTAGATAACTCTGCTCTTGCTGTGGTATAAAAGAAGTTAATAGCCCTATCCTCTATTATAGCACTTAAAGAGATACTATCAGAGGTAACAAACCCTAAACGCCCATTATAATAAACTGCATCTTGTATATAATTATTTATAAATGGTGGGTGTGGTGCTGTGGCGTGTTTTCTCTTTAGCTCCATAAAAGATAAACTAAAATCATCTAAAGAGGTGCGATATAGAGTTAGTGGCATAGTTCTATTGTCTATCTCTCTATCTTCTGAAGGGTCGGCACACTCTATCCACTTTCCTCTTTCATGTTCTACAAAGTATCCAGTCCCGTTTTCTTTAACTTTAACTATGGCGTAACTAGAAGGCTGGGGGTTTGGGCTAGGTGGAGGCAATTTATTAGGCTCTACAAGCTTAACCCCTCCTAATTGCGTATCTGGTTCGTCTCTAGTGACTTCTGCTAAATAGTAATCATTGTATCTGTGCGACCATTCCCAAACCTCATAATAGGGCTCTCCGTCATTTTTTTCATAATAAAACCATTCATAGGAGGTGTTATCAAAATTTTGTGGTAAATCCTCCATTCTTTCCACTTCTCTATAAATAAGCTTTAAAGCCTTATTCCCAAAAGTATCAGATACCCTAGTTTCAGTATCTGCCCCTTTTAGCATAGATAAAACGCTTCCAAATTTAGAGGTGTTTGGAATTAGTGCAAAGTCCTCAATAACCTTTATTGTATCATCTCTTTTAGTCCAATATGTAGTCCCGCCAACAGTTAGAAAATAAGTGTAGCCACCGTTTAGAGTAGTTGATTCTTTAGCCCACACTAAACGCTTACGCTTATAAAATACTGCGGGGCTGTGTTCTATGGGTTTCATTTTTACCTGTTTTGTGCGGTTGATAATAAAAGTAGTATCCCTTATTGTTACGCACTTAAATACCTCTTGTGGTGTCATATCTGCTGGAAATTGTAGATAGTTATCTAAATCTACATCACTATTTCCAAACGCCCTATAATTTAAATTCTTTTGGTTTCCTTGGTTATCTAATATATATATAACCCCTTGGCGTGTTTGTGCATCTATGTCTTTATATGTAATTGCTATGAGGTAAGTCTCTTTATTATCTCCTCTATCATACGTATATATACAACTATCCTCTCTAAGGGAGAGATTAGAATATTTTTTAGCTCCGTTTCTCCTCTTTAATAGAAAATCCTCTACTAACATATTCTCTATTAGCTTACTCTCATTCTGCCCTTGTCTGCTAATTGGTAGTGTGCTTGTAGAGGCAGGAAAAACATTTTTTACTATCATCTATCTAGCCCCCAAAAAGAACGCCATGAATAGTTACAATTTTTCTTAGAACCTAGAAAGTTAAGCCCTTGCTCATCTATGTTTCTTTGTATTGCATTAGCTTTTTTTCTAATCCAATTATCTTGTAAGCTAGATAAGGTATCTTGGATATTACCACCTAAAGTAGCCCTAAGTTCCCACGCTGTTTGAGCTGTCACTAACTCTATAAAATATGGTGGTGCAAGGTCTAAGGGCAAATCCTCAATGAGTATCAATCTTGTTCCACTATCAAACTTAAAACTTTGTTTTTTAATGTCATAGAGTTTATTATCTATGTTCCTATATTGTAGTTCTCTTCTTAGAGGGTTTCTGAAACTTAAAATACCGTCAAGATGTATTTCTCCATTGATGTCTGGTTCTAATACCCTATTAGAGGTATTCCAGCCCCAGCCATTAGCTTCTAGTTCTAGCCTTACTTCATCTATCTTATTAACTACCCTCTGGGCGTCTCTATCTGTGTTTATAGTTATGTCATCTACCAAAGGTAAGCTAAGAAGTTCTAAAACCTTATTTACCTCTCTAAGAAGATTAAAAGCCATAATCTACACTGCACTTCTTATCTCTGTTAATTGGCTTGGAACTAGCACACCTAAACCAATAAAAAACTTACCTAGTAGTAAATTCCCTAAATAGTCTGGAAGATAATCTATACTAGTTCTAATCCCATTATACAAGTCTAGTCTTCCTGCTACATCTTCCCCATAAAGGAAAGCTACTGTTTTCTCTGACTCTCTCTGCTGGTTAAAGGTATTAGAAACAATAATTTGCTTAATTCCAAATCTTGCAAGAACATCTACATAATCTCTATTTGCAAAATATTTACTTAGTAAAATGTGGGAGTAATTAGTTGCATTTGTCACAATAGTTACATTATCCCAAATATATCTATCATGCCTATTGTCCATTGCCTCAATAATAGCTAATACTATCTGATTTCCTCTCTCCTCTTCGTCTGTTGCTGTTGCGATTTGGGGTCTTACTACTACTTGAGCGTTACCCATTCCAACTTTTCCGTTTGTGGACATTGCTGTTTGGATTGTGTCTAAAATCCTCATATCATACTTTTGTGCTAGAATATATCCAATTTTTTGTGAGTATTTATCTAGTATGTTGAAGTCATTTAAGTTTGTTTGGTTCTCATCTGCAAAGATAGAGAAGTATGTAACATTATCATCATAATTTAAAAACACATGGTCGGTTTCAATTGTGCTTGTATCTACTTGTGTTCCTGCTGTGTGTTGTTGAATATCTGCTAAGTTAGGATTTCCAACTAAAGGGAAACTATAACCTAACCCACTAACAGAGGGGCTTCTGTTAATTGTCTCTACTAGTTTCAATCTATCCTCGTAAGCTACAATAGTTCTATTTCTAAAATAGAGCAGTATGTCCTCATTAGAGAGGGTCTTATTGTTGTTTTGGGTATCAAATGCCATTTTAAGTTCCTTTCTGAAAAATATAACATTGGTAAATAGATAATGGAAAAATAAAAGCGAGGTTACCCTATAGGCTCTACAATGCTATATTATAGAACCTATTATCTTAATCTTTTATTGTTGGGTAGTGGGCTTTGGATTACTATCTTTTGGTTCTAACTAAAAGGATTCAACCAACTCATCATATAATTTGGTATATTCCTCTATTAGCAAATTCCTGTTATGGCACTCTAACGATTCATAACGACTTTTTATGGATTCAAACTCCCTCTCTTGTAGGTAAACAATAACCTCTTTCTTATCTGTATCAACCTTAAAATATACACCATCCATATCATTATTCATCACTTTTTTTAGATTTATTGTATCGCTAAACTCATACATAACATCTAGTAGGGATATAAATAATTTCAAATCAGACACAAGCCATCTTCTAAATGCTTCGGGGAGATATATGCCACCTACCTTACTATTAGCAATTGCTATTTTAACCAGCGATATTAAATTATTATCATCATCTACACTATCAATATCAACGCCAAGCGAGGCAAACCCCGCCCTTAAAGCGGACAATTCCAGTGTTTTAATTTCTGTTTCTTTTTTTTTGTTCACTTCTTTTTTCCCTCCTTTTTAACTTTATCTCTCTTGTGTTGTTCTTCTGCTCCAAACACCAATGAACCATAAACTACTTTACCATCACTTTTTGCAATCCTATCTTTTTCATTTAGCTTACAAATATTATTAATACCTCTCTCTAATAGGTATTCAAAAGTGTGTGGCTCTACTAAGTAATTATTTTGTGGGTTGTCTTTAATTTCCCCGATAACTGCATTCCCTGTTAGCACCTGATTATCCCTTAGGACTACAATAGATACATTTAGGGAATTTATAAAATTGTATCTCCTTAAAAAAGGTAATGTCCCATCTATTTTTGGTCTCATATATGTAACATATATAGTTTCTTTTCTCCTGTCTAACATATTTTCCTTAAAATATTCCTCTCTTATATTTTTATATTTCCACTTACCTTCTAAAAGGATAGGGCTAGAGAATTCTATTAGTTTCTTTCTATCATCACTTAGCTTACGCCCTAGCTTAAGAGGGTCTTTTATTGCTGGAGTTTTGATTGGTGCATAAAATAGAGATGGGCAAAGGGGGTTCCGCTTATACCATCTTCCATTTATAAACACATCTACTAGATAAACTTCTGCATAGTTTGTAATTAGTTTTCCTATCAGCCTTACAAATCCAATATCTCCCTCTTTTACACAGTCTGGAAAGATTGGATTATTTGGTGTAAAATCATACACTACTGCGTAAGGTGTGCTAGAGTATCTAAATCTTAATTCTGTTTGAAGTTTCATCTAATCAATATTTCTTCCCTGTAAAACTTCTTCTAGCCTTTGCCATTACTGCATCTCTAAAGGCTCTATCACTGCTAAATCGTGGATCCCTCATTGCTTGTTGTAACTCTTTCTCGCTCGTAAATTTGTCTTGACTGCTTCCCATTCTTTGAGTATATGGATTGAATAATTGTGAGTTTGGTTGTGCTTGGTAACCCTCATACAACATCTTGGATATTTTAGCAAGTAAAGAGGGATTATTTTCATTTAGATTCTGTATCATGGCTTTTTCTTGTTCGGAGAAATAATCCCCACTAAACAACTCATTAGTAAACTCTACTATCTCGTTTCTTTGTTCTCCTAGTATCTCCAAAGCCTCTAATGTTTTCTGTTTTGCCTCTAACTCTTTTAGTGCCTTAGAACTCTCTATATTGGATTTAACTATGTCTATAACCTCATCAGTATAACCTAACTCTTTTAACTGCTGTCTATCATTATCATCTAAATATGACTTCTGGGATAACTTCTCTTCTAATATCTCACTCAAACTCTTCTTTGGGTTTTCTAGCTGTTCTACTTTTTGCTTTAGTTGGTGGAACTCGTTTAATTTTTGATAGTGAGTTTTCTCTAACTCCTCATAAGACTTTTTAAGGTCTTCAACACTTTTAAAATTACGGAAATTAAACCCCCCATCACTTTTGATATCTGTTTGGTTATCTCTATTAGTTGGTTCATTGATTGGTTCTTGTTGAGGTTGAGTTTGTTGTTGTGCTGTTTGTGTAGTTGTTGGTGTCCCTTGTTTATCCATTAAAATCTCCCTTTCAATACTCTATTTACATCATCTCTACTAGCTCCAAGCTCTATCGCTATTTGTTCTACCTCTTTTCCTGATTTTCTTAGTCTATTAACCATAATTACAAAGCTTTTTTTGTCCATAAATTTAGCTGTGCTTCTATATTTTTTGCCTCGCTCTTGATATACCTCTTCACTGTCTAAAATCATTATCTATCGTCCCTATATAATCTAACATTACATTTATCATCTCTATTTACTTTCCTACAACCATTTAATTCGAATTTTACACCTTGTGGCTCTAGGTTAGAGTAATCTACACCATCAGTTTGTGTGCCATCGCATGGGTAACATGGACGCCCTATTCTATTATCAACATAGACTATTAAACAGGAATCTTTCACTATTGTATTAATCATTTCCATTTCTCCTTTTCTTCATTTTTTAATTTTGCTCCATACTTACCATGGCTTGGGTCTATTTTTCTATCCTTATAAACCTTAGACGCGTCATAGACTTCACTAGATAGAGCAATGGGGATATTAGTATCTTTTTTCTTTTTAGTTATCTCTTTTATATAGTCTATCAGCTCTTTCTTAGTCATCTTTTCTAGTTCTTTCATTGTCTAGCTCCTTGTTGTGGTTGATTTTCTAATTGTTGTTGTATCATCGCTTTTTGTATTTGGGTTTGCTCTTCTGCTTGTATCTCCTCTTTATCTTTTAATACCTCATCAGTATTAACGCCTATAACATCAGCATAAGCCCTAAACACCTTTTCACTAGATATAAATTGTTGTGCCTCTCCTAATTGATATATAGCCTCTAAAGGGACTAAAGCAGAGAGTTTATTTAATTTATCAAGGTTTCGGACATCACCGATACCATTAATAAATTCTACCTTAACATCTTTTAGCTTTTTGTCTATCTTCATTTTAGATAGTAGCCAATCAAAAACGGGATTTTGTAGAGAGTGGGCTATTGTAATATAAAAGCCTCCAAATTTTTCACTCATCTCTTGTATTAGGGTTTGTATCTCGTATGCTGTGGTTTGTCTCTCTCTGATTACTCCAACACCTCTTAAAAAAGACGCTGATAATCTTCTCTCCACATTCTCTAAGTTTTGATACACCACATTCATATTAACTTGTTGAGGGCTATATGCTACTAAATCACCCTCCATACCTACTATAAAATCTCCACTTTTGGAGTTCTTAACCTCTTCCAAATTATCAGCGATAACAGATGCAGGATTTACAAGATGTAATACTTTAGCCCCTTGCTCTGCACTGTCTCCCATTCCAACAGCTAACTTATCATATAGTTGTAAATCTCCTAAATGTCTATAACAGTATCCATATGAGTAGTTAAACCCTATCTCTTCGTATAGTTGGATAGGATATAATAAAATCTCTTTTACGGTTCTAGTCTTCTCTACTACCTCAAAATCTTCTATATACTCTTTTATTTGGTAGCCTTTATCTACTTTTGTTATCTCTATATAGAATGGATAAACATCTGGGACGCTGGTAGGATCGTATCTATTGCTTAATCCCTCTATATATTTTACATACGGTGTGTTATCATCTGGAAGTATAATTATCTGTTTTTCTATTATTATCTTATACCATTCACCATTTTCACGCCTCATAACTACATATTCATCTAGCCTATAAAAAGAGGGGTTGTTACTAGTAAAATCAAGCAACACGTTACCAGTAATAAGCAAATGCTCTATTACTTGAACCATATAACCCCTAATATTATTTTCCTCTGCAAACAGTCGTATTTGCTCTTCTAGTGCTATTAATAGGTTTGTAGCTGTTTCGTCTTTAACCTCTGAGTTGAGCTTAAAAAAGTTTGTTCCAAAAGGGAAGATTGATTTAACCAATTTACTAGCTAAGGTTGAGACTAAATCAGCTCCTAATGCTTGGTTTCTTATAATAATATCATCTTCGGTTAGTGTATCATATAGAGTAGATAGTGTATATTTTTCAATCTCTTCTGCTACATCTATATATCTCTCTCTATCTATCTTATATCTTTCTAAGTCTTTTAAGAACCCAGATTGTATATATATGCTCTCTTTCATCTATTACTATCCAAATCTATAACAAATATTTGGCTCTGATAACTCTTTTTTTTCTTCTTCTTGGTTTGATAAGTGTTTACACTCTGTAAACCTTGCTCTGTGCTAGTTTTAATCGTAGTAGTATTTGGCTGTGGTGCTGAAAATATGCCACCCATTTTATACCCTCTCTTTCTCTAATTTTGCGATTAGTAGTCTTATATATAATATAACTTCTTGATTTCCTTGTAATCTCACAAACTCACTCTTTTTAGTTCCCTTTTTTAGTGGTATGTGGTCAGGAAATTTTTTTAATAGCTCTTTTTCTAGTTTTTTTAGTGTTCCATAATCCATATAGTTATTATATAGTGTGAAGTTTAAGAAAGTAGGAGAGGAGAAAATTAAGAAGATACCCCTCTAAAAGGGATATTTAAGGATTTAGAATAATTGTTTAGTGGTTTTAAATCCTGCTGTGTTTCCGTTGGGGTGTCCGCCACCTTGATAGCTCTCTGCTAATGCTGTGGCTTTTCCTTGAATGCTTCTAACTCCATAAAACCAAATATCTTTTTCAGGGTGCTTGTTTTGATTTATAGCTATCTCTATGTTTGGATTTGCTTTAAGTGCTACATTTAAAGTATCACTTAGATATATCTTTGGGACATCTCTAAAAAACAGTGCAGATACTCCGTCAATGATTCCAACAGTAAACTCTTTTGATAGCTCCTCTACTTTTTCTATATACTCCTCATATAAAGGCTTTCCCAACCCTATAAGGGTATTAACTCTATTTTCTTTTATTGCTGTTAGAATTGTGTTATCTGACGCTATATCAGCAGATTTAACGGCATGATATATAATATCTGTATCAGGGTTATACTTCTTTATAAATAGGTCTCTATCTTTTATATATTTTACTAGCTCCTCCCCATGTCTGAGAGAGTTATTTTTATATCTATCTAACCAAAATAAAGAAGTTCCACATTCCTTTTCACTATAATAATACTCTTTTCCCTTCGGAGTATATGTTAGTCTGTGGTGGTCATATATCTCTATTTTACCTCTTTGACTTACTAGAACATTATTATACTGCTCCTCTGTTGGTGCTATATCTATAAAGATTATGCTATCGCCTCTAAAAGAGTTAATCATCTCTACCAGTTTGCTAGACGGTGGATTAAGTTTGCTGTCTGATTCTACCCATAAAGGGAATTTTATAACATCTTTGTTCCTGTCTAAGAAGACATATTGTGTTGTGCTATCATCGAATAAAGCTTTAGCCAAACTATACCCACCTCTCCCATCATTATCAGCACCATCTACAACAACCATTGTAGAGTGTGGAGTTATAGTCAATGTTTCGTTTTGTGCCTCTATTAGCTCTTTCGCAGTAACTGGCTCTATATCTATCTTGCTGTGTGATGTGATACTAATAGTAACCTTATCGTAGTCGAACTTAAAAGAAACAGTAAACATAACCTTAAATTCCCCATCTACAAAGATTTTAGTTCCAACTATTGGGTTAAAGATCTCTTTCTTTAGGTCAAGAATATCATTATAGAAGTTCTCCAATTGATTGTGTATCTCTCTATCTGTATAAAGAGAAATATCCAAAGCATTATCATACTCATTTAATTTGCTAATCACTTGGTATTTAGCTCTTAAAAAAAGCTCATCATTTCCAACAAACTGGTTTTCTCTTTTAATTACAAACTCATGTTTTCTGCTCTTTGCCATTTTTAATCCTTTTCAAGTTTATTTTATAACCGTATTATACATAAAAAATTTTTGTTTGTCAATAGGAGTTTATCTTTTATTTTGTTTTTTTTTGAAAAAGTAGCCAGAGAACCCAAAAAGGTAGCCACTTTTTTCAAAAAGGTAGCCAACGCAAACGCCTATTTTTCGGGGGGCTTAATGGGGTAGCTACTTTTTTGAGCTAAAAAAAGGTAACCAGAGAACCAAAAAAAGTAGCCACGGCACAAAAAAAAGGTAGCCAATTCCAAATCTTAAACGAAATAATTAATTTTTAGCCACTTTTCTTAAACTTTTAAACTAATTTGCCCCTTAGCTACCTTTTTGGCTACTTTTCTGAAAAAAAAAGGTAGCCAACGCAAACGCCTATTTTTCGGGGGTTTACTCTATGTTGCACTAAAAAAGGTAGCCAATTTTGACACCCCCAAAATTAATATTTTATTTTTAGTGGATTTTAAGCTAAAAAAGGTAGCCAACGCA
>Ga0256843_1000271_pt1 | contig 44555 bp, 30 predicted proteins | sample AlvinellametaG_FD_191572 | JGI IMG/M metagenome (GOLD analysis project Ga0256843, IMG submission 191572) | Pompeii worm associated microbial communities from hydrothermal vent at the East Pacific Rise, Pacific Ocean - Alvinella | ecosystem: Host-associated > Annelida > Integument > Unclassified ...
GCCTTGCATTTCTGCTTCTAGTCGGTCTTAGGCGAAGTAAGTTTTAATTTTTGTAACATCTGACCGATGGATGTCTAATAACGTAATTATAGCGTAATTATTTGTTTTTCGGATAGACAGGGGAAATAAAATTATGTTATACTCCAAGTAAGTTAATAAAAATGATATGATTTTAACGATAAGACTCACATAATCTGTAGGGGGATTATTTTATTTATGCTTCAATTACATACACTCGATATCGATACCTTACCCATCAATGTTGCTATCTATGAAAAAGATGGCAATGATTTTATATTTAAAGACTTTAACCATCTGGCTGAAAAAACAGAAAAAATTTCACGCCATGAACTACTTAACAAAAAACTTACAGAGGTTTTTCCTGCAGTCAAAGAGTTTGGTCTGTTTGATGTGCTACACCGAGTTCATAAAAGTGGGATATCAGAACATTTCGATGTTAATTTTTACAAAGATGATCGTATCAGTGGATGGAGAAGAAATCAAGTTGTAAAACTTGATGACGGGACAGTAGCAGCATTTTATGAAGACTGTACCTTAGAAAAAGAGAAAGAACAAGAAGTATCTGACATCAAAACCTCCCTTCGCTATCAAAAACAGGTTTTTGAACATATCATGGATGACTCTGTTACTATCGCCATTCAAGGTTATGATGAACATCATAACGTTATTTACTGGAACAAAGGGAGTGAACTACTCTATGGATACACAAAAGAAGAAGCCATAGGACATACACTTGAGTCTCTCATTATCCCTGACAACATTAAAAACAATGTGAGTACAAGTATAGACAACTGGGTTACCAATGGTATACCTATACCCTCTTCTGAGCTTATACTTATAGATAAAGACGGTAATGATGTACATGTACTTTCGCAACATATTATGATTAGACTTGATGAAAATCACTATGAAATGTACTGTATCGACATCAACCTTAGTGAAGTAGATGTTCTTCAGGAAAAACTGCTCGCACAAAAGAACCTACTACAATCTATTATGAATCTAATACCTGACCTTATCTGGTTAAAAGACCCCGATGGAAAATATTTGGCATGTAATAAAACACTTGAAAATTTTCTTGGCATGAAAGAGTGTGAAATTATAGGCAAAACAGATTTTGATTTTGTAGATGAAGAACTTGCCAAATCTTTTCAAAAGAATGATAAACTTGCCATTGAACAAGATGGTTATCGTTCCAACGAAGAGGTGATTCGTACTATAGATGGGAAAAATGAAAGTTATTTTGAAACCATCAAGTCACCTATGAAAGATAATAAAGGAAATCTTATCGGTATACTCGGTATTGCCAGAGATATTACGAAACATAAAGAGAAGGAAAAAGAGCTTCAAATCTCTGCCAATTATGATCATCTTACTGGTTTGGCAAACAGATTACTCTTTATTAACCGTTTAAAACATCTACTTAAACATAGAGCATCCACGCAACAGTACCATGCTGTACTTTTTATTGATTTAGATTATTTTAAAGAGATTAATGACACTATGGGACATGATACAGGAGATATCGTACTTAAAAAAGTGGCAAAAGTTCTTAAAAAATTCACAAGAAAAGAGGATACGGTTGCACGTATTGGTGGAGATGAGTTTACCATTTTACTTGAAAATATCACCTCTCCTTTTGATGCAGGTAACATTGCACAAAAAATCATTGATGCTTTACAAACATTAATTTTTATCAAAAAGAAGCACTTCTTTCTCTCTGCAAGTATAGGAATTGCTATTTCTCCAGATGACGCATTAAATGCTGATAATTTATTATCACATGCAGATACAGCAATGTATTATGCAAAGTCTAAAGGTAAAAATAATTACCAATTTTATAAAAAAGATTTTTCATATCAGTCTTTTGAAAAAATATTGATAGAAAATGATTTAAGAAATGCCCTAAAAAATGAAGAATTTGTACTCTATTATCAACCCCAAATCAATATGGATAACAAGCAGATTATTGGTGTAGAAGCCCTCTTACGATGGGAACACCCTCAAAAAGGAATTATCTTACCTAGAGACTTTATGCAAATAGCCGAAAACTCTGGACAGTTTAATGCCATTGGGACATGGGTAATTAAACATGCCATGCAAGATATGGTCCAATGGAAGAAAGAAAAGCTAGGGATAGAAACAATATCTATAAATCTCTCTATCAAACAACTTGAAGATGATACATTTATCTCTACACTCAAGCATTTGCTGACAGAAACACAATGCCATCCATCATGGATAGAATTTGAAATTCCAGAAAAATACATCATTATGGATGAAAAAAATACCAGTACTAAAGTACATGCTATTCATACCTTAGGGTGCAAAATATCCATCGAAGATTTTGGTACAGGCTACTCTTCTCTGATGGGACTACAACACCTACCTATACAAAAAGTTATCATAAACCAAGAGCTACTACAAGATATACCAGGAAACAAAGACAATGAAACGATGGTATCTATGCTCATACTCATTGCAAAAAAACTTAATTTGGAAGTGATTACAAAATGTATTGAGACGGAAGCACAAGAGGACTTTGTACGACATAATGACTGTCATGAAGGACAAGGCTTTTTCTATAAATCACCCATGACAAAAGAGAAACTTGAAGCAGGGTTAAAAGTCTTTTCATCCTAAAATAGCTTGATACTTTATAATGTAATGTCTCTAAGCCCAAAAGTGTACAATACATCACTACATACTATGTCCTCATCGCTTAACTGGATAAAGCAGTGCCCTCCTAAGGCGTAGCTCGAGGTTCGAGTCCTCGTGGGGACAATACCACAAACGCCGTATACACGTTATCTTATGACTTTATTTTATCATAGGTGTCGCTTTGGGTGTCATTAATTATTCTCTTTTAAAACAATCTATTAAACTATCAATAACTCATTACTCATATTATAAGGACGATTTTAGCGTAGCGATGCGTAGCGATGCGTAGCAAAAATGTTCAGACAAACGATAGTGCGTCAGGATTCCAAAATTCACTCGAAACTACAACTTCTTCTCTCTTATTATCTTTAGGAAGTGAAAATATTGGACTCCTAGATTTAGAAGGCTAAAAAAATGACTATCTAAAGTTAGAAGGTGAATATATTAGCCTTCTAAATTTAGGCGGACAATTTATTGACCATCTAGATTTTTTCTTTGCTTTATTCTCTTTGTTTTTCTTTTCAATATATTTATATTTTACTATTGCCTCTTTTCCTATATAAAAGGCATACATATTCCCATACAACTGTTTAACCAATAACCAACCTTTCTTTTGTAGCCCTCCTTTTGCTGTAACATATGCATATGCTTTCATGCCTGTTCGTGCTATAAGTACATCATTTGAATTTGATGCATCAGAATGCAAATTTTTTAATATTGCATACACATAATATTCATTAGGAGTTAACTCAAGCAATGCTTCATTTTCAAGCATGGTAAATTTATTGGCTGGATTACTTGATTGATAATTTAGTGCCATAAGCTTATTTTGTTATACTCATAATATATTTTCCTCTCTTCAATCTGGGAATTATTTAATGAGTAATCATTGCAGTGATTACTCGTACAGATACCCTACTTCCAAATACTCAAAATTGAAGTAATTTCAATTAACCTTTGCACTATCGATCCATTCATGAATTTCACTTAATTTATAAAATATTTTAGAGCCTATCTTATGGTATGGTATTTTCTTTTTCATTCTATATTTTGCTTGTGTTGGAAGTGCAATACCGAATCGAATATATAGTTGATCTGGATTTATCCACATGGGCTGTTCATTTTTTTCTTTCATTTTGTGTTCCTTAAGTCATTTGCTCTAGTATTGCAAAAATATTGAATATTATTCAACTTTTTGCCTAATTATTTTTTACTAAAAATTAGTCAGTTTTTTCTTGTGAATATAAGGGTTTTACGCATTAAATATATATTTTTGAATAAAAAAAGTATATTTAATGCGTAAAAATTAAAAAAAATCTGTTTTCTTTATTTAATTAGTAAATATTTAATACGCTTGGTGTACACGTGCTTTCATGGGGTTTTTGTCATAAATTATGATATGTGAAGATATGTAACATTCTTTTGATATATTTTTCTATATATTAATTTTTTACGCTTCCAACCTATTCTTCCTCTTCTCCCAATCAGGCATAAAAAGGCTAAGATAGTTATAGAACTTCGCACTATGATCCGAATGCACCAAATGAGCCAGTTCATGAAACACAACATACTCTATACACTCAGTAGGTTTCTCTATCAGCTTTAGATTGAGATTTATAAAACCTTTAGAGGGGTTACAGCTTCCCCAACGTGTTTTCATCTCACGTATACGTACCGTTTCTATCTCTTGCTTTAAAAAAAAGAAAAAAAGGGGACAGGGAAAAAAGACAAGAAACACAAAAAAGGGGACAGCAAAAAAGGGGACACAAAAAAGGGGACAGGCTATTTTTATATATCTTTCCTAGGTCTTCCTCTTTGATTTAGTGTAGAAAGCAACCCATATTTTGTAGCAGTCTCTACTTGCCACTTTTCGTCACCTAGTGGTGCTTGTCTATTGACTGAGTTGCGTATAGTATGCAGCTCTCCTTCTCTTAAAGGTGTGTTTACATACTCTACCCACTCATTATCTAAGCTCATATAAGGTTCACTTAGCAGTCTTCTATGTTTATGTACCCTCTCCATCAAAGAGCCATAGTCCCAGTCTTCTGCCTTTCTAACAAGTTTGGCTCTTAGGGCATTGGCTTCTATGTATCGTAAAAGTGTAATGTAATAACTCTCTTTTTCTACCATGAAACTTTTATATCTTCCTTGCCATATATGTCCTGATGTTTTATTTTTCTTATGATAGTAACGCACATGAGAGGTCATAACCCATTGCATAAGTCTGCTTAGACTATTTGGCTCTTTTGGGATGAGTAGTAAATGAAAGTGGTTTGGCATGAGACAGTAAGCGTGTACTTCTACTTGCTCTCTTATACTTGCCTTTTCTAGCAGTTCCAAGAAGTATTCATAATCTTCCATATCATCAAAGACTTGCATTCTCATATTACCTCTATTGATAATATGGTATATACCTCCTACTGTCTCTCCTCTTGGAATACGTGGCATACTCTTCTCCTATAGAATTTATTAGGAAAAGTATAACAATAGTTGGATTAAAAGTAGCCTGTCCCCTTTATTCGTGTCCCCTTTATTCCTTTATTTTTATGTAATTTTTTGGTAGAAAATTTAGCGAACCTATAAAAAATGACTGAAACTCTTTGAAAATCTAGTCATTTTTTGATGGGGTTATGGTTTGGGACGGTGGGACAGGACAATCATCCTAACATATATTTTATTAGCGTAATAATTACTCCAAACACAATAAATATTAATACACTATATCCACCTATACTTACTGCAAAATTAGTTTTTTTATGAAAATTTTCTTTTTCAATACTATCCATTTTCATAAAAGGCATATCGCTACCCCATACATCACTATTATCTCTTTTTAATTCTTTTTGATTAGAATCATTTTTTATACAGATAAGATTCTTAAAAAACGCAACTATGATTACCCATAAAAAATTCATACTTAATAAAAAAAGACCAAACAACAATAAAATTTGAATTCTATTTTTTTCATCTGAGATAGTAAAGAGTAATCCAAAAAAGATAGCTATTGTTAAATAGATCACATATGGGTTATCAGGTTTAATTTCTTTTTCTTTTGTTATTTGATTTTTACATTTTGGACAATAATAACACTTCTTATTAAGAATACATCTACAGACTTGACTATTGAATACAAAAATTCTTTCCTCACAACAAGGACATTTTTTAAATAAAATCATTGTCTACAATGTCCCTGTAGATTATTATTAATACTATTAAATGCCAAGGCTCCAGCATATATAATAGACGCTATTAATACATATTGCAATGCATAATATATTGGTAATAAAGTTACTATCATAATAGGAAATGCTGCTATGATTAACATCATTGCCGACATTAGAGCTGACACAACTCCAATAACCCCACCACATTTAAATGTAGTATCTCCAATATCTAAAATATTATCCAAGGTACTAGCAATACGACCAATAGCTTTTTCAAAAAATACTGCTCCTACTTCATCAAGATGTGTGAATCCCCAATAAATCGCATAAATTGGCTGTTTTAATCTCTCTTCAATCTCAGCCCATCCACCATTCCCACCACCACTAATCAAATAAGCCCCATCGCCATTGACAGGGTCAGTGACCATATAGCCAGTACCTGTCCATCCTGGTACGCTTACTTCTCTTTCGTGTACGGTGACCGTTTTACCTGCATAAACTGAGCTACTTATGTCTCCTTTGGTGAGAGAGGATGCTTGTATCTTTGGTAAGACTTCGTTGATGTTGGCTTGGGTGATGGTGTATATCTTTTGTCCTTGTTGGTTAGCTAAGGCAAAGGCTTTCATGGTACTGATGCCTTGTACTGGGTTAGCAGGGTCTGTGTTGTACATCTGTTCTGGGGTTTGGTGTTCTAGGCTTGAAGCTATCATCCCTGCTTGTTGTCTATAGTTTAGGAAGGCTTGTTTATTGTTATTGTCAGCTATGACTACTTTGGTCATAGGTATGTCCAAGCCTATGCCTCCTGCTTTAATGCCAGTGGACAGTCCAAACCTAGAGCTTATGCCTACTTCAGACCCAAAGGTACCAAATCCTATGATGACTTCATGTACTTTACTTGTTTGTTGTAGCATACGTGTTTGTCCTAACAGTTGTGCGTAGTAGCCTAACATGGTAGCGTAGTGCATGTTACCCATGACATCTTCTCTGTCAAGTGTAGCTATTTGTGCTTGGTTGTTACTCTCTAATATAGTTTTTACTTCTGTCATTCTGTTTTGTAGTTTTTTAAGTATAGTAGGAGAGATACTCTGACTTACTGTACCTAGTGCTAGGTAATCCCCTGCGGTACTTTTATGTTTTTTATAGACACTTGACTGTACATTGACCCCGTAAACTGCTTGGTCAATGTTCAGCTTTTCTCCTAGTGCCATCTCATTACCCTCTAAGATAAGTTTACCATTGAGTTTAAGTTGTGGTTTGACATGGATATATGAGGGAAGATTACTTGGTAGTTGTGAGACATCTGTGACATTCCCTTCAGGTAAAAGTGCCTCTAGGGCATCTTGGTCTGCTTGGCTTGCAGGTGCGTATGAAAGTGTGACTTTTTGGTTATTGACCCTTGCGTATGGCAGGGTGATTTGTTTCTTACCGTGAAGCATCTCATCAATGGCTGCATCTTGGGTAAGGGGTTCTAGGTAGTAGCTTACCTTTTGTTGTAGAGAACTTGGGAGTTTGGCATATCTTGCCCCTATAGTGATGAGCTTTCCACACAAAGTGCTAGGTAAAGTGTCGCTTGTCTCTTCTATGATTTGTTTTCCACCTGTGATTTCTAAGAGTGAGGCGTTGTTTTCTGTAAGTGCTGTAGTGATGTTGGCTTCTAGGTTAGTTTGTGCTTGGGCTAACATATCTTCCATGATACTACTATCCATCCCTTGCACATACCCTGCACTCTCATTGACATCTGCTGAGTTTATAAAGCTTTGTAAGGTAGTGTTTAAGTCTACTCCTGAAGCACTAAGAGCATCCATACCCTCTTCAAATTCGTATTGTTTATATGAAGCATCCAATGGTATCCAGCTATCTGCGTTAAGGTTTTTGGCTCCTCGGCTTGGGAAGTAGTCTGTTGCTACTTCTACCCAAATGTGTTCCATCTGTACAGCAGAGAGTGTTCCTGCTTCTGTGATACCTGCATTAGGTAATCCATTGGAGTAAGCAAAGGTCATGGCATTGTAGGCATTATCCCATCCACCAAACCAGTTTTTTACCTCTTCTACAGGAAGTTCTAATGTTCCATGCACATACCGAGCAGGTATCTTAGAAGCTCTAAGCAGTGCTATGAGCAAAGAAGAGATATCCATCGCATTACCACGTTTGGCTCCTAAAGTTAGCTCTGCACTCTGTACAGCTCCCCATGTAGGAACAAACTCTATGTTGTTACGTACAAAGTTGTAGATTTGTACTGCATCGTAGTCTAGTTCGGCTGCTTTGTCTTGTATGGCTTGAGTGATATTTACTTCATCACTTTGCTCTAAGTACTCTGGGTTAGAAGCATCTGCAAGAGTACTATAGTCGAAGTCACCTAGGGCAGCATAGTGTGGCAAAGGTTGGTTGATGAAACCTTTAGAGATGAACTCCTCTTTTTTGGTTTTAGGTTTGACTGGTGTAGGTTTTTGTAGTTGGAAAGGTAGGCTATTTGGGTCGAACTTTTGGTGGGTGTTGTTTTCAAACTTCGTGGTGTTTAGCTCTTCTACCTCACTATTACCAAATAAAGAATAGTAGGCTTTAACAAAGATATTGCCTGTATGCTCAGAAACAAGTGCATCCATCGCAGACATGAGTTCTGTTTTTCTCTTTTCATACTCAGTTTGCATTTTAAGTACACGCTCTTTAAAGAGATTGGGCAAACCTTTAGCCTCTACATCTGCAAGCATATCTGCAAAGCTCTGCTTGGCATAAGCATCTTCTGCTTGTATGGTAGAGAGAAGCTCATTTAGTTCAGCACTTAGTGTGGCTTTATTCTCATCACTTTGTGTAGGCTCTTGGAGTGATCTTATAACTTGTAGGGCTTTGTCTACACTGCTTTGCATACGAGAAGCAGAAGCTTCTACATAGGCTTTGTTCTTTACTTTGACTGCCTCTACTCCTGCTGCAAAGGTAGGTGTGGTAAAGATGAATGTTGTGAGTACAAAGGAGAGCATGAAGCTCAATGCTCTTACTGTTTTGGTAGACTCGTTGAAGTAGTTTAGTGGGTTGATGGACTTTGCTTTGTAAAACATATTACTCTCCTGCCTTGTTGAGGGTTATTTCTGTGGTTCTGATGAGTTGGTCTAGCTCTATTCTAAGGTTTTTCACTTTAGAAGGTTCATAGACTTGTGTCAGTTTATCACTCGCATAAAGTAGTCTTTTTAATGCTCTAGCATGATAGCCTCTACTACTATCACTTTTTGCGCTACCTAGTGCCCAGATAACAGCTCTAAGTTTATGTCTATCACTCCAGTAATGTAAGTGTAACTCTCTAGCATGCTCTAAGACTGTATCTATCGATATCTTTGCTTGTAGCTCTTGGGTAAAGTATAGGGTCTTTTGAAGCTCTTGCTCACCATTGAGTGTGGAGATGAGTCTTGCTTCAACATTTACAGTATCTGTCTGTGTAGCCTGTACCCAGAAGTGGTAGGTTTTTTGTGCCTCTTCCAAGAAAGTATTTTCGGTATAGAGTACATTCGTAGCATTAAACTCAACAGCATCTGTAGCTGCTACAAACTGCCCCTCACTGATACTAAGTTCTATACGCAATGGTACAGTCATACCTAGGTTCTCTACATTTAGGCTCAGAGGTATGATACTTCTTGGACTTAATGTGTTACTGTTTTGTAGTTTGCTTAAAAGCTCTGTAAAGAGCAATTCAAACTCACCGGATGGCTCCTTGCTAGCCTCTGCTAAGATGTCAAACCCTACAAAAATAGCACGCCCTGCTCCATATGTTCTCATCACTGCTGCTGGTTCTGTACGGGCATAACAGCTAGAAACATTGTACTTGAGTAGTGTAGTGGCACTACAGTTAGCTATACGTATAGGGAAAGATCTATCCATAAGCGGTCTTTCAAGGTAAGTGAGTGTATCATCAACACTCTCTACTGTATCTACCGACCAGTAACGTCCCTGATACCTAATACCAGAGATATTACTTACGTAAGCATTACGATTGTCATACATCCCTGCAATGAGAAGTTGCTCACCTTTGAAGATGGCTTCTCTGAGCTCTTTTTGCACAGTACGTTCTAGATGGACTGTTTCACTGAGTACCAAATAGGTGTCGTAGGTGCCACTTCTAAGTGCCTGCTTGAATGCCTCATTGCTTGTGACGACTGTGGCACTGTAGCCTTGGGCTTTGAGGTAGGCTTCTAGGTATTGTTTTTGTTCGGTAACTAGTGGTGCATCGTAGGCACCATTTGGCTCATTACATTGTTTTTGTGAGCCATGATGGTGACTGCCATGTGAACCGTGAGAACCATGACTTCCTTTTGAACCATGTTTATCTTTGGAACCTTTTGAGCCTTTTGAAGCATACTTTTTATGCCCGTATGACCAACTACTACACCCACAGCCCACATAACAAGTATGTGAACGCTTACATGGATCTACCAGTGCCAAGATTCTACCTTTATTTCCTACTGTTATCTCACCATCTATCTCTATAGGTGGCGGAGTGACCTCTATACTGACTGTTGCTATATTTGAGACCAGTCCTTCATTGTCTTTAACAGTGTAAGTAAAGCTATCAGTTCCATGGTAATTTGCATTTGGCACATAATCTACCCTGCCATTAACTATACTTAGACTTCCATGTGTTGCATGGGTGACAATGGTTATGCTATTGCTGTCGAGTGAACCATCTATGTCACTGTCGTTTGCTAGTACATCTATGCTGACATTGCTGTCTTCTGCTAGGGTGGCGGTATCGTTTACTGCTACAGGTGCATCATTGACTGAAGTGATGACAAGACTGACATTGGCTTCTACTGAATCTACTGTACCATCATTGACCACAAAGCTAAAGCTATCTGTTCCGTGGTAGTTTGCTTCTGGTATATAAACTACATTTGGAGCTGTACCATCCAGTACTCCATGGCTTGGTTGTTGGACTATACGGTAGCTCAATGAGTCATTATCGACATCCCTTCCCTCAAGTACTATGCTGATATTGCTATCTTCATCTAGGGTGAGGTTTTGTTCTAGAGCTACAGGTATATCATTGACACTTTGTACAACAATGCTAACATTAGCCTCATTGGAAACAGCTCCCATACTATCTGTAACCGTGTAGCTAAAGCTATCTGTTCCATGGTAGTTTGCTTCTGGTGTGTAGACTACAGAAGTGCCTACTACACTAAGTGTACCATGTTGCGTAGAGTTTACAAAGACTACATTACTTATGCTTAGGTTTGTATCTTCTATATCACTATCATTTGCTAGTACATCTATACTGACATTGCTGTCTTCTTCTAGGGTGGCGGTATCGTTTACTGCTACAGGGGCAGTGTTAGTAAGGGTAAATAGCTTATGGTCTAGCAGTGTCCAGTTGCCTTCTGCCTCTACATACAATCCACAACTAAATGTACCTACACCATACGCTCTTGTAGGGAATGTATGTTCACCAGTGATAGTCTGTGTACTATTGAGTTCTACAGTGCTATTGTACTCATCTACCTGTGTGGCATTATCTAAGTTTATCACACGCAAAGCAAAGGGCTGTGCATCAAGATGACTACTTCCTAAGTGACTCAGAGAGTAGCTACAGGTTTGGACTGTACCTGCTGTAGCAGTGTCCCATGCTAGAGTTAGAGAAGCTTTTAGAGCCTCTGCTAAATCCTCATAGACGCTAAAGTGCTTGCTGTCTGTTGCAAAGATAGTATTGCCATTACCAAAGAGTGTAGCTTCTACACTATACTCTCCTACAGGTAGTCTGGTGTAAGCATACTGGTAGTTGGCTTCTTTACTAGCAAGTGGTAGCAATGTCTCTACTGCCAAGGTCTGCGTCTGCACCACAGTGCCATTGCTATCTTTGATAAGCAATTCTACTCTGGCATCCTTTATGATGCTGTTACTACTTACACTTTGTACAAAGTTATTCATCTGTACTTGGTCAGTAGTACGGTAGCGTACACCATCGAGTGAGAGGTTAAGTGTGGCTGCCATTGAGCCCTGTAAATCAGAGACAATGATAAAGGTAGCATTAGACTCATCAACTATTACACCATTTTTGTCTGTCAAGACACCTTTGAGCAGGTACTCCCCTGCTAGGTAGTTGGTTGTATTCCATTCGTTAGAAATGGTTTTAGTCTCTTGTGAAGCTACGATACCTAGAGGCTGTGCATCAAAGACTTGGATGGTATTGCCCTCTAGGTCGGTGAGGGTGAGTTGGGCGGTGAGATTGGCTTCAAACTTACCTAAATTTGTTGTGACTCCTTGGAGTTGTACAAGTTCATTGGCAGTGTAAGATGCTTTGTTTGTAGTCACTAGGACTTCAGATAAAGGACTAATATTTGAAGATTTTACAGTTATATTATTATTACGTTCATTTAATTCTCTTATAATATTATACTCATCAACCCAAACAGTTAGACTATCATTATCTAAAAAATTAATAAAACTAGTATTAATATCTTTATAGCTATTTTGACTTAATGTGATTAAATCTAACTCTTTTCTCTCTTTAACTGTTCCATTTTCATCCGTAAGAATAAACACAACACTGCTATTATCATCAAAATCTTTCAATCCAGCATTGGCAACTCTAACTTGAACATTTAAACTTCCATCATCTAGATAATTAGCCTTTAGTCCACCTACGGTTAAATCAACCCTTTTTTCATTGACTTCACCACTATATACTACACCACCTAATGTTGTGGTAATTTGAGCATCTGTGGTATTTTCATCTACTTCCCAGCCTAAGACGGACACTATATCCCATATTCCGTATACTTCACCATATACAGGATGATTTACTTTTCCTTTTCTATGAAAGTATCCGTTCCTTAATAAATTTTGATTTCCTGAAACGATTCTTCCTTTCATGCTATTATAAGTATCTAATGCCCAACCAATAAAGTGTGAATTATTTGTTGTATCATAATTTCCTCCATGACTAATACCTATTGAATTACTAGGATTTACTGTAAATAACTCAAGGTTACCATGACAATAATCTCCTCTTGTAAAAAATATATTTGCAGTAGTCATAACATCTTCATCAAGATACTGATAGAGTTTAATTTTCCCAAGAGATAAATTATTATCAAGACTTGTAAAGCTAAAATCATTTCTATATATTTTTGAATGTGGTTCGATAGTGCTAGTACATTTCCATTCAATATCATTACCATTGGATCCAGTGAATATACCTTTACTAATAACTGTATGATTATTCTCTTTAAAAATTTCACTAGTTTTGGAAGAGAGTCTAAAAGCTTGGCTCCCAACTTGCACATAGGTAAAATAATCATATACTATTTCTGTTGTTGTTTGACTAGTCCCTGTTTTGGCAGTTATCGTAACATCTCTAGTTTCTCCTGCATTACCAGCATTTACGGAAATATACCCCAAAGTAGTTGATTGTAAACCATTATTAATTGTAATGGCAAAAATAAATTGTGTCGCTATCAATAAACTAAATAATACCTTTTTCATTATTCACACCCCTTTGCAAAAGTATCTATTGTTGTTACAATATTATTGACTTCATTATCTTCAAAAATACTATTTTCAAAATCAATCATTATGGTCATAGGTGCATCTCTATATGGCAATGATGTATCTATACCAATAGTTATATTTCTATCTCCATACGAGGAAAGTCCTTCTGTTATAGTCTGTTTTTGTATGATTGTATCACCACTGTCATATAACTTATTATTATTCTTATCATAGTAAACAGCTATTACAAAAGGTTTAGTTACTTGATAAAGTCCATTATTTTTTATCTGAAGTAGCATTGTCCCTTTTGTCTTATAGTTGAAGGGGTTGCAGATTGTTCTATTAAATAATTCAGTTATTACTAAATCAGTATCATTATTTTCTAAATTACTTGGTGATAATTTAAAAGTAATATTTTCAAATTGAATATTCTTAGGTAAAGTTATTGGAACTTTCTTTACTTTATAAAACTCTTTTTCAAATGTTAAGTTAATATCATAAGATTTAACTTCTGTCAGGAGAAATGTACCATTCTCGTCAGTAGTAGTAGTTTTATCTTCTGAAATACCATGAAGACTAATAAGCGTATTGACCAAAGGAGTACCAGTTACAAGATCTACAACCCTTGCACGAATAGAAGCATTATTATCTTCATTGTCTTGTGTTAAGATATCAAGAGTTGGAGAGATATTTAAGCTTTCTGTAGCTATATATAAGTTAAAGCTTATTTTGGAATATCCTGCTTTAATATATTTTAAAGAAGCATCACCACTTACAATTGGGGTAATAACATAATATCCATTGGTATCCGTATATACAGTAATATTCCTATCTCCAATATACTCTATCTTGACATTCTCAATAGGTTTAGAGCTATTACTATCCAATATCGTTCCAAAGATAGAAAGATTGGTATCATTTTTTTGCATAGCAGGAGAAAATACAACAGTAGAGCCCTCTGTTGGACTAGCCTGTGCAAATACAGAGGTGTACCCATCTTTTGATGCTTCTATATTCATGTCTCCTGCAACTAACCCTGTTAAAATATAGTTTCCAAGAGCATCACTAGTAGTAGAGAGTGCCCCCACTGAGATAGTTGCCCCTTCAAGTGGCGTATTTTCTGGTGTTTGAGTAACGGTTCCTTGTAGTGTTACGCTAGTATCAGCAGGATCAATAGGACTTAAAATGATACTTCCGTAATCATATATAGTTGTTTCATTTACCTGTATACTTGACGTAATAGAACGATAACCTGCTTTACTTAGTGTTAGCAGGTAATCACCTTGACCTAACCTAGAGAAAGAGAAAGTTCCGTTTGCTGTTGTTGTGATACTCTGTGAACTTGCTCCTTGAAGAGCCACTTGCACACCCACTAATGGCGAAGTCGTATTTTTATCAATGACTTGACCTTTGACAGTTGCTTCGATGGTAAAATCTATCGTATTTAGGGAAGTATTATAATAGAGTATCGTATTGGCAGGAATATTCACTGTTCTTTCATTTTGTAGATATCCTACTTTTGAGATAGAAACCACATAACTCCCAGCCTCTATGGTACTAATAGTATATGCTCCCGCACTATCAGTAGTACTTTGTTTGTCTTCTACTTTGATAACTGCACCCTCTATAGGCTCTCCAGTCTGTTTATCTTTAATCACTCCCGTAAGCGTAGAGACCGTGGCATTGATATTCTTATTGAGTCTAAGTGTGCCTAAATCTATATCGTTCCCTGAGAAGTTGAGTATAGTTTGCAGTGGTGCATAGTTGCTGTCTGCTATGTAGAGTGTATAGCTACCATTTCTTAAGCCCTCAAAGAAGAACTTCCCATCACCAGAAGTAGTAAATGTACGGTTCTCATCTGAGACCAGATGTATCTCTATATCTGAAAGTGCTATGCCCGTATCTCCATCTACTACTAACCCTTGTAAAGAAGCTAGGTCAGGGTTTGGTACCTCTTTATCTGCAAGTAGAAGTGACTGTAGCACAAGTGCTGTAGTATAGATATCTTCTTCCCAACTCCCTGATGCTTGTTGTAAAGTACCTAGATAATCAATAGAGGCTTGAAGATTGGCTCTATCATACTCCAAAGGTGCGATACTACGTAATACAAGAGCGGTTTCAAATGTTTCAGTTCCATAACTACCATCAGCATTTTGTTGTGCCAATAGATATGCTTTGGCATTGTCCATTGCCATTTGTACATTGTATGATTTTCTATGGAGCCACAAAGCTCTAAGTGCTATAGCAGTAGTATATACTTTATCTTCTTGGGTTGTTTTCCATGAGCCGTTACTGTTTTGCTGTGACAAGAGATACTCTATGGCTTTTGCAGTTTCTGCTTCTTTGGCATCAACAGCAGACAAACTCTCTAATGTCAAAGCTGTATCTAGTGCAGTACTGCTATGACAAGGAGTATGACCAAAACCACCATCTTGATGCTGTGTGGCAAGTAACTTTTCGATAAATATAGAGGTATCGTTACCCAAAAGAGTATGAGTAAGGATCTTAGCACTCATATACTCTGTGGTATTTGTCTCTTTACTCACATCAAAAGGGGCAAGTAGTAATTGTGTGTCTAAACTAGCTAGACTATCTGCCTCATCCATAGCTAAAACACTCTGCTTAGAAGACTGAGAAGCAAGAGCCAATGCATTGGTAGATATATTCTGCTCTTGACTTAAAGCTCCAGAATTTACCTCTAAGACTAACCAGTTTTTAGCACTTTCTACCGAACCTGCCTGTACAGATGATGTAAAAACTGTAAAAAGTAAAACAACTAAAAATGATTTAAAAAATGTAGACAACTCTCTCATAAATTCCTCCCCAGAAAACAAAATAGCTCCAATTTTAGCATAAAAATAATTCTTATTTCTTAATATTTATACACGTGGGGGGGGGAATTATGCTTCTAAAATATCATAAATAACCTCTGTATGTATTCCTTTTTCAATAATCTAGATAATCAAAGGCAACCCCATCATAACGTTCAATTACCTTCATGGTCTTTTTCAATAAAGTATCATCTTTATAATAATCAATGACCGAATCTTTTTTAGTACCAAAGAGTTTGGCTAGTTCTTCATGTGAAGCAGTTTTTATATATGTTTGGCAATAGACCTTCCTTAGTGTTTATCTTGCAATAGTACACTTTTATTGTGATTATGCATATGTTAAGTAAAATCGTATTTATTTTGTATTATTTGTGAATAAACATACTTACATATTTTTATTTATGCTTTTTTCTATCTGCTTAATAGAGTTATCAATATTTGTTTTTTTACTCTCAATCTCACTCAATAGTTTATCTCTCTTGGTTTGGAACTCTTTCAACTCACTTCTTACAATTTTTAACTCCCCACGATATTTCTGAGTTTTATTTTCATACGTCCTTAACTTCTCCAAATCGGCATTTTTAGAATTACTTTTCCAGCTTTCCACAAATGCTTTTCTAACCTCTTTTGCTTTGGTTACAAGTGCTTTTTTCTCTGCAATATCTTTTTCCTTTTCAACTATTCTTTTTATTATTTCTAAAAGCTCATTCTCATCCTCTTTTACACTCTCTTTGAGTGCTTCAATATTGGTTTTAGTTTTTTGAACTATTTTAGCTGTTTCTTTCGCTTCTGAGTTAGCTTTAGCTATCTGTTCTCTTTCCCATGTTTGAAACTTCACATGATCAGCTCCAGTTTTGCATTTTGGTTCACCTCTTTGAAATCTGTCGAGTACAAATGCTTCTCCCACTAAGTCCTGCATTTTGGAAAACTCTTTACTCTCTAATACCCTTTGCACCGTTCTAGCTTTTTCATAATTAAAGTTTTCACAAGCAAAATGGTAATGCACTGTTGTTTCATCTTCATGACGTGCTAAATATAGAGGTGATGTTTCATATTCCTCATACAAAATTTCCATAAACTTATTTGCCTGTCTATCTAACAAACTCCTATCCATATCATTGGTTTTCTCACCTACGGTATTTTCATGACTAAACGTGATAATTCCCTTAAAGAAATGATTGGTTGTCTTTGGCATAGCTCTTTTGTGCATCTGTTTATAGGCTTTTTGTTGTGTAAGAATACGTTTTTGCATCTCTTCTTTGATATGCTTTTGGATTCGTTTGATATTTGGATCATTGTCTCCTTTAACATCATATATTGCATTGTCATCATAATCCTCTGCATCTGCATTGTAAACCAATACAACTACTTCACTCTCAGCCTTTACATAGGCTGGTTTTCTTCTTCTTGTGTCATGCGAGACTTGACCACCTATATTTCTACCACTTTTAATTCTTACTTGTACATAACCACCCATTGTGTGTTCCTTGTTTTTTTCTGCACCGAGACAAGTGTGTGTGGGTGTCAAGAGGGAGTTTATCTCCCTTTGCTTACTGCATAATGTATATCTGCTTAGTAAGTTAAACAGCACCTCGAAAAAGGTCTGTGACTGACATACACACACTTAAAATGTGATGTGTCAGCATGTGTAAAACCCCCTAGGGGTGTGGACACATGTAAAGTATCACTATGTGAGACTTTAGACTTTCTCAGTGCGTAGGTTCAGTATAGAGTAGGAGCTATTATGATGGGGTAATGAATAAAATCTATCTTGATTCATTTGACTCTATTTGGATATATCTGAATATATGTTCTAAAAAGAGATGAATTTTGAGAGATTTAGAGTATAAAAAGATGGGTGATAAACAGAGTGTTGATGCCTCATCAACACTCTGTGATTTTAGATGCTTTAGTCATATTTCATTTCATAAGCTCTATCACTTCCTAATGCAATATCTCCATAGGTAGGATCTAGTTCTGTTAGTGATTCTTTTAATTCACTGTTTTCTTCTTCAAGAGCTTTGATTTTAGATTTTAAAGTTTCATTTTCATCTGCATAGAACTCTACATCATTTTCCAATGATTCTATTAAATTCAAGTCTGCCATTTGGTTTTTAATATCTTCTGGCATATTTGCAAAAAATGGGTCTTTTAAGTCTATCATTTTATCTCCTAAAACAGTAAAATTATCAATTTAAAAATATATCATAAATATATTTATTTGCGATATACACGATTAATAGTAATAAATATTACTGTTTTAAAACTTCTGTTTAGATTAAAATAAAAATTGTTTTATGATCTTCTATCTCTCTACCAAAACATCTTTAACATTTTGCATTATCTACACATTTTAGGCATACGAAGTAAGAATGTCAAGTTTACTTTTTTGTGTACTCTGTTTCGTCTGTCATGGTAGGTAAAGATATGTACGGTTTTGAGTCTACTGTCTACAAATTTGCCCTCTTTTTCCCATTTGTACTCAAATTCATATGCACCTTTGAGAAGGTGCGAGAGATCTTCTCTGTAGTACCTACCTGCATCAAGCAGTATGGGTTTAAGTTTGCTTTGCGTGATCTCTTGTTTGTATGGGTTTGTTACATTTGTAATACTCAAGGAGCAAACCTGTGATGGGTTCTTGGCATAAAGTGCTACATCTATAGGAGTCTGTTTTCCTAGGTTTTTTGTTTTCTCTTTGAGTGTGTCTAAGATGTTTGCCTCCAAGAGTGTAAGCAAACATACCGTAATCAATACCCATCTCATCATTCTCTCCTTCATTTATGTCTAGTCTCTAAAACTTCTCATCGTTCGGCTTCTACCATCACGGTTGCATTGTCTAGTAATAACCTATATAATTCTCTTTACGAGCACCATTACCTACTTTCCCAAACCCTTTCATATGTGGGTATATCTTATTACACGTAAGTTTAACCAGTAACTTTTTATTTTTTACTACATATACACCATGGTGTTCTACATAGTGTTGAGTACCGTCATTAGGATGTCTATCGTACACTAAAAATTCATTGGCATACACTATATAGTCATACCCTTTGTTGTGAAACCTTAGATGTTCTTCATAATTGGCTCGTATAAATTGCTCTGAGCTAATCCAAGGTACAGTATTTATTTCAAGTTCAATCTTATTTAGTGTTCCATATTTATATACAACTTTCTGATTATCTTGTTTACAAATAGAGAGCTTTTTCTTCTTTATATCACAAGACAGTATTACCATATCATCTTTACCACAAAGAGTAGTATCTGCATAGATAAAACTTAGTAGCAAACTAAATACCCATAAAACTTTTTTCATATTAACCTCCTAATTTAAAAGGGTACAACATGTACCCTATAGACTTAATATCCATATTTCTTACGTACAAGAATACCTCGACTATTGAACGTAAGTGATAATATGGTCATTTTTGTATCCAATTGATTTCCACCTCCGAGTACACCATTTAAATGAATCATACTTCTAAGTAAATGTGTTTCTCCTCCTGTATGACTATATGTCCATTTTTCTTTCCCACCATCAAGCATCATCACTGTACTTGGAGTACCAAGTATCTGTTTTACTTGAGACTGAGTAGTTTTATACACTCTAAGCTTTCTAACATTCTCTTTTTTAGTGATACTTACATTACCTGAATTTACCATACACCCACTCAATCCAAATCCCAATACTACCATTAACCCTAATACTATCTTCTTCATTATACTTCTCCTTCTATATTTTTATTGGTACTTGCTACAACATTCATAATCATGGCTACGATAGGTGCAAAACATAAAGCAATAGTCATATATAAATAAAAACTACCTCCATTTTGATTTTCACCTGTAAATGCAACTAACATCATAGGACTTAAAAATACTACATTTACAATACTAATTAACACTGTCACAATAGGATAGGTTCTATCACCCATAAATGCAGCTAAAGCAGCCAATACTAAAGCACCCCATACTACATATATCCCTACTACTGGCACAAATATAGCAAGTATTGCTACTACCATTGCTCCTACACCTAAACCTTTATTCATCTTTTCTCCTTCTACTCTATATCCAAGTATTTTCATACCATCTCTTTTTCCATACTCAAATTATGCTAGAAAAAAGTGGGATTAGTTGTCATATCCGTTTTATCCCACCTAATGCGTATAAGCTTTTTATAAAAGTCTTCATCACTTCTTGCATATACATCAAACTGTATGCCTGAACAGTTCTCTATCTTGTAACAACTCTGTTTTACTATTTCATTTAAGTTACCTCTTGTCACAGCACAAATAAGCTGGCATATCTGTGGTTTTGATGGTTTATAAATAAGTCTAATACCATCATACATATTCACCTCCTTTACTAAATAAACTCAAATCATTTTAATATTTAATAATGGGATTAGTTGGACTGAAAGAGTAAAATATTATTGGCTATAATTATTACTATCTATTCTTGGGGAGAAGAAACATGAAACACTCAGATATTGTCAACCTCATACTAACTGAACTTGAAAAAAATGGCTTAAGCCTACATTCGCATCGAGAGATTCATGATACGTTATTACCTAGTGAAGAGTTTAGTTCTTACCGTTCCAACTGGAGTAACTGGATAAAAGGAAAGCCTCAACGTATCAACAATGCCCATGCAAAAAGAGTTATTCAAGAGACCATAGGCTTCGAAGGGTATGTCTGGGATGCCGACAACCAAACACAGATTAACTCCATCCGTCAAGCTGTACGAAACTTCATGCATCCTACTCCTAGGGTTGACCTAAGTGTCTTACTACCAGAAAATACCCCTCTAACTGATGAACAAACCCAACTTCTCTTAAACATACGAAACTCTAACGAGCCACAAACCATCAAAGAACTATTAGAAGAGACTAACTTCTTAAAAGCTCTCCCTGAAAATCAGATATTTTTACTCAAACTACTCCCTTTACTTTTTGAAAAAGGAATGTATGACTATCTCATAGAAACTATATACCCTGCTTTGTTACCACACAATGCAGAGCATAACAATGTCAAAATCTTCAAAGCCCATACCTATGGTAGTATGAAAAACCCAGAGTATTTAAAAGCTGTATTTCTATTACAAACCATAGATACAGACTCCACTGAGCAAGTACTTGAAGTACAAACAGGACTTCTCTCAAATCTACGTCGTTATACACTAGAGAAAGAATCCCTAAGTAAAGAAGAATTACTAGAAGCCCTGACAGCATTTAGGCAGCACTATACAGCTATCTTTGAGAACATAGAGAAACATCACTACTACCCAGGTACGAACCTTATGTATATGCTCAAGCTTTTCATGCTCATTTCACCGAACGCTCCACACATAGACACAGAAGATCTTGAACAGATTTACAAAGATGCAAAACCATCTATAGACAAAGGCTCTCACTCCAAGTCAGACGAGACTCGCTACTATGCCATGGTAAGTGATGTAGAGTTTCGTCTGCTCTTAGGCAAGAACCATCTCTCAGAGCATCTCACCTCATGGCTAGACAACCATCAGCCCTCAGCTACCTACGTAGAACGCACACTACGTATGATGCAGTTTTTTGTACGTACGGTAGAGCAGTTTGGTGTGTGTGATGTATCAGATGTGTTGGGTAGGTTTAGAGAGGTGATGGGGATTTTGGAGGGATATGTGGAGCATACACACACTAAAACTTTATATAATTCTAGCCATTAAAAACCTATCCTTCTCAATCTAATCTTGCTAACAATATGCAATACTATTATTCTGACCACCTTCTTGCTAGTTCTTCTTCACATAATATAGCTTTTTCCCAATTCTCCAAATGATGATAATTTTCAATCAATCGATAAAGTACATCATCATAAAACTCTTTATATTTTAAATTATTTGACAAGCTTTTGATATATTCTTTATTTTTTTCTAAAACTAGAGTTTCATTTTTTATATCAGACAACTCTTTAAAAGTATTAGACATCTTGTAGAAAAATAATACTTTATCTTCATTTTCTAAAGGAATTTTAGCATTTTGATGTAAAGAAATTTTCTTATAATATTCAATTATTTTTGCTCTATTATCTACGTTATTATAATATATTAGTAATTGTATTATGATTGATTCATGCTCTTTATCATTATTCAAATCTTTAATATCATAATATTTTTTTATAATCTGTTCTGATTTTAACAAATTTTCAATAAATAGTTTTTTATCGGTTTGCTCCCCATAAACTATCGGCAATAAAAGTAAAATATCAACATAATCTCTTGCATGTTTATAGGGATTATTTTGAAAATATTTTTCACATAAGTGTAATGCTTTTTTATACATTTCCTCATGTTTATTAGGAATAGCATATGCAATATATATGTTCACTAAATCAATAAGTGAACGTACATAATATACATGTTCCAAATGCTTATCTTTATTATATACTTCTTCAGAAAGAGTTAATGCTTCTTCTAAATATATAATACTTTCTTGAGGTCTATCCTCTAGTTTTCTTTTCGTTAAAGAAATTTGTCTAAGTGCATGAATATAATCAATTTTTATTTCTAAACTCTGAGTATGCATATTCAACTTTTTACACAACAATAAACCTTCTTTTTGTAAACGAAATGCTTTCTCAAATTTTTTCTTATTCATATAGGCTGTTCCTAAATACATCAATGTATTACTATAATATTCCAATTCTTTAATTGTATAATTATCTTTTTCTATTATGTTAAACTTACTTAATATACTTTCAAACATGTCAATTGCAATGTCAAACTGATTATTTTCTGTAGATAATGAAGCACATTGTAAAAAAACTGTTCTATATAGTTCATCAAAATTTGAAGGTTTATTTTTACTAGTAAAGTTATTCATTAATACAAGAGCTCTGGTTAACAATTTTATAGCTTCTTTTATATTCTTATTAGTTGCATATAGTAATCCCCAATTTACATGTGCTATTACAAAAACATTAAGCCAAAAATTTTTATCTTTAATATATAAGAATGATGCTAACCGAAATACAAGACTAGCAAACATATCAGCTTTAGATTCTTTATTTTCTGTATTATATTTAAGAGTAGTATTATTCATATAATGAACAAATTTTTCAATCCAACGTTCATTATCAATATCATTCGATATGAAGTCAAATATATTTGATTCTATTTGACCTGTTTCCATTGTATAAATAAATATTTTACCCCACCGATTATCATCAAATGGATTATTTTGATTCTTGAATATATATTTTTTTAAAGCTTTTGTAAGAGCCTTATGTTGGTTTTCTTTATTTATTTCTTTTGATAAAACTTTTGTAAACTCCCTATGAAAAAAGTAAAGTAACTCCTCTCCATCCTGCTCTTTCACCGATAAAAATGGCTTTAACTGCGTATATAGTCTCGCCCAGATGACTATAGGTAATCCTCCACTTTTATTCTCATGCCAAGTATCAGGAGCTACTTGTTCTACAAACTCTGTATCGACTGAAAGAAGTTGTAATATCTCATTCTCACTCAGTCCGTCTCGTGAAGCATAAATGTAACCTAGTACTCTATGGACAAGCTCTTTGTCATGATGATAAAAAGTATAAAGATTAGAGATAAACTCTTCTATGATAGCTTGTTGCGTAGCCGAAAGGTCTTGTATTTTTTTACCCTCTACAGCTTTTTCTCCCTCAACACCATCATCACTTCGCCAATGCTTCATCTCTTGTGCAGCTACAACTACATAGAGTGGAGAAGATGCATCATCATACTGTTGTAAAAAATACTTTTCTTGATATTTTTGTATAGTTCTATTCTCTTCTTTAAGAAGTGAGTGGAGTAGTCTCATTGGGCTATTAAAAGCAGGTACATTTAGAAGATTGTTACTCTTTATTTTAAGTGTTTTGAAATATTGGATATCTTCTTGATACTTCTCATCGTCTAGTGCAGAAATAATGATTTTGACATTGGTGGGTAGCTTATTTGATAGCCATAAAAACTGATCACTATTCCCCAACTGATCTACTGCATCAATGAAGATAACCACATCCTCTTCAAGCTCCATAAGTTGATCATATACACGATAACTGAACTGTTCAAAAGTTTCCTGATTCTGCACAGGAGCAAACCCATCATTTTTTGGCAATTTTTCTTCTTCATTTTGTATATCTATACCTAACTCTTCAAACAAAGAAGTAAGAATATCTTTACTCGTCCCTGCATGAGGTGTTGCTCCTATAAATCTATAGAGTATCTTATGTGAGCTATTTTCTTGAGCTTTTTCTATAGCTTTAGCCATAATAGAGGACTTTCCTCTCCCCGATGTACCATAGAGTATAAGAGGTTCGGTTTCATCATTATTTATATAGTTTTCTATACCTTCTAAGACATCCTCTTGCCCTACAAAATTTTGTCGTTTTTGTTTAGCAAAATACTCTTGGGCTTGTAGTTCTATCTCTAGTGGCGTAAAATGTTGTTCTTTATCTATCTGTGCATCTACCTTAGCTTCTAAAAATGAAACAACTCTTTCTTTAAAGTCCACCAAGTAAGTTTCATCTAAACTATCCTCATCTACTTGAGTAGTGTTGCTTTCTAAAATATTGTTATCTATCAACGCATCTTTAACTCTATGCTTTAGAGACTGAGCTTTATGAGTATCATCTCCCATAAACTTATCTGACTTTTTACTAGTTGCATCTACATCTCTAAAAAAGCCAAAGATATTCTCTGTATCTACTTTCTCTAATTCAGGGTTATCTTCCAACAATTTCTTCTGATAGGTTGTAGGATTGATGTAGGGGATGATACCCTCTTCTATCTCTGCTTCTGTAGCTGAGAGGATGTACTTTCTTTTTTGTTCTTCAGCTAAGGAGGTTTTATCTACTGTATTTTGAAATATAGTACGAATATTTTCTTCTATTTCTCCCCACTTAGTAAAGTCAGTATACTCAGCACTTCGTTCTTTGAGTATATACGAGACTGGTAGTTGATTGAGGTCTTCTATATACCATTCCAGTAGTAACTTTTTCCCATCATCTGCTACATGAGTAACTATCTCTTCAAACTCTCTAGACTCTATGGCATAAGGCAAAGGAACCCAACCATATCTATCTCCAAGCATTAACAAAAAGTTAGGGTATGGATACGCTTTACATGACCGAACTTCATCAAGACAAAGCTCCAAAGTTTTCTGGTCTAGCTGTGCCTCCTCGTTAATTCCCCATCGTAAGTCTATAGGCTGAAAAACATACCCTTTTTTTGCACAGTACTCTTTTATGTGAGGGAATACCTCAGTCTGCAACACCTCACGCTCACGACGAAAGTCATTGAAGGTTGAGCTTATGAATAATCTGAATGTTTTTGTGTTTTGCATAATATCTAACCTCTTAATTTATTTACTTTCATCTCCACAGACCTTAACTCTTCCTCCATATCTCTATTTTCATAAAGTTTTGCAAGTTCTTCTAACCCATTGATATAAAATTCTTTTCGTAAATCTCCTTGAGTTTCATATAGCTCTTCTCTTAACTGCACACTTTCTTTCATTAATGTAGTAATGTTCTCAATATCATTTATACTTTTCGATAAGGTTAACAACCCAGAGGCATAATACTTTTTCCATTTATCAGTATTCGTTTGTTCATAATATTTTTTTCTTAATTCATAACTTATTTGGGCATATTTGTTAGCTTTATCTAATTGATTTAAGTCTATATATGTTTTTGCTATATTATCTAGAGAGAGTACATAATTTTTTACACCCCCATCATTATTTTCAATATATTTTTTTTTCCTAATTTTTAGTGCTTCTATTCCTACATCAAGTGCCTTATCATATTTTTTAGCTTTTCGGTAGGTTATCGATAAACTTGACAAAGCACTACTATAATATTTAATCCATCTATCTGGAGCTTTATCATAAACTATTTTTCTTAGTTCATGACCTTTCTCCATGTGCTCTATGGCTTTATCTAAATCACCCATATGTCTATAGGTTATACCAATATTCTTTAAGATACCTGCATAATATGCTGTCCATCTATCTGGATTTTCCATATACAATTTTTTTCTGATATCTAAACACTCTTTTTGTAATTTTAAGGCTTCTTTATATCTACCTAAATTATTATGATAAATTGCCAAATTATTTAAGTTTACAGTGTAGCTTGCAGCATGTCTCGCAGGATTTTCATTAAATAATTTTCTTTTGATTTCTACTGTTTCGCTTGACAATTCCAAAGCATTTTCAGTTTCCCCAATGCCGCTATAATATATTGCTACATTTTGTAAAGCTGAGCCATAACTATTTGCCCATTTTTTAAGATCTTTTTCATACAGTTCTTTTCTAAGTTTAATAACTTCAAGACCTAATGGAATAGCTTCATTATACCTATTTGTTCTCCTATATATTCCTGCAACGCCTAATAAACTAGTCGTATATAGTTCAACCCATTTCTCTGGATCAATTCTATAAAATTTTTTACGAATTTCTAAACATTTACTTCTTAGTTCATATGCTTTATCATATAAATTAAGCTGTACATAGGCTGATGACAATAAGTATAATGCTTTACTATAATCTTTTGCATACATGTCATCAGAATCATATAATATTTTTGTATAGCTTATGTATTCATGCCTCAATTCTAATGATTCATCTACTCTACTTACCTTCCAATACAATATTGATAATTTTTCCAATGTTCTGTTGTATTCACTAGGCTCAACATGCTCTTTATTATTGATTAATGTTTGTTCCATTTTAAAAACATACTCTAAACAAGCAATTGCCTTTTGAGTTTGATTAACTAGATTATAACTTGTACCTAAATCATTAAACAGTATTATTTGTATAGGTACACTTTCTTTATCTTTTATCAATTCAAAGTATCTAGCAAGATTATCGCCTTTGGCATATATACTATCTACTAACATCTTATTGAATAGAGTAAACTCTAAGTACTCTTCTTTATAACTTTGTGAAGTTAAACTTTCAAGAAAACCATTTAATCTCTTCTGACCTTCATCTATATCTACGAAATAGTCTTCATTATTTTCAGATATAAGCCAGTCTGTTAGTGATTTGTGATAAAAATCTAATTTTCCATCATGTTCCCTAATCATTGAACCTAATGAACCCAATAATCTATGTAATTTTTTACGATTTATTTCTAATATATCTTGTAATAAGATTTTAGGTATTGCTTCATTATAAGCCAACATAACCTCAATAAGTGGTGCAAACTCTTGGTCATATGTATCTATATTGGTAGTAATTCTACGAAAGAAATTCATATAGATTCCGTCTAAGCCTTTTGGAAACATATCTGACTGAGACAAATCAATATTTTCCTGTTCAAAAAACTTTGTCAAATAAAGCATATTGGCATCACTCTTATCCATGATAACATCTATTAGTTCTCTATTTTCTTCTGAACTCTTATGGTTTAATTCATTCAACCGAGTTTTAATATACTCTTGACAATCTTCTTTATTTTCAATCTGTTTAGTATTTAATTCTAATGGATTTAATCTTGACAAAGCTTGTCTTAGTTTAGGGTCTGGGCGGCTTGTTATTATGATTTTCACAAAGTCAGGTAATCCATATTGAAACTCTTCACTACCAAGTAAAGTTACTAATTCTCTTTTTTCATCTGTCAATGTTTCATCAAGTCCATCAATTACTAAAATATATGTACTACCTTTAGCTCTTACTTTAGATAATGGATTTGATATAAGTTCTTCAAACAATTCAAATGCCTTCATATCTTTAGTATTAACATATTGAATCTCTTCTAAATATCCGTCAATTTGTTGATTTTGAAGGCTATATGCCAATGACTTGATAACATTCTCTGGTTTATTTTTTTGAGGATTATTATAACTACAAAAGTGAACATTCATTACCTTTGGATGTCTTGACAAATACGCAGATATAGCACTTTTACCATAACCTGCATCTGCAATTATCCATAAAACTTTAGATTTTGTATGGGTGTCTAACCAGTCATCAACCTTATTCATAATCCATTCTCTACCAATAATACGTCCATGCATTGCGTAGTCAAGCTGAAAATCTATAGGTTCTAACTCTTTTATGACTTTTGATTGTATATCACCATGTTCAAACTCATCATTATTATTAAGTGCCTCAACCAATCGTTTCATATTTTCTACAAAAATACTATTTTTATCTTCACTATTATCTAATACACATGATTGCATATCTAGAAACTGTTTTCGGATAAGAGATAAAGGTAAGATATGGTTTCTAACCATCACAGGGTAAATCTTTTTACCGTGTGCCAATGCCATGGCTATTTCATTTAAACAATAGCCATCAGGTCTTCTTGCGGCATGAGGTGTAATGAAAAAAATGACCTTTTCACGTTCAACAATACCTTGTTCAAGTTTATATTCCCAGTCATCACCCGAATGAAGTTTATCACTATCTACAAAAACATCAAAGCCTTCTTTTTCAAGATAGTCTTTAACTTTTAAAACAAACTCTTTATACTCATCATGTCCATACGAAAAAAATATATCTTTTGCCATCACCCCTCTCCTTCACTAAAAATTCTTAAACTCTCATCAAACAAACCCGTATCATCCACATGCCTAAACAACCGCATACAACTCAAAAACTTCATAGCATTAAGTTCAACTCTAAAGATATCTACTAGGCTTTTGTCTGCATGAGCCAAGACTGCTTGTGTACACTCCACAAGATGTGTGCCTAGTAGTGGGTAGGCATAGTAAGCTTGGGCTTCTTCTTTGCTGCCTACGGCATAAAACTTTGCCATCTTTCCCATGCCAGACTTGGGAGTCTGAGGAAAGATATACCACATCCAATGGCTCTGCTTCTTCCCAGCCTTTAGCTCTGCTAGAGCCTTCTCATACATACTCTCCTGTGCATCTATGAAGCGTTGGAGATTGTATGGGTCTTTAGGCATTGTCTATCTCCACTAGTTCATAGCCAACTTTCGTTAGCAAATTCGGGATGTATAGTACAGAGTATATATCATAAATGATGGTATGACGTTTAGCATCAGGTAAATCATCTAAAGGGACTAAACAGTCATGTTGCTTTAGTTCTGGGGTTTTAACTGCATTAACTTCCCAGCCTTTTAACCAATGGTGAGCATTCCACCTGTTATGCTCTGCTCTGAGTAGTTTCTCCATAAGTGTGGTGTATTCCTCAGGAAAGTATTCAAACCCCTCCGTACTCCAAGCATTATCACCTACAAGTTCTTTGGTTCTTTCAAGCATAGAAGGTTTGTCTAACTTCAATGCTACCAAATCATCATGTAATACACTCGCTTCATACATCTTTTGGTTATGTAACAGTAACTCTGCTACACCCATAGTCGATGGTTTTATGCGTAAACCCATTGTTTTGAGTTTCATAGGTATATGATAAGCCTGAGCTCTATTTGATACTCTATCTACTAGCTTTGCTGTTTTGTTCCATGCTTTTTTTATGGCAGCTTCATCTGAGAACATTGCATCAGGGTTATATCGCATCTCATACCCTGCATGTATACATTGGGCTATCATTTCAAACTTCTCATCAACTATCATATCTCTTGAAGCCATTTGTGATGTCTGAGCAAAGACATCAAAGTATTTAAAATGCTCCTCATTATTATTAATGTTATCTGCAATCATTTTACTCTCATAGATAGCAATGTGTATCTTACTCTTCATATTTTCATTCATAATTTTTTGTAAGTAAGTGCTGTCTGCTAACTCTGAAGCTATATCTAGGTTGGTCTGGGCATCTTCATAGCAGAGTATGATATTGGTTAGTTCTTTGTTCCATACAGTATGTGTATAGAAGCTTCTATCATCATGATGTAGAGAGATATACTCTACATTAATAGTAGGTATTTCATCTATATTTGCATACCTATACTCTACTGCTTTTTGAAATGCATCCGCATCCTCATCTATACAGTAGATAGTTACAGAATTTTCATTAGGTAGATGTGCCAGCTCACATATCTGACCTATCACTTCTAGTGCAAGTTTAGAGTCTCCTGCTACTACCAGACCAAAAGGCAATAGGCTATCTACATATTTACGACTCTCTCCATCGACTGCATGTTCTAAAAAAAGTGCTTTGGCTCCATTACGTGACATAGAGAACATTTTTACTTCTAACTTTGCATTGTCATCAAGTAAACCACCATCTTTATAAAACTTGTCTAGTCCTCTGTCATCTATATGCATATAGAGTTTTTTAACTTCAAGTTCTTTTTCCTTAGCTACTGCACTTAAAGAGAGTGCTATCTCTAAGTTACTCACATCTTTGCCTGCAAGAGCTACTATATGTTTTGCATTTTTCATATTTAATGTTTCAAGTACATTTGTATCTGATGCATCAGCTATTTTAACAGCCACACCTAAAGCTCTATACTTTTCTATGTTTGGGTTTTGAGCATCTTTTTCTATAGCAAGTATATTTACTTTTTTATCTTCTTGTTTAGCTTTTTGAAGTTCACTGTCTATGTATGCTGAAGCTTTTTTACCTAGACCACACACTAAAATATACTCTTTATCCACACTGACATTCACACTATGCGTGTCTATGTACCTTTTAGCTACCAAAGAAATAACACTTATGACTGTATAAAATGCAGCCATAAGCCCAGCTATATAGACCCAAGTATTACAACCATTAGCTCCATCTGTAGTAACCGTAGTAAGACTCATAGCAAAAAGTGCAAAAGCTTGGTAAATAGCTACTATCCCTTCTACTTTACATACAAAATAATACACTCCAACACCAAAAGTATAAATCAATCCAAATATCCACCATCGATAACTTTCTAGAACACTTAATAGTGGTTTTAATATTTTTATAAATAATGCTTTCACTTGGAACTCCTTTTAGTTGTAACTATTATACTTCTATAAACTTGGATTTGTTGGATAATCTCTTATATCAGGAAACTAATAAAACCATCAATAGTTGACTTTTAAGCTAATCTTAGATATTGTTAATTAATAAAAGACAGCGAATAAGTAGCTGAATATCCTGACATAAAACTAGCTAAATAAATGACATTGAAGAAAAAAGGATTATTTTAATGAATATAGTCACTGTACGAAAAGAAGAGAATAATGGATGGAGACTTAATGATAGAAATACCAGAAGAAAAAAACCTATTATTTACGCAACAAAAGTAGAGGCTGTAAAAAATGCGAAACAAATAGCTCGTGATAAACAAGGTGTTTTTGCAATTATAGATAATCGCAATGAACCTATTGAAGTCATGAGCTATAGTCGCAACAATCATTTTGTAAAAGATAAAACAAGACGAAATAAAATATTAAGATCTGTAGTCAAAACGGCACTCAATAACGCTGCTTCTTAAATATGGCAGAATATTCTCAAAAAATCTTTATAAATTGTCCTTTTGATGAGGCATACCAAGAAATGTTTGATGCTATGCTTTTTACAGTTTTTGAGTGTGGATTTACACCAGTTTCTGCAAAAGACATCAAAGACTCTTCTCAAAATAGACTAGAAAAAATATTCAATATGATTGAAGAATGCCAATACAGTATTAATGATATCTCAAGAGTCGAATTAAATAATGAAAAATTACCAAGATTTAATATGCCCTTGGAACTTGGCATTTTTTTAGGTGCGAAACGATATGGCAAAGAACATAAAAATAAAAAAGCTCTTATTGTAGATAGTGAAAAATTTCGCTACCCTAAATTTATTTCAGATATTTCTGGTCAAGATATAGAAGAACATAAAAATGATTCCATAATATTGATAAAAGTGATAAGAAACTGGATTAAAAGCCAAATCAACTATTCAATTCCTGGTGCAAAAGAGATTCAAAAACAATACAAAAAATTTGAAGATTTAAAACCAACTCTTATGGCAGATATGAAACTAGATCTTGAAGATGTTACTCATTCAGATTATCTTGAAATGCTACGTATATGGCAACAACTTGACTAACCCTCCCAAAACCACTCCCTCACACTAGCCAAAAATGCCTCTTCATCAAATACCTCTTGCTGGTAGATGTTTATGCGTCCGTAGTTGGCTCTGGCTTGGTCACCTTTGGTGAATTGGGTGCGTTTTTTACCAGACTTTAGGGTGCGTGTGTTTTTGCCTCCTATGCTGAGTATCATCGCTTTGCCGTCATCGTCTAGGTAATCCATGACTAAGTCTGTTTTGTAGACGAAGTGTTCTCCGTCTAGTCCGTTTACGAGTTTGCACTCTATGGTGTGGAGGTGGTTGTCTTTTATCATGAGGATGTCTAATTCGTTCTGCACACCCTCCTCTACCTCTATGAGTACGCCTGTCATCACATCATCAAAGTCAAAGTGTTCTACTATGAGGTGGTAGATGTACTCTTCAAACACCGTGCCTTGTATAAAGGTTCTCTCTTTGTGTTTACCCATGGCTTTGAGTGTGTTTTTGTAGCTGGTGTAGCCCTCTATGTTCTCTACAGAGCAGCGTTGCAACTGAGTCGTGAACCTTTTAAACCCACTAAGGTTCTCACACAGAGCCTTCACACCTGCTTTTCGTTGTGCTAAATCATCTTGTAGAGTGTAGCCTAATAGCTTGTAGCCTTTGAGCTGTAGATGTGTAGCGATGTTCATACACTCCGTAATTTTCTCTTTTTCCATACCATCACAGGTATGTAGGTTGTAAGTGTTGGCATACCTATCATAAGCAAGCACATTTGCCCCAGCATGCAGTAGCTTAGAAGCCAACACTATGGCTACAGAACTCAGCCCGTCAGTAGAGTTAAGGTAGACGTTTTCTATGCCTTTAGCCTGAGCTACCACATACTCCAAACATGCCACTATGCTCTCAAATGAGTCTTCATCTATCTTATACTCCAACACCTCATAACGACACTCAGCACACCCGTCTAAAAATGCCCTCTGCCCTGCTATCACACGCTGTGCATTCACCACATCACACTTAGCATCATCATAGACGATGATGTGCTTATTTATCTGTTCTTTAAAGGCGTAGCTTATGGGGAGTATGGAGGAATGAAAGTCTCCTATAATTGAGATGAGGGTCATAACTTTACCCTACCTAACAATCATAATCTAATTTTGATTTTATTTCATTTGCTTTTTTATCTATTCTTTCAACAAGACTATTAAAGATGGTTCCAAATTCTTTATCTTTTTTCATTGCATCAAAATCACTATCTTCTGATAATCTCATTCTACTAAATGCATAACTCATGATAACTTTTTTAGATTCTATTTTTCGTATTAAATCAAGTGATTTATCAAAAATTCCTTCTCTAGAAAGTACACAAGCTTGATTGTAATATCCTATATAAGAGGATGAATTCAATGTACTTGCAACATCATAATAATCTAATGCCTTCTCCCAGTTTTGCAACGAAATAACATACCCCATTTGATTATAAGAAAGATGCCATTCTGGTGCAACTTCTAATAACTCTGTTGTTTCCTGTTTTGCATCATGTAAAGCATCATCTGTATTTAAACTAAATAGATATTGTGATATTGCTCTCATTAATACAGGGTTTTTAGTATCTTTATTTCTATATCTTAACCAGCTTGGTACACGCTGACTAATAGTTTCATCTGAAGATAAATCAAGTTTTTCAAATATCTCTCCTTTATCAATTTCTTCTTCTGTGATTTCTCTATGCATTTCAAAATATGATGAATTTGCTGCTGAAATAGTATTTCTAACTGTTGATGATGTATTTACATATATTTCTTGAGGAGATTGTCCTAAAAGTTTATCATTAAAAAAGATATCAGCAGTGGGAGGACAGATATTAACTATGATTTTTTTTGATTTATTTTTAAAGTATGTAAAATCTTTTTTCATTTCAGGTGTTAAAACTTCAATATCATTAAAAATTTTAACAGGATCTTCCTCTTTTGCTTGTGCTATCTTATCTGTTAATTCATCACGTAGTGCAGATAAGTTATCTGGATTATATGAGAGACATCCAAAACGTCTCAAATCAAAAGGAACATCATTTTCTATATCTTGTGCTAAAATGATACAACGTTTACTGATACCATTTGCAAGCCCTGTTTCATAGTAGACATTATTCAAGCTAATATAGTTACCTTCATTATCGCGTATACGAGAGAGGTCAACAATAACAATTTCTGATTTTTCTAATTTTACAGCAATATCATCATAGATATCTCTTAAAACCAAATCATCACCATTAGCTATGGAAGGTACTAATCCATTCTTCTTAATTGCAGGTTCTATTGCTAATTCATATACATTATTAAATTTCTGATGAAATGATATCGCTACAAATGCCGTATTTTTATTCATTTTATTTCCCTTTTAATTAATTACAGTATTACTCTTATTCTATTCATTATCTGTTCTTTCAAATCCTCTCCATCTTTCCAAACTAAATGAGGATATTGTCTAGTATCAAATGATAACTCTTCGGTATGCCCCTCTTTACATGTCCAGATGATAGGTATCTTCATTCCCATTGCAAAACCTGCTTCAAAATAAACACTGTTTCGATGGTTGGTAAAATCCGCAATGACGATACGTGAAGATTTGAGCTTGGCTATGATTTCATCGGATATAGCTTTGTCATGCTCTGTTGTATCTTGGTTTACCACAACATAATTAAACCCTAGCTCCTCTATGCCTTCTTTAACATATGTACTAAATATTTTATTTAACCCTTCTTCAAAATTAAATGCAACAAAAATATTTTTAGAGGCTTTATTTGGCTCATCTAAATTTTCAATATACTGAAGACCATCAAAAGTGTAGTCTGAGAAACTCACTTCCCCACCTAAATAGGTCGTACCTTTAATTAATTCATGTTCTATTGCTCTATCGAACAACTTATGAAATTCATCAGCATTTTTTACCCAACATTGAGTATATATTTTAGATGAAACTTGTTGACTTTTGTATTCATCAAGATTAAGCATCATCAAATCAAATTTTTCTTGTATTTTTTTATCTTTAATATTCAAAAGACTATCAAACTTTTTTAAATCAATCTCAGGAATATTTTGAAACACATCATTTTGTTCTCGTATCCAGCTAGAAACTTTATAAAAGTTCGATCTATCAATGCTCTCGGCAATGGTAAATGAATCTGTTAAAATATATTTACCACATATTTTACAATTGACCGATACATTGTTATCTAATGGATCTAGTCCTTTAGTATTAGCTTCATTCTCACATATGTTACAAATACTCATATCTTATACCCAATACCTAACTGCAGAGATAATACTTGCTCTATTCCACCCTACCATCTCATCAGCATTATCTTGAATAATTTGAGGAACTCTTTCTTGTCCCCATGGTCTTACCCCTATAATAGTTTTACCCATTCTTACAGCTTCATTTATCTCATACTCTATCCATGCACTATGTGAAGCATACATTCCTGCCAATATAATAACACATTGTGATGGTCTTAATTGATTATTCATACATTTAATTAATCCTGCACTTGTTGTCTCACTACAGCTATCATGTCTGGGTACACTATAGTTACTCCAAGTAAAATTTGGCTCTTCATTAAACCAATTAACTATCTGATGATAATGGTTACTATAGTTCCATGCATGACTTATAAATAATCTTCTAGTTTTTAATTCTAGCATTCATTTATCCTTTAAATTTTTATTTAACGTATAGGTTCTACTGCTCCAATAAGGTTGGGTTCATTTGCATCTACTCCATATTTGTCAAAATCTTCATTTCTAATTTCAAATCCTGATTTCCGTAATATATCATTCTTCTTACTACATTCATTATCATTGTTATTTGTGCATTCGCCTGCAATAACAATTTCATCTTTAGTGTTATTATTTTCATCTGTAATTTCACAAATAATATATTTTTGTCTATTACAAATATTCTTACTATTTATACATCTTTTTAACTCTTTCATTTTAGTCTTTATAAGTTCTTGATCTATTTTCTCTAAGTCACTTTGATTAATTTTTTTAAATATATCTATAACTTTATGATAAGCTTCCTTTGAACGGTCAATGTTACCTATCGTTTCATACAAGTCACCAAGAATTGCAAAATAAATTCCCTTATCTTCATTTTCCAATTCTGCTTCATGAGTTTTAAGGGCATATTCAAGAAATTTCGCAGCCTCTTTGGTCAGATTTGTCTCTTTAAATGTTTTAACCAAGTTTTCTATTCTCATAGTTAACTCTTCTGGCCACTTTTTAATAATTTCTTTTGAAATTTTATTAAGTTCATCATAGCTTTTATAAAATCCATCCATATCAAAATCTTTTATGTATAATGGCAATAACTCATTATAGAGACCTGTCAATTGGTATCTATAATCTTCAAGATTTAAACTCTTCTTATACTTTTCAAGAATAGAAATATTTTCAAGTACAAAATCTATGGCTACAATATACAAACCTTTTTTTTGATAAATACGGCTTATATTTCGATTGATTGTTGCAATAAGATTATCATTCTTTTCAGTTTTTGCACATTGCAAAGCCTCTTTATACATTAGTTCCGCCTTATCTACTAAAGCACTCAACTCATAATAAGCTGCTATATAATATTTGCTTTCACATACCAACTTACGCTTTTTCTCTTTTTCAAAAATTTTTATGGCATCATTGAGTAAAGTTACAGACTCGTCATCTATAGATGACCTTAATATTTTATTTGTCGCTTTCATATATTTTAAAAGTGCCATATCCAATGTTTGATCAAAATGATGAATATGCATTGCATTTATTGCTTGTTTCAAAATATCATCTTCTTTATCACCATTATCAAAAGTTGCCAAAATAAGGATAATTTGTGTCAATGTAGAACGATAAATATTCGGTTGTTTATTAAAAGCATTTAATGCTATCCGATAGGCTTTCCGGTAAAGATTTTTCCCTTTTTTTAATTCATTTTTCTTAATATATTCTTCTGCTCTAAAAGTCAAATCGGCAATATACCCCATAGGTTTTAAATTCAACACACTAAATATCTGTTTTAACTTATCTTTATCAAAATCTTTATCGAGTTGAAGTTTAAGTAATTTAGCATGTATTATTGAATCTTTGGGTAAATCATACGTTTTTAGTTTTTCAAATATCTTCTTAGCCTTTTCAGTATCTCCTTTATCTAAGAAGTACCATATTTTTTCTATAATTATAGAAGGGATATAACTCGCATAGAGTTTGTTTTGTAATTTTATCTGTTCAAACAATTCCAATGATTTATCAAGATAATACAATGCATCTTTTTTATGTTGAGCTCTTTTTGAACTTCCCAATACATGATATTGAAATGCCTTATTCCATGTTATGTTGTCTTCTTTTTTTTCATAATATCTAAGTAGTTTTTTGGCTGTATTTTCCACCTCTTTAAAATTCATTTTTTCACTATAAATATATTGGAGTGCATTAAGGGTTAACATATAACCATTTAAAGAAGTAATATCATACTTTTCGTATATTTGTAACGCTTTTTTAAAGTAAGGCAAGCCTTCAAACCCTTTTTGCCTATCAATTGATGCTCCCACATCATGATATGTCCAAGCCAACTCTTTAGCATACTGTGTTTGGTTGTATTCGTTGACCACCTTTTCTATTTTTTTTAGAGCATCTTTGTATATATTTTCTGCTTTTTCATACTCTTGTTGGCTAAAATAATAATCTGCCAAATCTCTTTGACTCAAAACAACATCTATAAGATGTTTTTTCGGATCAAGCTTTTGTTTCATCTCGATACACGCCATATAGTTATCAACTATGGCATCTGTATTATTTGTATCTTTATGCTGATAAAACCAGCCTAAATCGCAAGTATTGTTTGCAATGTTTATGGTGTATTTATCTGTTTTCTCTTCCTTATTTGCCTTTTTGTACCATTTTATAGAATTTTCCAAAGCTTGTTTAGCTTTATCATTATATTTACCTTCCTTGCTTCCCATTTGATAGTATGTATCATATATATTTTGATAAATAAGTGCAATTCCAGTATACTTTTTTACTTTTTTATAGTATTCAATAGCTTTTTGATAATGGTATAATGACTTCTCCATCTTCTTAATATTTTTGTATGAATATGCCAAGTTTTCATGACACCAACCTATACGAATATCATAGTTATGATTCTGATTTATTTTTTCATATTCTTGTATTGCTATTTTAGAACTTTTAATTGACCCATTTTGATCATTTAACAAACTTATAATATATCCTATTTGACTATATAAATAAGGTATATTTACTTGTTTATAATTTTTCTTATTTTTTCTCACATCCAAATATGTTGATAAAGCTTTATGATATGTTTTATTTGCATCTAAATATGCTGTTTTTTTCTTATATGCATCACCGGTCCAACTAAGAGCCCAGGCTATATTTTCATTTGCCAGAGAACTATTGCTTTTTTCAAAAATAGACTTAGCAATTTCAAACTGTTTTTTTGCATTTATGTAATCACCCTCAAAATAGAAAAATTGCCCATAATGCATATAAGCTTGTGCAACTTTATAATTATATTTATCTGATGGAAGAGATTTTAAAAATGCTATATATTTCACAACTTCTTCTTTTGCTTTTTTCCAATCTTTCTTTTTTTCATATACCTTTGCTCGTTGTTTATAAAGGGCTATTCTATTTTCATCACTTAAGTTTTTATCATTTTTTAAAAGATTGTCATAAATTACTATAGCTTTATCATATTGACCTGAATTAAAAAAAGTATGAGCTTCATTTAGTTTGATGCGTATTTCTTTATTAAATAATTTTAAATCTAATGCCTGATATTTCTCATTTGATGAGTGTTCATCTGCTATTTTTTTAAGAATATTATTATTTTCTTGAGCAAAAGTTTCTGTTTTTTGTATATGTTTACTATTATTATTAGTTATTTTATTCGTATTTTTTACAATAGGATAAATTACTCCTCCTAAAATCAACATAACTATCCCTATTAATAATATAGGTAAGTTTCTTATCAATCTTTGTCGTTCTAATTGTCTTATATGTTGACTCAACTCTTTTGTAATAAGTTTTATATCTTCACATACCTTTTGAATATGTTCATCTTTATCTTCAGGGCAAGTTACTGCTTTATAGCGATAACTTCGTAATGCTTCAAAGAAATTTCTTATATTTGTACGGTAACCGTCTAAATCTAAACCTTTACTTTCATGTTTCTCAATTTCTTCTTCAATATTACGTAATAAAGCATCTATACCTTTTTTTCTATTTCTATTAAAAATTTTTTCAAGTATTTCTTTATCATGTACTATACAAAGTAGTTTTCGCTTATAAAAGTTTTGATTTTGCTGTCCAAGAATATTTAATTCATCTAAACAGTATATACTTTGTAGATAATGTTTATCAAGATGTAAAACAATAACTTCTCCATCACCTATAGCCTCTAATAGAGTTTCCATCCTATGATGTCTTTCATCTTCATCTAGATTATATATTTCTTTCTTTTCTTGATAATCAAAAACTTTTAAACCAAGTTCTTTATCAATATAGTTTTTTATTTTTTCTTTAACATTTCCAACAGTATTATCAGCCCCTGAATATAAAATATATACTGGGTCATCTACATTATCTAACATAGTATTATTCCCCTCTAATCCAAACTAGGCTTCGCTCTCATACTATCATGAAGCACCACCCATTTACTATTTTCCTCCAAAGCCTTCAACCCCAAGTCATAGACTATCTGCTTATACTCCTCACTATCTACACTTACAGCCTCCAAAGTACTCTTAGCCTCTTCAAAATCAGCTAACATAGCGTTAAAATGATAGATGTCATCTTCGTAACCTTCTATCTTGACGTACTTCTCTCCTATAAACGCAGCGACTAGCAGTAACAACCCAGAAATAAGTACCAAGTAGTGCCAGTTAAACCACAAATCACCATGATTTACAACATGCAATGACTCTAAAGCATAGATGCTAAACATCAGCACCAAAGTAACCAACCCTGCCCTGTAAAGCCACTTCTCCCAAAACTCTAAACGTTCAAACTTCTCATGGCGTAACTTTGATGCATCTTTAAAGTAAGTTATCTGCCCATCTATCCATGCTTCTACACTGCTGTCTTTTTCATAGCTAGGCGTAAAAGGTATATGGTCTTTGTCTAGGTAAAAAAGGTTTTTAAGTGTGGTTTTGAGCCATGTAAACTTATGGTGTTGGTCTTTGAGGTAGTATTTGGCTACACTCTTACCTAGTTTTGCACTATTCCAAGCATTTTGTACACGTAAGGCTTCTGCAAACCCCCTAGAGTAGACAAAGTCATCTTGTACCTTACCGTTTTTCATAAACTTCCAGTACAAACCAAAAGCCAAGAGTAACCCTAAGCCATACCCTATGGTAAAGTGGTCTAAGTATAAGGCATGCATTATCTCCAAAGAAGCAAAGGCTAATCCTGTTAAAAATAGTATAAGTTTAGAGAGTCCTTTGAACTTTTTTTGATTTATACCTGCAGTATCTTCGAAGTAGTTCATATGTGTTTTAAGTAAGCTGCCATCTACAAGAGTGTCTAGTTTCATTTCAGAGTTAAGCGTATCTATCTTACTTAACATTTTATCAAACTCTTCACCTTTAACATACTTACCAAGACACTCATGCTTAACACTAAAGTCTGTTTGTACATCAGGGTTAGACTCACGTGGCGTAGTAATGATAAACAGAGCATTCCCATCAAGAGCATCAAAACGATTCTCCTCAAAGCCAGTACGCTGGTACTTTACTATAGCAGATGTACCACCCGACTTACCATTGTCCACACCATCCCAAAGAGCCAGCAGTATGTTAGAGTCATCTGCTATCTTCTCTCCAAGCTGCTGATAACAACTATCTGCCCCATGCGTATGTACACAAGAGTTTACCTCTACCCTAGAGGCATAGGCTATAAGTGTTCGAAACTCTTCTTCATTAGCTTTCCTGTCCATAAAAGAGTCCAAGTACTCCTCTTCTTGATACGGAAAAAGTACATGGAGCGTCACACCAAGCTCTTTTGCCACATGCCCCACCAACATATCTGCCCCCTCTGCCAGTGCAGAAATGACTATAAGTTCTGTATGTGGGTACTTGATCTGATACTCTTTAAAAAGAGAACGTACACTCTCCTCTAGTTTAGGAATATCCTCTTCCCTAAGGTCTCTATGTCCTGTGACTCCAAAGATAAACGGTATACTATTTACATTCCCCATATAATCTCCCCAATCTATAATAATCACATATAAAATATTCTATCTAAAGTTTCTTGGATTAGTTGGATTAATGTTATATCAGAAAATATATCTTAGAAAGCAAAATATTTAATAAAATAGCGTCATTGACTAAGCCAATATACGTTTAGAAACATCCAATGCTTTAGCACTTGCCTCTTCTCTTTGTAGATCTAAATATTGCTTCACTGTCGCTGTACTCGTATGTCCTAATAATCCACTTAACGTAATAGCCTCTACACCTTGCGTTGAAAGAGCAGAGACACAAAGATTACGCATATAGTGAAAAGTAAACTCTTTGACACCTGAAGCAACACGTATTTTTTTAACTGCATCAGAAATCCATGAAATGTTAAATACTTGACCTTTCACATCACGAAACTCAGATAAAGCATCAATAAGATCATCACTCAATGTAAAGGTCATATCTGCATCTGTTTTTGAATTTGCACCTACAATAATATAGGTTTTGTTTTCAAAATCAATATCTTCCCACTTAATACGTATTGTTTCAGTTTTTCTTCTACCAGTGAATCCAAATAAAAATAGTGCTCTATGATGAGGGTTATCTTTATAGACAGTCATTATGGCTTTATGTACTGCTCTATACTTTTTCACAGCATCTGGGACTAGACGCTTTTCTGCTTTTTGATTTCTCTTTACATGATGCTCATCAGTTACAGGTGTAAACTGAATAAGCTTATCACTGATTGCTCGTTTAAATAATGGTTTAAGAATTTCTAATGCCATTTTTCGTGTTCTGTTAGAATAATGAACTAAATTATCCATAACTATGCTGATATGGTACGGTTGAATATTTACTACTTTTTTTAATCCAATAAAAGGTTGTATATGTTTTTTATAATAATTTTCATATCCACGTTTGACCTCTTCACTCCATTTTCTACTTTTCTTATGAATTTCAAAATACTCATCTACTGTCGCTTTCATATTTGCACCTGAGTTTGATTGTGCTTCAAGTGTAGCTATAATAGCCTCACGTTCCTCATAGGCAGTTTTTAATCTATCTTTAGTACCATGAGCTGAATGAGCAGTAAAAAGCCTTCTAGTCCGTTTTTTATTGATTGTACATTCTAAAAGAAACTTGGTAGTATCTGTTTTATGTATTTTTATACCTGTATGTTTTGTCTTTATATAGTCTTTTAGAACGATAGCCATTATAAATCCTCGTGGGGTGTCTCTTTAGGTGTCATTTTTTATTCATTTTATGACACCTAGATATACTGGATTATATTATAAATTACGCTATATAGGCTTAAAGATGCTTATTTACTTTTAGATATAAGTGTTTAAAATTGGTTCGAGTCCTCGTGGGGATACCAAACATATTACTGACTGTTTAAAAATCATACAATGCATTATTAAAGACCTAAGCCAAAAAGAGTACAATTTATCTATAGCATACTTCAAAGGATATCTATGTCAACAATCAAAAACCCCCATCCAGAAAATTCAAAAGTCTACCTTGTCGGTTCAGGTATAGCATCTTTGGCGGCGGCTGTGTATCTCATAAAAGATACTGGTGTACAAGGAGAAAACATCCATATACTCGAACAAGATGACATCGCTGGTGGTGCCTGTGATGGTGCAGGTGATGTAGAAAAAGGGTTTGTCGTACGTGGTGGACGTATGCATGAAAAGCACTATGAATGTTACTGGGACTTACTCTCTAACATTCCCTCCTATGAAGACCCAGACGTAACCGTCCGTGATGAGTGTTTTGAATTTAATGAGCGTTTTGTCTCTCATGCTCAGGCACGTCTCCTCAAAGAGGGTAAAAAACTTGATGTTTCCTCTTTTGGACTCTCTTTTTCAGACCAGAGTGACCTACTCAAACTCACCTTCGTTTCTGAAAAATCACTGGGTAATCAACGTATAGAAGACTGGTTCTCTGCAGCATTCTTTGAGACAAACTTCTGGCATATTTGGACATCGATGTTTGCCTTTCAAAAATGGAGTTCATTGGCTGAGATGAGACGCTATATGAAACGTTTTATTCACCTTGTTGATGGCTTACATCAGCTGGGAGGCGTGATGCGTACAAAATATAACCAATACCATTCAGTCATTGTACCGCTTAGACGCTATCTTGAAGCACGTGGTGTACACTTTGATATGCATACACAGGTCACAGACATAGACTTTGATCTTGCAGCAGACAAAAAAACCGCCACTGTCCTACAAGTTGTAGATAAAACAGGGAAAGAGCATGAGATTGTTTTAGGCAAAAATGACTATGTTTTTGTTACCAATGGTTCACTCACAGAAAGTACAGACAATGGTACCTGGGACAAAGCACCTATACTCAAAGACAAAGCAAGTTCAGGTGCATGGATGCTTTGGGAACGCATCGCCAAACAAGATAAAGCTTTTGGAAACCCTGGAGTATTTTCAGACAACATTGACCTTCAAAAATGGTACTCTTTTACAGCCACACTCAAAGATGATACCTTTCATGACTATATGGAAAACTTCTCAGGCAATGTAGATGGTACAGGTGGACTGGTCACGATGACGGATTCAAACTGGTTTATGTCTATCGTTATCGCCAGACAACCACACTTCCCTAACCAACCTAAAGATGTCAAAATCTTCTGGGGATATGGTCTCTATCCTGACCGTGAAGGTAACTACGTGAAGAAAAAAATGTCTGAATGTACAGGTGCAGAGATACTTGAAGAACTCTACTACCATCTAAAGATACAAGACCTTATGAAGCCCGTAACAGAAGCAGGAAAAATAGTAAACTGTATCCCTGTAGCTATGCCGTTTGTAGATAGCCTCTTTATGCCACGTACCCTTGGAGACAGACCAGAAGTCATACCTGAAGGTGCAACAAACTTTGCCTTCTTGGGACAGTTTGCAGAGGTAGAAGATGACTGTGTCTTTACCGTAGAGTACTCAGTACGCACGGCACAGATGGCAGTTTTTGGACACTTTGAATCTGACAGAGATGTTAACCCTATTTATGATTCTATCCATAACCCACTGGTGTTGATGAAGGCGGCAAAGGCTATTAGCAGATAATTCTACTAAAGTTTTCTCTTCTGTTAGCCAATGAACAGATTGGCTTTGATATTTATTCTATACTATCTCTAGATAAGTTAATTATCAAAATTAAATATGAAAGGACATAGTATGGGATTAGTTTATATATTAATTGGTGTTGTCATAGGTGTGGCA
>Ga0256843_1000272_pt1 | contig 44530 bp, 68 predicted proteins | sample AlvinellametaG_FD_191572 | JGI IMG/M metagenome (GOLD analysis project Ga0256843, IMG submission 191572) | Pompeii worm associated microbial communities from hydrothermal vent at the East Pacific Rise, Pacific Ocean - Alvinella | ecosystem: Host-associated > Annelida > Integument > Unclassified ...
GATATGGTTGCTGAAAGTGGAAGTGATAAACATACTGCACATTTTGCTGATAGTTTTGGTTCATTATCAGGTGTACAATTTTACAATACAGTATCAGGTGCTTGGGAATGGATGAACGGTTCACAATCTGGAAGTTTGTCTTTATGGGATCAAACTGCAGTTACACACACAATGGATGCTGATGGATCTGTTGTAAATTATACACAATATAAACATAACGGAGTGCTTACAGGGGCGGTTCAGTTAAGGTTTTTCTTTTAACAATAAATAAATATGGCAAGAATAAAAGGAGTTACAAGTTTCGCGGCGAACTTCGAGAGTGAAAAAGCCGCACCGTTAGTGGATATGTACTGCGAAACGCATGCAGACATGATTAACGCTACGGAACAGGAGGCGCATGACGGAGCGCCATATATGTATTATGGGCGTAGAGCTATAGTGTTTGACGATCCTAATCCTGATAATAATGGTACATACCAATTAATAGATCCGCTTAATCCAACATTATCATCATCATGGGAAAAATTTGGTGCTGGTGGTGCTGCTGATCAAGGTGTAGAGGATACTCCTAAGACTTTTTATATTTCTACAACTGGGAGTGATACAACTGGAGATGGTTCACTAGCTAATCCATACGCAACTATAGTTCCTATTAAAAAGCAGTTAAAGCCAATAATAGCAACATCAATATTAATAGTGTATTTAGCTGGTACGCACACTATAGATGCAAATACATTTAAGTTTAATGGTTTTGCAATAGATGGTTCATCTTGGAGTAATTACATTCAAATAACTGGCGAATTACAGCAAGTAGATACAGTCACATTGACAGACAATTCAATATGGAAACACGAAGATTCAAGTAAAGCATATACAGTGAATGAACATGTTGGCAGATTTTTATCTGATAATGATGATTACACAGCATTTCCGACATTGCTACCTATAGCAGAAAATGACGCAACTGTTTTAACTGCTGGATATGGCGCACCTTTTTCGTATTCACCAAATATGATAGTAGAACCAGCTACTAATTTTGTAATGGCTTCTGGCGAAAGTTTATCATTCGAAAATTTAATGAGCGGTAGTGGTACTGTATGGGTTACGTATTTAAATATAGATTCTGGTAATACAACTATAGACGGAGAGATAACTGGATGTCAGACATACATATATGGTGTAAATTTAGTTGGTAGGAACACGGTAAATGGCATGAATATAAGTAAAAATATAGTATTTTATAAGTCGTTTTTGGAGTTACATGCAAGGGTGTATTCACCTAGTGAAGAAGGTGGTATATTTTCGACTTTTACATGCTTACATCAATTAAGACCATCTACGCCATCAGAAAATACCGATTCATGGTTTAATCATTATGCGTTAACAATAGCAAGTGATAGGATAGGATATTATAATTCTTATATGTATTGGAGGGTTGTGTATAATCCTGGATATGTTGATTCAAAAAGAACTGAATTTGAGAGTATTGATCATTGTTACTATGGTCATTGTGGAGGTATATTTAATTTTAGAGGTAGGTCTTTTGTACACTTAAAAAATGGATCGTCGCTAACTGTTGATGGCGTTGACTCTATAGTTTTAAATACAACAAAAACTAAAGGGATTGTGTTTGAGGGTAAGGATATGAATATAATCGGAACATATAACACTCTATTTAAGAGCGGGGCATTACAATGGGATTTTTCATACGATGGTGTTGCGCATACATTGAATTATGGTACGTCGTTGTTTAAAAATAATGTATATATAGATATATCTCTTGGTCAATACGTCTATTTGCCAGATATTTATCCTGAATTTGGTGAGATTGATTATTTAAATGTAGCAGCTGGTACAAATCAAGATTTAATTATAGGGAACATCAACAATAGAAGAGTTAAGCAAATAATGGATATAGATGGAGGTTCTGAATTCGCAAATGTAACAATTAACACATTAAATTCAGATGACACTACTGCTGGACTTGATTCAGTACTTGAATCTCAAGAAACTGGTACTTTATTAAAACCATCATTAACAAGTAGTGATGGTATAAAATTCACATTAAGTGTAAATGGAAGTGATGAGATAGTATTAAATATAGAAAATAATTCTATAATTGATGCTAATGTTAGATATTATTCAGAAAGGACAAACAAAGCTTAACAAAAAAAGAAATGGGGAATAAAAAAGTAGAAAACTTGTTTTATGACAACAGCGTATCTGGGCTTGTTGCAACAAATGTACAGGATGCAATAGATGAAATAATTGCTGGCACTGTAACTGCTTCAAATGGCTTAAATAAAACATATAACGATATTAGACTTGGTGGAGATTTAGATTATGATACTTATATTGTACTTGGGAAACATAAAGAGTTGTTTATAGGTGGTACTGATAGGTATATGCATTTTCAAAACGATCAGATGTCAGCAGAGGATACTGCAGAGCCTAGATCTACACGTCTATATACTCTTGGGCTGTATTTTGACAACGACAGTGCCTCTACAAGGCATGAAATATCTCATGGGATAGGAGGTTTACAGGTTCAAAGTAACGCATCAAATTTTGCTGGTATGTATTATAGTGCTGATTATTCAGCTGATTTTATAAACAGGTCGTTGATAGATAAGGAGTATGCTGATAATTTGATAAAACCTTTAGAAGTTACATATGCTGAATTAAAAAATTTAATAGATTCTAGTTCGGTTATTGTTGGCAAATATTACAAAATAACTGATTACGCTACTAAGTATGTGCAGCCAATTACAAATATTGTGCGAACAGAATCTATCGAGGCTTTAATAGTTAAAGGGATTAGTGATATAAATATTAGCAATGTTGCATATAGCCAAGATTATCCAGAAGATATTATTTACTATGATTTTTATAATGACCAAACAATTGATGGTACACCTCGGAATGGTTGGATATTTAGGAGGATTGATACTGTTAGGGATATAGATATAGCGCATGATTTTAGTGTTAGATATAGAAGATGGAAAATAACAGCTGATTCTAGTGGGTATGTTAGTTATACAGTAGGGAAGTACTTATCATATAAGGATAGCAACATATCTATCAGTGGGGAAACGTTAACGGTCGATTCAAATGATTACATTGATTGCCCTACATTGTGCAATTTAGATGATTTAAACGATGTGCGTGGTGGTCAAATGAAAAATATTTTTATAGGTAATTTAGATCATGATTATTTAAGTAATGCTGGGTATTATAGTGGTTATCATGGGAACAATGTTTTAATTGCTCAAAATAATTCAGAAACGTTAAATATAACTGACGTTAAATTTTCAGGGAATTGCTTTGAGAATACAATATGGAATAAAGCTGTACATTTTAATGCGGGATTTGATTTTAGAAGAAATATATTTACAGACATTAAATATGTTACATTTAACTCTGACGTATATGACAACGTATCATCTTACATCCATTCCACAGTGTTGGCGAGTAATGCTTATGATAATATAATTGGGACAATAGATAAGATGAATTTAGGTGGCGCGTTTGCACACAATGTCATTCAGTCAATTTTTATGAATGGTGGAACTGGTGATATAGTAAACAATAAAATAAGAAGAATTAACTCAACAATAGTATCTCAAAGGTTAGAGGGTATTGATATACCAAATTTAAACATAGAGCTTTGTAATATATCACGTGTTTTAAACATGACAGAAAGTACAACTGCAGATGTTTATTGGCAAAGATGTAGTTTTAATGATTGTAGTAATTGGGATTTAAAAGCTGATTCAAATTTTACTGATAAGTTTTTTACATTATCTAAAGATGGTTTAGATTTGACATCTGCAACACATGTTTATGATTCATCAAAATCATTACAGTTCCATAAGGATACTTCTGGCACTCACAAAGTGAGTTGGATAGATGCTTCAAATGTTGTTCATTATGATTTAATAACTAACTAATTAATATTATGGGAAATAAAAAGGTAGAAAATTTGTTCTACGACAATAGCACTTCTGGTATAGTTGCTAGCAACATACAGGACGCGATAGATGAAATAATTGCATCTACAACTAACCTATACACAGCTGACGGAGCATTAACTGCTAACAGGACTGTTAACGGTAATGGGCATTCAATGGAATTTAACAACCTTAATTGGTTTGGGTTTTATTCAGCTAATGGGAATGGAGAGATAGAATTTGATGGTGCTGTAATGAAGATAGCAGCTGCAAATGGAGGTGAGTTTGAGCTTGGACATCAAGATTCGTTATTATGGGCAATTACAAGTACGGTATCAGATTTTAAAATAAGATCTGGGAATACAGATGCTAAAATAACAGATGCAAGAGCCACAACAAAAGGTTTTGAGTATGCAGCTGATTATTCTACTGGGTATACAAATAGATCGTTAGTAGATAAAGAGTATGTAGATACTGCAATAGTTAATGGCGTAGTAAATATATATAATTCTGATGGCACAATAAGCGGTGGTGATCGCACAGTTGATATAGATGGAAATTCATTATATTTTGATAATACAGAATTGCACGTTGAATTTAATGAAGATGAATTTATTTTTGAAACAGATGACGGAGTTGCGAGTGCTGCATATAGTCAAGATCCTAATGGTTCATCTTACGTATCTACACATACTGGATCTAATCAAAATGCAGATGCTAGTTACAGGTTTAATAATTTAAGTTTTTCGAGATCTGATGACGGTAATGCCACAAGAACAATTTTTACAATAGATCCAATAAACATATCTATTAGTAGTGACGTTGCTAACTTTCAAGGTGCTGTATATGCTGCCAATTATTCAGCTGATTACACTCCTCGGTCTTTAGTAGATAAGGAATATGTAGATGGACATGTTGGATCATCTGTATTTGACGCTGATGCTGACACTGGGATTCAAACTGAACGTACTGCCGATGATGATACGCTAAGATTCCAAACTGCTGGGAATGACGCAATGATGATAGATAATACTGGTAAGGTTAGAGTTTCTAGTGATAATGGTTCTACTGGGATGAATTGCTTGTTTGAAGTTGGGAAAGGGTCTGAATCATCAACATTCGGGGTTCAGGCTGATCCCGCATATGGGAACATAGCTACATTCAGAGATCAAGATGGTGAAAATGTCTTTAGAGCAAAAGGTGCTTTAAGTTCTGATAATTTAGAGGTTACATTCGGTGATACTGACGTTGCATATAGTGGTGCTGGAATGATAGTTAAATCAGGCACTGGGAATGGTAGCCTTGAGGTATTAAATTCAGAATTAAGATTTTACCAAGGGAATTATTCAACTGCACATCCAGTAGGATTCAAATCACCATCAGGAGTTGCGGCTGATCATATATGGACACTACCTGATAATGACGGTTTAGCAAATCAAGTTTTAACAACAGACGGAAGTCACGTATTAGAATTCACAAGTCCAACTGTATTCGTTAACGCAAATAACGGGATAACAAAAACAACTTCTGGACAGGTTTCAACCTTAAAACTTGGTGGTAATTTAAGCGAAGATACTACTATATCTGGAGATTCTAAAACTTATGGATTAGATTTGCCAGCACTTAGTTATTTTAATGTTAATGCAGATGACGTGTTTATTGAGACTGGGGCAGGCGCTCAATTAGAGTTAACTTCTGATTTAGCTGCAATTACATCAAATAGTGGTAGTTTACAAACATCGAATACAAAGACTGTATTTAATGATTTGCGATCAGTTGGCAATAGATCTGGTATTGAATATGTTTCTGATTATTCAGATGATTTTGTTGATAGGTCTCTTGTGGACAAACAATATGTAGACAATAGGACAAGTGCTATTCAATTAGTTAACCAAGCCATGACTACGCTTAATGGATCTACAGCTGGAACAGAGGTTACATGGAATGCAACAGCTACTCATAATACAAATATAGATGTATTCACGCCTGGAACAAATGGTGTAACCGTTACAGAGGGTATATATGAAGTTTATACTTCATTGTACAATGAAGCATCTTCTAGTCGTGTAAACGTTGGTGTTGAAGTTCTTGTAAATGGCGCTGGACAAGGGGCAATAGGTGCTGGTGGATATATAAGGAATTTGAATGGGCATAAAGAATCAAGTAGTAGTGTTAAGCAAATTATAACGTGTGCAGATGGTGACGTTATAAGCATTCATGGTATTAGGATGGCAAATTCTGGAACTGTTACTACTCCTGCTGACAAATCTGTATTAATTATTAATAAATTACAATAATATGAAGTTTTTAGTTACTCAAGGATGGATTGACAATGTCAATTCACAATTACCAATAGATATGAAAATTGAATCCGAAGTGGATGATTTATTTAATATGTACATTGAAAGTGCTGTATTAGATTTTGTAAAAAGCAATACAAATACAAGTATTGATTGGGATGCAGAAATTGCTAATTTGACAGAACTGGTAGATGTGTTTAGTTCTAGTTTCATTGCAACTACTCATTATACAAATTTATATACATGGCTGTTACATGCTGAAACAAATCAAGACGCTGTTGATTCTTTGGAAATTATAAGAAATTTAAACGTTTCTTTATTACATGAATTTGCATTAAAAGTTTTGCTATTTGGATTGGCTACTACTTTTCCTTTGTATATAGAAAAAGCTCTAGTTTATTATATGAGATATTTTGAATCAATAATGCCTGCTGATAAATATGCACAATTAAAAGGGTATGTTTTACAAGGTGTTGGAGATGATGTTTCAAATTTGCCTGAAAGTATATCAACATTATTACAACAATAGAAAATGTTACATTATAGAGACTTAACACAGGAACAAAAAGACAAAATAAGCAATGGGTGTGGAGCTGCAAAAGCGGCTCTGCTAATCCCAAACTTTATTTTTGAAGCGGATTGTTCACATCATGATTTCCTTTATTGGCGTGGGAATACAATATTCCATAAAGTAAAAGCCGACACACTATTTTATTATTATATGGTAAAAGATGCGTTTAAAGAAAAACATTACGATTTAAAGGTGTTTTATTTTTTAATGGCAACTTTATACTATATAATGGTATCAGTACTGGGAATATTCTTCTTTAATTGGAGAAAGCAAAGAACTAAAAAAGATTTAATCAATTTATAAAATGGATATGGCTGAAAGAATGGCTAGAGTCGAAACAGAGATTACTAACCTAAAGGCAACAAACACGTCCGAACATGCAGCATTAAAGGACATTGTTGAGAAATTTATTGCTGGTGCTGATAAAAAATATGCTAGCAAGATAACAGAAAAGGTTGTATATGGGATGATCACATTCATCTTAATTTCATTTGGCGGAGCAATAATGGCATTAATAATAAAATAATATGGCACTAACAACAGAAGCAACATATAGTACACAGGCTGAATTTAATTCTTATTCAAAAAATGACTGGTCAGCATTAACTTTAGCAGAATGGAACAAGGTTGCATTATTAGCAGAGGATATAGTTGATTCATACATACAAATACCTAAACGTGATCATTTTTCATGTGATAGGAAAGTACCTTTTAACGATGTTGATTGTGGATGTGGAAAAGATGAAAAAATACCATGTGACATTACAAAGGCACATATAATAATTACAGAAAATGAATTACTTAAAAAACAGAACGGATTGGATAGTCAAACAACGTTAATAGGCGGTAATTCAGACGCTCAAAGCGAAGAATGGAGTTCTTCATCATATAAGATAAGTAAAGGCTCTAAATCGGGGCTAGGAAGTGCTGGTGGAGATTATGAGCAAATAAATGTAGGTATACCACCATTAGCTAATAGATTATTGGCAAAATACAGGAATGGGATGTTACAATTCACAATTTAATATAAAACAATGGCATACATAGACGCATTACAAGATAGAGCTGATATATTCACAATAAATTATGTGAAAAATGCTATTGGTGAACAGATAAAAACAGAAGTGTCTTTGTATACAGATTTACCATGTAGGATGATGAGATATTCAACTACTAAGCGTAAGCAAACGGAGGGGTATCAAGAAAGCCAGACTGATACATGGTTAATACAAGTACAGCCACAACACGATCAAGCTAAGCGTGGTGATAGGTGTATTATAGATAATCAAATGTATTTAATAACATCTAGGCAAAAAATAAGGGGTGCAACGCCAGCAGTACATCATGTTGTTTATTTACTAGATGAATATAATGGTTAATTTAGAAGGACAAAGTAGTAGAATAAAAGATAATCTTGCAAGGAAGCTTTATAAAGCTGGACTTTATTTGGAAGGTGAGGTTAAAAAGATAGTTGCAATTGATACAGGACTTCTACATGATTCAATAGATACATCACCAGTAATGAGATATGAAAATGGGATGTATGTTGAGATTGGTACAGAATATGTTGATTACGCAAAATACGTAGAATACGGGGTAGGTAAAATATACAATTACCATAGAGGTGGAAGTGTAGTGTATACTGGAGATGGACAACATTACTTAGAGAGAGCAAAAAACGACAGTATAGAAGAAATTATTAATATATTGACACAATGATTGTACAAGATTTGATAACACAACTAGAGAATTCGCCGTTAATAAATGCGATTGTACCTGCTAATAGAATAACATTTAAACGACCATTAAACTCTGATGAGTTTATAAATAATGATAATTTAATTTATGTAGAAAGAAAGATTGAGGTGCATGAAGACGCGTGTGTTGAATCTAATATATTTCAAATAATTGCATATTCTAAAACCGCATTAGAGCTTGAGAGTATATGCGAAGCTATAAAACAAACATTTAAAAATGGTAATAATTTACTTGATAACAATTATTACTTTAGAAATAAATTTCTTAGTAGGACTGATGGGGTTAATAAATTAACAACAGGTTTCTACTGGTCAACAATGACATATGATTTTTCACAAATAGTCGGATAGTACCGTTATATACTCGTCGGCGGACGTTAAACGTAAAGTATTAAATGATTAAGTGGCATTTATTATTTAATATTTTAAAAAATGGCTATAAACAAAAACAAGATAGCGCAGTTTATCGGATATGTTGATGTAGCAAAAGAAGGAGAGAGTTGTTATACACGACTTGGATGTACTAATGATGTAGTATTCACGTTCAACAACGCTGCTAACGAAACTGTAATTGATACAGATTCATGTGGTGAAATTTTAAAAGTTGTTGAAGCAGAAGCTACTATTGAAGGTACTTTCTACGAATCTTTTGATATAGATACAATGGAATTACTTTTAGGTGGTTCTAAAACTAGCGTTACTGGTGCTGCTGTAAGTGGTGCTACACAAGAGTTCGGATCACCAATTGAATACGGAGTGTTCTGTGAATTAGATGGTCAAAACGCTGATGGTAGTGCTCCAACTATTACATCTGTTGTTGGTTCAGTAGACGGTGCATTGACTGCTGGTACTGATTACAACGTAGTTGAGAATAGTACTAAAGGTACTCGGTATGGTGTTTCGTTTGTATCAGGTGGTAATATCACAACTGTTGATCAAACTATCACTGTTACTTACGACTACACACCAAATGCTGCAGAAGTGTTAGAACTTACAGCTGGTGTAGTTACACTTCCTGAATTCTCTGTACGAGTTATTGCTCTTGATCCTAATGATGAAAACAAAGTTAAATTCATCAAATTGGCAAAAGCAACATTCACATCTGAATATGGTATTCAGTTTGTAAATGCAGTTCGTGCTGGTGGTTTAGACGGTACATCATTCAAATTTACATCTGTAAAAGGGTCTAAAGTTGATTTCCATGATGAAATGCTTTAAGCATAGTTAAAAGGGGCGGTAGAAATACCGCTCTTTTTTTGTGTATAATTAAATTGAAAACATATAAACAAAGCATATGATTGAACTTTTAAAAGATACACACGAGTTAGAGCTGGTTGTTAAGAAGAAACGTTTTTTATTCAGATACAATGATGCAACACTTAGGGAGTTAATAGAGTTCAGAAAAATGATTGACGAAGATTTAAACCTTTCAGAATGGCTTTTTAAATTCTTAAAAGAACACTATGTTAAGCATGGTATAATTAAATTAGGGTTTAGTAGAAGATTATTTAATAAAATAAATCAATACCAAATAAATCTAATTTTATCAGAAGTTGTTGATAAATGGAGTGCTGGTATGTATGGAAAAGAGCAGGAGGAAAAGAAAGTAAAAAAGGATGATGACTTTTTCACGCAAGAAGCAAATGATCCAGATAGTGCATTAATAATGAAATTAGTAGAGAAATCTAATGAGACGCTAGATTCATTGCTTGATAAAACATGGAGAACTGTTAAATACATGTTAGAAGGGATTGTATGGAACATACGAAGTGAAACAGAAGAAGGTCAAAAGAAGAATATGCAAGAGGCTGCAAGAAAGAATGCAAAAGAAAATGGTATAGACGCAAATGCATTATTAAGAGATAGGCTTGAAAAATTAAAAGATAAACGAAAAAGAGAGGAGGAGCTTGGAAACAATATAAACTAATAAAAAATAAATGTCTGATAAAGTAGTTATAGGCTTAACGCTTGATACACGTCAATTCGATAAGGATTTGAAAAATGTAGAAAATAATCTAAAAGATTTTAGCAAGAAGCAAAGAGCTAATACAAAATTAAGTTTACAGGTTAGTCTTGCACATTTACAAAGCGACCTAGCTAAAGCACGTGCAGAGGTTAGGAAGTATAGGAAAGCTGGTGATAAAGAAGCTGAAATTAAAGCATCATTAAAGGTGCAAGGACTTGAAGCTAGTGTAAAAAAAGCAAAAAAATCATTAAAAAGCTTAGATACAAGTACAAGTAAAACTAAAAAAGGATTTTTTCAGCTAAATGGTGTAGCTAAAGGATTATTGCAAGTTATAGGTATAGCTAGTGTATTCAGGGCAATTGGTGTTGCAGTTAGGTACATGACAGATGCTATAAAAGAATCTGTTAAGGCTGCTATAGATTTTGAGCATTCATTTGTAGGGATAAGAAAAACAACTACTGCAACTGAAAAAGAATTCAAGCAATTAGAAAAACAATTTAGAGCGTTGGCAAAAGAGATTCCTTTATCTGTAAATGAATTAAATAGAATTGGTGAATTAGGTGGACAACTAGGTGTTGCCAAAGATGAGCTTGTTGATTTTACAAAAACAATTGCAGCAATTGGTGTATCTACAAATTTAAGTACAGAAGAAGCTGCAACAGCGTTAGCGAGAATTGGTAATATATATCAAAAAGGTGCAAAAGATGTTGATAAATACGGTGCTTCAATAGTTGATTTAGGAAATAATTTTGCAACTACTGAAAAGGAAATCACTACATTCTCTACAAGAATAGCTGGTGCTGGTAAAGTTGTTGGATTATCGGAATCTGATTTGTTTGGTATCGGTACAGCATTTACATCAGTTGGTGTACAAGCAGAAGCTGGTGGAACTGCGGTACAAAAGGTTTTGTTTGGAATTAGTAATGCTGCCAATAATGGCGGAGAATCATTAAACAAGTTTGCAAAAGTATCTGGCATGAGCGCTAAAGAATTTAAGGCGCTATGGGAAACAGATGCTGCTGGAGCGTTTACAAAATTCATAGAAGGTCTTGGTAAGAGCGGGAAATATGGGCAACAGGTACTTGGTGAGTTAGGATTAGAAGATCAAAGGTTGGTAAGAGGGTTCTTAGCTGTTGCAGGTGCTGGAGATTTAATGAGTAGATCTATAAGTACTGCTAATAAAGCGTTTGTTGAAAACAAAGCGTTAACAGAAGAGGCTGGTAAATTCTACGCAGATGCTAAAAATCAAATTCAATTATACAAGAATGAAGTAAATGATTTGCGAATAACATTTGGTAATTTTTATTTAAAAGCTATATTACCTTTTTATAAAGGCATGAAAAATATAGTTAAAGGAATGAATGATTTCTTCAGTAGTAGTGATAGAATGAAAAATTTCATGACAGGTTTAGGTGTGGCTTTATTCCCAGTTGTGCTAGCTTTTAAAGGTATAGTTGGTGGTGTTAAATTTTTAGTTTCCGCATTTACAGGCATAGTTAGTGTAACAGTCAGAATGATTGAATTGTTTGGTTCATTAGCAATAGGGATAAAAGATTTAGTATTGCAAATACCGTTGGCAACAGAAGCTTTTCATGCACTAGGTTCTGTAGTTGGATTTGTTAAAGATGTTATAGGTGCATTTGCAGATGGTATACATGCGTTTGCAGATGGGATTGGTGAATTAATAGATAAAATAGGAGATTTATCAAAGAGCGAAGAAGAATTAGCTGCAAAAGCAGTCGAGTCACAGAAAAAATATATAAAGTCAGAGTACGAGAAAGCTATTGCTAGTGGCAAAACTACTGATTCAATTTTAAAAGATTTAAAACGTGAAAGTAAAGCTAGGGATAAAATTGTTATTGAAATGAAATCTGCACAAGGTGAAGAAAAAAAGGTATTACAAGAAAGGTTGGCTTATCAAAATCTATGGGTCGATGAAGTTACAGGGTTATTAATACAAGCAGCTAAAGATTCAGGAGATTTAGGAAAAGCATTCAGTATAGCATTTGCAGAAAGCTCTACAACTACAGAGATGCTTGGTAAATTAAAAAAGGCTGGAATAGATGTTTCTGACAGTGCATTAGCAGGGCTGCTTAAAAATGCTTCTGAAGCTGGAGATATTGGTACAACGCACGCATTATTATTTGCATATGGGATAGAAGATGAAATCCCAAAAGCTGTTGAAACTGCGAGTGATTTAAAAAAATGGACTATTGACGCATTATCACTTAGAAGGGGTGAGCTTGTACAAATAGGTAAGAATACAAGGGCTGCTGGTAGAAATTATGTTGCTGGTATAATGAATGGTTTGAGTGAAAAAACTCCAGCATTAGCTAAAATGATAAAAGCAATAAGTAATTTACTTGGCGCTACTGGAAGATCGTTATCTAAGATAAACAAATTAATGCCAAATGTTGCTGGAATAAAAACAATAGCAAGTGGTTTAGCAAGGTCGTTTGATCCTGTATACGCAGAAATAAGAAATATAGATGCGGCAATAGCACAATTAGACACAAAACAACAAGATTTAGATTTTGGCGGAGCAGGCGGAGGTGGCGGAAAATCTAAGACTGACAAAGAAGCAGAGCAGGCTGCCAAAGATTTAGATGAACAACAAAAGGCATTTAATAAAACATTAGAAGAATCACAAAAGATTGCAGAAGAAGCTTCTAAATCGCTTGAATCAATGTACGATGAAGCTTTAGATAGTATTGAAAGTGCGTTAATAAAACAAGATGAATTAACTCAATCATTATCTGATTACAAAGCGGAAGCTGATAAAAAACTAACAAAAACTGCTGCAACTGCTGAATTAGATGACAAGGAGGAAATTGCTAATATAGATGAAAAAATTGCTAAATTAAAAGCTGATTTAAATGATAAAGACGCTGATTCAAAATCTATAAATGAAAAGATAAAGGATTTACAGGATGAAAAGAAAAAGATAGAAGATGATTTACTATCAATACAAGAGTATAAAAACTCATTAAGTGAAGATGAACTTGCAACAATTAAGCAAATACAAGAGGTTGAAGAAAGGCGTAAAAATGCTGCTGGTACATTTGAATTAGCACAGATAGACACAGAAGAAGCTAAGAAAGCCAAAGAGGCAGAGATTCAACTTGAGATAGATAAACAAAATAAGATTATAGATATTCAAAATAAATTCCTTGAGCTTTCAAAAAATACTGATGAAGATGTAATGAAAAAGAAAGCTGAACTTACTGAAGTTTTGACTGCGACTACTAAAGAGGAGATGGAGAAAAGGGCGCAATTACTTGAGGAGCTTGGGTTTAATGAGTTATCAGCTGCGGAAGAATTAGAACTTGCTAAACAAATAGCTAGACAAGTTGAACAGCAGCAAATAATTGGTGAACAGGTAAATTTACAAAAAACACTACTTGAGACTAAGGTTGAATTCTTAAAGAAGTTTGAAGGTAAAAACAAAGAAAGTTTAGATGTTTTAAAAGCTCAAACAGACGAGCTTATAAATAAATACAAAGAAGCAACAGCGGCTTTGAGGAGCTTAATATCAGCGCAAGCAACAGCGGCAAAAGATGGTTACGGATTAGGTGGATTTGCTGGGGCTGCTAATAAACCTAGTGAGCCAGCTGGTGGGACTGTAACAAATACTTATTACATAAGTACTGAAAAGGTGGATCAAGATTTCTTAGACAATATAAATTCTCAAGGTAACTAACAAAAATAATTATGATATGTAAAAACTTTATATACAACGGATACGCAATCCCATATTCACCAGAAGAAGCACGATTAGCTGGCTGGTATGGTAGTGTACAATGGACTAATGTTTCCACTAGAAATAAAGGAACTGCAAAATTAGATTGGCACGGTAGATTCTATGACCCAACATTTGCCGATGAAAGATTTATTACCATAGAGGGGGAAATTTTTGAACAAGACCAATGCAAACGTGATCAATTAGTGTTTGAGTTAAATAAAGCATTTAATGTTGCAACATTCCCTGCGGTTGATGAGGAATGGAAACGGTTAGATTTTGAGGATAACTGCGGAGAAGCGTATTTTTTTACATGCAAGGTATACAAAACGATGCAAATTAAAAAAGTTACTGGATGTAATAAAGTTTTAAAGTTTACAATAACACTTGTATCAAAAGACCCATTTTATAGATCTAGTAAACCAGAGGTTAATATTGTTGATTATTCTTTATATGGAGGTATACATTTAGATAGCGATGTTCATGTAGGTGAAAACAGTGTACTACCAGACGCCATGCGGCATTTAGCTCCTGAAACAATTGTAAATAACGCTGGCTCATTCGGTGCGCCAACAGTATTCACATTACAAGGTGCAGTCAACAAACCAATATTTATAAATTATACTAACCAAATGTTCTACGGTTTAGATTTAAATTTATCAGCAACAGATACATTAGTTATAGATGCTGAAAATGGAACAGTAGAGGTTAATGGTGGTGACGTATCATCATATAGAATGCCAGGGTCTAATTTGGTATTCTTAGATGTTGGAGACAATTATTTAGGGTGGGTAAATAATATGTATGATTATGATACGTACGCTACAATGCAACAGGCACAGGTTGAACACTATGTAACTTATTTATAATGGATTTAATAGTAAAAGTAACAAGAAATTTTACAGACGGTATAACAGAAATTTACAAACCTATAAATTTAAAATATGAAGACAGCTTGTTTTCTAGTGGCAGTATGAGTTTTGAAGTGCTTACAAGGAGTGATGATTTAAAAAATCTTGATTTATTTCAAAAAATAGAATTATTTTATCAATACGAAAATACAGAATATTCAATATGGAATGGGTATATTTCTAACATAAACGTAAAACTACCTAGAACAATAATTAAATGTTTACAAAGCAAAGAGTACCTTAAAAGAAAGCAAGTATATTCATCTACACAGATAAACGGAACACCGCAAGAAATAGTACAACCATTATTAGATGATGTTAATTCACGCAAAGGTGCAAATGAGGCAAATTTAACATTCTCAAGTGATATAACAGATGTGTATCAATTCAAAGCGTCTAAAGGTACATTACACTCAGCTTTAACATCACTCGCTACACTATTTAAAGCACAAATGGTTGTTGAGAAAAATACTATATACTTCCGAAAAAGAATTGGGCAAGACAGGCTTAATTCACCAGATTTTGTAGAGGTTGTCTCAAGTTTGCACAATCCTATGTTTAATACGCTAGCTGATGTAGATGTTAACCTTTCAAGTAATACACTGCTTACTAGAGCAGTTATTAAAAACAACAATGGTGGTGTTAATAGAATAAGGAATACTGAAACATACGGGTCAATAGAGGGGGAGGCATCTGTAAACGATGGAGATATTGACGAGTTGGCAGACGCATATATTGATAAATATTCACAACCAGTAAAGGTATATAAAATAAATGTTAACGATAGGAGTATAGGTGTTTTAGATGTTTATATAGGAGACACTGTTTGGTTGCGTGTTGAACAAGATATAGAATTGATAGACACATTTGAACCGTACAGAATCACTGGAAAAACAGTTGATTTTAAATATGGCAAACCTAGAGTTAGTTTAAGTTTAAGTAATAAGGATTTAAGCGAGTTAAGATTAAAAGATGTACTTGGTGATATGATGGAAAGAATAAAAGGACTAGAAAACAAGATATAAAGGCGTGTTATAATTAAATTGAACAATAAATATTAATAACTAAAAATATATGGCAGTAGTAGTACCAATATTAGACGGTAAGAATGTAACTAGGGATTTCGGTATTCAAGGAATGCAGAGTGCAATTTTATCAGACGGAGTATGGAGAGGGCATAGAAATGAGTGTTTAGTAACAGCGGGGCAAGTTGAAACAGGTGTTTGTTTTGTAAAAGTTACGCGTGACAATATTACTCCTAGTGAGGAGTTCACTGTGCCAGTGTCGATAACAAGTCAAACTGCAGTTGATACGTCTACAGATGGATACATAATAATAAAACTTGATGATTCAAAGGTTAATCTAGGGCTTACAAATTCACCAAACGGAGACAACATAGCAACAATAGAAAACGTATCTGTATTGCCTAGTAAAAATTATTTTGTATTAGCAGAAATAAGTGGGGCAACAATACATAATCCAAACGATAGGTTCGCAAAAATTAATCTTGGTATGGTTCAGGCTACTGAATATTATGGTATGGATATAAGTTACACTTCTGATATAATAGAGGCTGACATTTTTGGGATAGACAAATTAGAGGATGGAGCTGCCTATAAAATAAAAGTTGCAAATGATAACACTGGTGCATGTACTGTTAATATAAACGGTTTTGGAGCTAAAGATTTGAAGAAAATGTTTGACAAAGATGTTCTTATAGGAGATATAAAAGCTGGTCAAATAGTTAAATTTGTGTACGATGCTGATAATGATTATTTTCAAATGACTTCTCATAGGGCGCAAAAGGATTCAATAATTTTAGAGCCTAGACTGTTTGATTATGGGAATGGTGAGGATGGTGATGTTACAATAAGTTCAAACACTACGTTAAGTAGGGATATGTATTATAATAACCTAACAGTAGATAACGGTATTACACTACATTCCAATGGTTATAGAATTTTTGTTAGAGATACATGCACTATAAACGGTACTGTGGAAAATTCTGGCGGAAATGGCGGAAATGGCGGGAATGGTGGTGTAGGAAGTGCTAGTGGCGGCGCAGGCGGAACTGGCGGAACAGGAGGAAGTGGCGGTGCAGGTGGAAGTGCTGGTACTCTGCCAGTAACCTCAAGTGGTATGAGAGGTTCTGATGGGGCTGCTGGAGGACATGGTGTCGGTCAAAATTCAAATGGACAAGATGGATTACCTGGTGTCACAGGTGCTGACAGTAATGGAATGACAACGTTAATACATACAAATGTAACAGCTGGCATAGGCGGAAATTCTGGAGGGAAAGGTGGAGACACGGCTTATAATGGTGGCAATGGAGGGGGAGGTAGTGCTGGTGGATCTGCTATAGCATCTTCATTAATACATACTCGTATATCTACGTATGAAAATGCTGTTAATCTTGCAGAGTTCCACAATGGTGCATATACTCAATATATTGTGACGAACGATACTGCTGGTGCTGGGACTGGCGGAGGCGGAGGTAGTGGAGCAACTGGTAATGGCGGCAATTCTGGTGGTGGTGGTGGATCTGCCGGCTCCGGTGGAGGAGGAGGTGCTGGTGGAGTTGTGTTTATAGCGGCACAAACACTTGTTATTTCAAACACTGCATCTGTAGAGAGCGTCGGTGGAAATGGTGGAAATGGTGGTATAGGTGGAGATGCTGGCGCGTCTGGAGGAAGTGCGTCTGGTGCGGCTGCCGGCTCTGGCGGCGGCGCTGGTGGGACTGGTGGAAATGGTGGGAATGGTGGGTGTATAGTCATGGTATACAACAGTGGAATAATAAATGGTACAGTAAGTGCGGCTGCCGGCGCAGGCGGAACTGGCGGAACAGGAGGAAGTGGCGGTGTTAAGTATAACACTGGCGGAGATGGTGAAGACGGTAGTGCTGGGAATGACGGTGTAGATGGATTTGACGGACTTGTAGTTATTCTAGAAAACCCATACTCATAAAAATATTAGCCCAACTAAAAATTGGGCTTTTTTCTTATATAAAAATAAGTGGTACAATGTAACTGAATTACGTAACATTAAAAAATATGGATGAAAAACAACTAAACATGTTAAAAGAGTTTTGTATAATTGATGAAAATAGTACAAGGCAAATGGTTGGAGACAAGGCGCTTATAACATTTGTTAGAAACGGTATTATATATAACGAAATGGTCGATGCAGAAATGTACGATGATTTTGAAATGTGTAAGGAAGTATAAATTAATTAATTAACATGAGATTACCAGTTGACTTTAAAACTAATAATAACGGTTATGAGTATCTTGATTACGTTGGCAATAACACACTTCATAGTGGCAGAGATTTTAACTACGGCTCTGGATCTGATGATTATGGGCTTCCGACTTACGCTATAAGTGACGCAGAGGTTGTTTATATTCATAACTACAACAAATACAATAAATGGGATAGATGGGGAAACGTTATAGTGCTTTATTTGCCAAAATATGGAGTTTGGTGTAGGTATGCACATTTAAAAGATGTAAATGTTAAAGTTGGAGATAAACTAAAAGAATCAGATATAGTTGGGCATATTGGAGGAACTGGGCGATGGGTAAGTCATCTTCACTTTGATATAGTTTTGAAAAAGATTCCTACATGGTTGAGCTATACAAAAAACTGGAGTAAATACAAAGTTCAAGAGTATTATGCAGATCCAGAAAAATGGATTGAAGAAATGAAAAAAGAAGAAGAATCACAAAAACCGTCAGAATTACCAGAAATAGCCAAATGGTGTAAAAAGATGAACATTATATCGAAATGGTCTCAAAAGCCGTCAGATGACGAGCTAAGGGCTGGCTACATTGCTTATAAGACACTTTGGCACGCATTACCACCTGCTAAAAGAAAGAAGCTTTGTACGATTAAAGAAATTAACAAAACTATGCCTAAAATATAATTAACAATATACTATGGAAATTTTACAAAATGCAGATATTATAGCTGCTATCGGATTAACGTCTACAACGATTATTGGACTGTTAAAGGCTGCGGGTATGCCAAAAAAATACACTGGATTAGTTGCAAAATTAGTACCTGCAATATTTTCTTTACTTGTTGCATTCATGGCTAACCATGGACTAACCAACCAAATAATGGATTTTGCAGTAATAATGACTGGAGCATTTGGAACAAGTACAGCTATTTATAAGCTACAAAAATCATCTAAGAAGTAAGCCCTGGGAGAGTTAAGCATATAAAAGCACCTTGTAATGAGGTGTTTTTAAAATGTATAATAAAATAAATCGTTAGAGGTATTCTGATTGTGCAAATACTTCTTAACAATTTTATAGAACCACGTTCAAGCGTGGTTTTTTAAAACATTAATAGTATATTATGCAACATTTTTAATTTATTAGTTTATTATTGTAAAATAAATTAAACTATTGGCATAAGGTAAACATATATAATATATATATATAATTTATTTATTATATATATATTATTATTATATTATATTATATATAGTACACATTTCCTTTTATTATATCACAAAAAATATAATTTTTTACAAAAAATATAAAAATAAAAATAAAAACACATGGGGTGTAATAAAATAAATTAAAAAATTTGAATAAAATGGCTTTCTTATGGGTAAAATCTAATTTATTTAGTAAAAATAAATTAATAAATTAAAATAGATTAAAAAAACATTTACATTTTTATATTTGTTTGTTACAATGTAGGTGCAATGATTAATAATAACCAAAAATGAAAACAATACTTAAAAGACAGAAGTGTGTACTCCTACATCTAAGTGATCATTGCAATTTTCATTTTTTGGTAGGAAGTAGGAGCTTACACTTTTGTCTTTTTGTTGTGTCTAAACATTTAACCTCGTGAACTATGAAAGACAGTGAAATTATTAAAAAGTTACCACATAACACAAAGAAAATACTTGAATATTTAGGGTACGTTAATGATAAGTCTAATCCATTACATGCTACACTTGGAGCAATATATTTACAGGCGTCTAGATATGCATGTTGGAATAGGTGTTACTTAGATGGCTTAAAAGGTCTTGAGCCACCATCGTTGTATTTTGTTAATTTTGCAAAATCTGGTGCATATAAAGATGAGATAATGCGTACAATAGCAGATGTAAACAAAAAACCTTTAAGTGAGCAGAGGGATAAAAAGAACAAATGGTTTGAGTTAATGGAAATGAAGTACAATGATGGCTTAAAATGTTTAAAAAATAGTGATAAGGCTGAATACAAAGAAAATAATAAGGTTGTGAGGTGGAGAAACACATATTCAGGTGGAACTGTTCAGGGGATGTATATAGATAGAAAGGGGATGTTTGACGCAGGGTTTGGTGCATTACACTTTGAGCATTCAGAAGTTATGGACTTACTAGGGAAAAAAGATAGTACTGCAAAGGAGATAATGGAAATTATGAAAGATGTATTTCCAAAGGGTAATTCTAAATCTGAAACGACTGCATCAAGCAGACGTGTCCCAATAAACAATGTGCCAATGACTATGTTTCTACATGGTGTATCATCCGGTTTAAAGGAAAATAAAGATTTAATGGATATGTTGATATATATACTTGAGTCAGGAATGGCGAAAAGGTCATATGTATTTTTCGATACTAAACATAGGCGTGCAAAGTTAACATTTGATGAGCTTGAGTTGAACGAGATTGAAGCAGCAATGTTAAGACCAGATATAGAAGATATTTTTTACAACGCATATAAGGCTGTTGAGCTTACTGGTGTTAATGGTAATTATAAGCAGTATAAAGTTATAAAGCTTGGCGATGGGGTTAAGAGGAAGATGAACGAATATAGGAATTTATGTATTGACAAGGAGGAGGTTGAGACCAGTAAGGTGTTAAAAGCAGAGGTTACAGATAGACACTGGAAATCGTTACGTTTAGCCACTGCGATTGCTTTAATAGAGCATCCAAAAAAATTAATTGTAACACTAGATGACTACAATATAGCTGGTATACTAACTGAACACTGGGGGCGTCAGTTTAAAGAATTCTTAAAAGATAAGACCCAGCCATTACATTATGAAGTTTATAATTATATTTTAAACAATCCAAAGTGTTCTAAGATGGACATTAGGAACGCATTGAAGTTTGGTACGAATCCTAGTAGTACAAAGCTACTTGATTCATCTTTAGAAGTTGCATTTGAATTGGCAGAGGAGAACGGGAATGCTGTAAAGATTGAAAAAAATGGGCGTGGGACTAAATATGAATTTATAAGTAATCATTTAATAGATGTTGAAAAGTATAACGATAAGAAATGCTTATCTAGTATAAACCTAGACGATATAGATATTTAATAAAACATATATAATTTAACCAAATAAAATATGTGGATAGAAAAAAGCGACAGTAGCGAAACTATAAATCTTGATAGTGTAAGTAAGATTATAGTTGAAGATGGTTTAACCGTAATAGCATTTGTACATAATAACGGTTCAAAAAGTTATTTTCGATTTAGAACAGGTGATGATGCAGTATATTGCTATAGTAGAATAGTATTTGCACTTGAAAACGGTGATGCGTTTTTAAATGTTGACGAAGAAGATTAATTATATATAATAATACCAGTTATAAACTTCAAGTTTATTTAACTAATGTGCATTTAGACATCTCTGCCCGAGGTGTCTTTTTGTTTATAAAAGAAAATATAAAATACTATTGCTTTTTAATTGTATATAATATATAATGAAATTACATTAATTAAATAAAACAAAAGAATTATGGAATTTACGCAAAAGGAATCAGAAATGATGTTGCAATGCCTTGAGTTTGCAAAGATTACAGTAATACCTACGGATGGTGAGCTTGATTTGATGGAAACATTAATTAAAAAGATATTATTATCTAAACCGAAGAAAGATGAATAATATTTTAGTAGATTGTGAAACAGCGTTATACGCATTGGAGATTATATATTTAATATCGTAAAAATGAAAAAACAAACAAAATGTACAAAATTGAAAGCAATGCTTTTAATTGAGGTTGGAATGTTAGCAATACTAATACCGATAGCGGTAGCAAGATTATTTAAATAAAAATAAACATGGGAAAATCAAGGAAAGAATTAGAGCTAGAGATAGCACGATTAAAAGACAAGTTAAGGCGTGCTAATTGGAATTTAAGCATAATGAAGACAATGCTTGAATCAAACGGATTCAAAGTAAATGGAAAATTAAAATTAACAAATAACTAAAGCAATATGAGTATAAAATTGATAAATGATAATTGTTTAAATGTAATTGGTGATATTACAACAAGCAACAGTATTATAGTAACAGACCCACCGTTTAATATAGGGTATAAATATAATACATACAAAGACAAGATGCGAAAAGAAGATTATTATAATATGTTATATAATATAATATATAACAAGATGGCTGTTGTTATACATTATCCAGAACAATTACATGAGTTAAGTATTAGGCTTGGGTATGCACCAACAAAGGTTGTTTCATGGGTTTATAATTCAAACAATCCGCGTCAACATAGAGATATAGCATTCTATAATGTGTCACCTGATTTTAAAAAGGTTGGGCAACCATACAAGAACCCAACAGATAAACGTGTTAAAAAGCTTATAGCACAGGGGAAAAAAGCTAGGATGTATGACTGGTTAAACATACAGCAGGTTAAAAATGTATCTACTGAGAAAACTGAACACCCTGCACAAATGCCAATTAGTGTAATGGAGAAAATAGTAGGATTATTACCTAGTGACAGTGTTGTAATAGACCCATTCATGGGTTCAGGGACGACAGGTGTAGCATGTAAGAATCTTAACGTAGATTTTATAGGGATAGAATTAGATGACAAATATTTTGAGATAGCAAAAGAAAGAATAGTTTAACTAAAATAAATATGGAAAAACTAGTATTAATGACATTTAACGCAATTGTGTTTGGATTCGTTCTAGCAGCATTAGTAGTAATGTCATCGACAGGAAAGGGAAGGAGAGATTTACCAGGTGCAGCATTCGCATTGATAGCGATCAGCACACTTGGAGTAGTATTTATAACATTCTTTAACTAAAAACATTATGGAATTATTATTTTTGATAATAGGTGCGATTAATGCGATATTTGCATTATGTGGACTAGTTGCGTATATGGTTACAGATGATACAAAATATTTATTAATGGCAGTGTTCCAATTAAATATTGCAATATTGTGCAAGATATAACAAATAACTAAAATAAAATGAGTATTGGAGAAGCTGAAGACGCTATATTAAAAGGAGAATATAGGTTTGCGATGAATATGATAAAAAGTATAACCGTTCAGCGTGTAATTGAGGGTGAGTATAATGTACATATAGATCCTTGTTGTAATTTATCACCTATTGATTTAGAGGTTGGGAGTGAAACGAGTAGAATATATGAAATACCTATAATGTTAATAAGAAAAATTAAATAACTAAAACAACATGAAACAAGACGCAAAAGGTCAAGAAATAAAGCAAGGGTATACTATACAGGTTTTAGTTGGTGATAGAATAAAATATTATACAGTGCACGCATATAAGGGAAAGATATTTGCAGGGCGTATAAATTCAAACGGTGTTGTAAGGCGTATACCTTTAAAAGATTTAAAAAGTGAAAATATATTAATAATAAACAAATATGAAAATTATAAAAAACAACATTAAGACGATAGTAACAGGAATTATCTTTACGATAGTAGGAGTTACATTAACAACGCTAGCATTAGCGAGTACAGCTATTGATTTAGCACCATACGAGAACGATTATAAAGAAAAGGTATCGAACATTAAGAAAATAGAAGCAACGCTAAAAACGGCTAAAAATGAGTTATGTGTTAGTGAGAGGAGTTTAGCGAATGCTAAGTTACAAGCATACTTAGATAAAGACATTGATTTAAGTAAAGATGACTTGGTGCGTTTAATGGGGAAAAGCAAATGGGCATGCGGAGAAGACTATATTGCCGAGGTCAGGAAAAAGGTCGAGGTTATTGAAGAAAATGATGTTTTGGATATGGATTGTTTAGCTTTAGGTGTAGCCACAGCTGAGACAGGTAATTTTGCAAGAGGTGCTGGAGTAACTAAAAACAATGGGTTTGGAATTATGTCTTGGCCTAATGGTGTTAGAACTTTAAAAACATATGCAACAAAACAAGATTCTATTGATGACTTTAAAAGAATTTGGTCAAAGAATTACAAAGTGTATCCTACATATAAAGAAGCTAGGAGATGGACTGGTAATAATGCACCTGTTACATGGATGCGAAATGTAGATGCAACATATAATAAATGTGTAAATAGTAAAAACAAATAAAAACTATTGACTTTCATAAATCTATAATGTACAATGAAATCACATTAGAAATAAACAACAAAACTATGAATGATTTACAAAAAACAAACGAGGTGTTGATTGAAGCGATTAGAAATTTAAACAATTTAATTGCACAAAAGAGAGTTAAGTTAGCAATACCAGTTAAGGCGTATATTTATAAAGATTATGTTGATAATATTGAAGATCAATATTTGCATGATTGGTGTTTGGAGGAAAAGATGCGAATGTTGATTGATATGAGTGATGAGAACGCTAGTATTGAAGATTTTATGAAAGAGTATAGAGATATACACGCAGACCCAGAAACAAAGATTGATTTTTTAATAGGTGAGGAAATAGAAGATTGTGGATATAGAGAAATGGAAAGTGTGACGCAAAATTATAATCAATTAATAGCGTAAATATGGAATATACAAGTAATTGCTGTTCGGCTAGCATTATAAGCCCCGATTCACAAGGACATGGGCGTTGCAGTGAATGTCTAGAGAATTGTGTACCAGATGAAGAAAATAATAAATAATAATAAACATGAAAAAAATAGTATTAGAATGTACAGACAAACAAGCTGAATACATTATTGAAGCAATCGAGAGTGAGGGCTGTAACACTTATGCGGTGATTGAAACTGTAGAAGATTATATACAATTTAACCAATAGCTATGAGTGAATGGATATGTGATGAATGTGGTAAAAAATATGGTTCAAGAGTTCCTGAAATTTCTACATTTCATTATGGCTGGTGTGAATGGTGCGACGAAGAAAAAGCAGTTACAGAAAGTAGAGATTATGGGTACCCAAAATTATTAAATAACAAATAAAACATGAATGAGAAAGAAATATGTAAAAAAATTGCCGAGATTGCTGCAAAATTGGCTGAAGATTATAAAAAGAGAAATGGTGAAGTGGTTGGAAGTGGTGTAATGAGTACAACAAACGATATTAAGTATTATGATAACGACATGGGTGGATATTACCTTGGTGTGCAAGGTGTTACAGTAACTACTTATGATGGGCTTAAAATATATAGTATTGAGATTATTAGTAAAAAGACAGATACTAAAATTAATTGGAGTTTATTCTTTTCTAATATTGAAGAATTAATGAACGGTGCTGATGTAAATGATTTACCACCAGTTGTTGAAAGTTATAACGAATCAGTTGAAATTGCATTTAAGGATAAGGAAATACGAGATTTAAAAAATAGATTGATTGAATTAGATATTGATAAAAATGCACTAGAAGATTCGTATAGGTTAATTAAGGAATTAAGAATGCAAAACAATGAATGTAATGCAATGAAAAAAGATTTACTAGATAGGATATTTAATAAAATTTAATAAAAAACAAAACTATGGTAGGATTCTCAGAAAGAAAAGTGATGAAGATTTTAGGAGAAAGTGAAATATCTTTTATTATCAGTTGTCTTAAGATGTTTATAATATCAAGTACTATGCACAGTAACGACAAAGTGTTTGCAGAGTCTATAATAAGGCATTTAGAAAAACAATAAATTAACAAATAAAACTATGAACAAAGAACTAAAATTATTACAACAATTGGATGATTACGAAAATCTTAATGGTGTGGATAAAATGATGTTAAAGATTGAACTTGAGGATAAGAAGATTCCAGTTCAACAAATAGATATGGAATGTAAAGACGTAAGAGATTTAGTGAGTAAAATTGTATTAGATGAATTCAATGATGAAGTTGATGGAAGCAGTGTGAGCGAGCTTTATATACTTAGCAGAGAGCCTAGGATTAAAATGGAGGGCGGACATCAAATTGAGCTTGGAGTTGGTGAGGATGTATTGATATTATCTTTACAAACATATAAACAACTAAAAGAGTTATTAAATAGTATAGACGATGAAAATATAAGACAGCAATTAAACGGTGACAGATGGAGAAATGTTAAAAATTTAAACAAAGATAATGAATAGAGAAATAAAATTTAGGACTTGGGAATATGGGGGAATGTATTATGACCCAGTTCAAAGTACTACGTCAGAGTATATAAATACGCATTTTGTATATGACGGACGTAACGATTGCGTGTTTATGCAATTTACAGGATTAGAAGATAAAAATGGTGTAGAGATTTATGAGTTGGATATTGTTCAGATTCCATATATAGACCCAGTTGGACATATTCATTATGGAACAGACGGTAAGAAGATTGTAGTTGAATTTGAAAACGGTATGTTTGGGTTTCATACTAATACAAAGTTTTGTCCATTAGAGAATTATATAGGAAAAACAAAAGGTGAGTATGTTCCAAATCATGGGAATAAAACTATGTATTGGGATTTTATAGGTAAAGTAATCGGCAATATTTACGAGAATCCAGAATTAATTAATAACAAATAAAACTATGGAAAACGAAAAAAGTATTTTAAGTGAATTATTAAACAGTAGTGATACATATGATGTTACAGATGTGATTAATCTAAACAGAGATACTAGAGAAAAGGTTGAAAGAATGTTCAAACCACGTGAAGAAAAAGAGTATGTAATAATTATGATTGACAACACTGATTTTAATAATTTCCCAGGGAAATGGAGTGCAATTACGTTATTAGAACGGGTAAATCAATATACAGAATTACCACCTAATCATAAGGTAGCGGTACATATGCAAGTTGCAATGCTATTTAATATTGATTTTGTTGATATGGAAGACATTGATATTAGACATGCAGTGCTTAAAAGATTATTGAATAAAATTGAACCAACGTTGTAATGAAAAGTAAAGAAATTATAGATTTAATTGATAATTATTTATCTATTAGCAAGGAAGACCAAAACAGGATATATTTAAAGGTTAATGAAGATATACCGAAAGTGCATATAGATTTAGAATGCGGTATTACAAGGCAAGTACTAATAAAAGTGTATAAAGATAATGCGGATTGGAATGATGGTCTAGAATTATAAAAAAAACTATTGACTTTTATATTTATATAATATACACTAGAAGTACATTAGAAATAAACAATAATATTATGAGCAAAGAAATAGTAGAAAAAAAGGATTATGGGGTTTGGAGTAAAGATAGGCTTCAAGACGTATTGAATTATTTAAAGGGTCAAAACACAAACCTAAGTAAACAGGAGTTTATTACATTCATTGAGATTGGAAGACTTACAGGGTTAAATCCTTTCTTACGAGAAATATGGGCTGTAAAGTATGGAAGTAAACCAGCTAATATATTTATTGGTAGAGATGGATACAGAAAATCAGCACAACGACATGTTGAGTATGAACATCACACAGTGGATGCAGTTTATGACAATGATGAGTTTGAGTTTACAGATGGAAAAGTTAAGCATAAATATAACTTAAAAGACAGGGGTTCATTAGTTGGTGCATATTGTATAGTTAAGCGTAAGAGTGCGAGCTTGCCAGCGTTTACATATGTTGAGTATAGCGAATATAAGCAACCGTTTGGAGTGTGGGTTACAAAGCCAGCAACAATGATTAAAAAGGTCGCAGAAGCACAGGGTTTAAGAGGAGCATTTCAAGAATTATTTGCAGGGACTTACGAAGAGAGCGAGAACTGGGAAGCAGAAACACCTAAAGTTGCTGTAAAAGAGGATTTGTTAGATGTTACACCGCCAGAATTTGAAGAATTAGAAGTAAAAAAAAAGACATAAACGAATTTCAGGACTGGATTGATAACGGTAAAAGTATATTAAAATAATTAACAAATAAAACATAAAACATGAAAGACGTATTAAAAATTGTAGGCATGGTAATATTCACGGTATTGGTCGCAGTAGTGGCACTTGGGTTTGTAACGTTCTTATGGGGCTGTTTGTGTTACTTGGTATGGAACTACATAGTATCTAATATTGTAGAGGTGAAACACTTATCATTCATTAGCAGTATGTATATTGGAATCTTATTTTCGATAGTAGTAATGATACTTAGAGGAATCTTTAAAAAATAGGCAATAGTCCTCAATAAGACTATAAAAGGTTGTAAATAACTTATTGTGATTTTTTCATTGACCAGTTAAAAGCACACGACCTTGGTTAAGTCGTTAAACTGACCAGACGAAACATAATGAGAGTATATATTGGTAACTGATAACAACGTGGTCGCTAGCGTATAAAATGTGGAATCCAATGGAAACAGTTGCGTTAATATATACTTTGCGTAAGGGGTAATTGCCTTAGCCTTATTATGTTAGCAGCCTGAGCTAAGCTGTATAGAAAACTGGCTCAACCATGAGGCTGTAGTTTAACAGGCAAAACGGTACAGACTAGAGAACTTGTACATTTTAATGGTTCGAGTCCATTCAGCCCACCAAAATAAAATACGGCAGATTTTTACATAATGAGGGGTATCAGTGCCTAACGGGTGTATGCTTTGCATATTAGGCACTGGAACACTTCCTTATGAGGTGACAATATTAATATCTTATAACCAAAAACAAGATGCTAAACAAAGTACAGATTATTGGACGTCTAACAGGTGACGTTGAAAAAATTGAAAATGCTGATGTGTATAAATTTTCAGTTGCGACTAATCGAACATGGAAAGACAAGGACGGTGAAAAACAAGAAGAAGTAGAATTTGTTAATTTTACTGCATTCTCTAAAATGGGTGAAACTATCATGCAATATATGCATAAAGGTGAAATGCATTATTTTGAGGGTAGACTTCAAACTAGAATGGTAGAAAATGAAAACGGTAAAAGATACTACACAGGAGTTGTACTTGAAAAGTTTAGTTTCTTACCTAATGGGAAAAAAGACGGTGCAGTTAATAAAGACACTGCAAAAGTAAGTGAAGCTGACATAGAAGATTTACCAATTTAAAAGCGTTTAAGCACACGTTGCCCTCAACGCTGTGTGCTTAGGTTAAGGCTAGTTAAGTGCTAGCCTAGTAAGGGTTTATATGATGTTCTCCCCTTACTAGATTGGTACTTAAAAAAAATATAATATAATAAAAATAATATGAGTTATAAGAAAGGAGATTGGGAAAACAATATCACAGTTGCATTCAAAGACGGAGTTAAAAGAGAACTTAAATTGCATGCAATAGATTTTGGGTATCCTACACTTAGTAAATTTATCAGGCATGCTATTGATGAGCAAATTAAGAGAGATAGAAAACACAGAGGATTAAAATAATAATAAAAATATAATATGGAATTATACAAAACAAACGACGAGTTGATCAATTCATACATTGACCCAGAAACAGGAGAAATTATAGAGGTTAAAACATCGGAGGAACAGGCTAAGGAATTAGTTATTGCATTAGTAAAGAAGATTAAGAATCTTGAAGCGAAGCATGCAGTGTTCAAAGCAGAAGCTGATAGATTAAAAGATGAGGCGAGTTATACAAAATCAAGTATTGATAGTGCTAAAAACTTCTTAAAGGAAGTCCTTGAGATGAATGATATTAAAAAACACAGTGATGGCGTGCATACAGTAACATTAAGAAAGCCTACACCTAGTTTAAATGTTTTAGATGAATCAGAAATACCTACTGATTACTTCAAAGAGACTGTAAAGGTGTCTATCGACAAGAAACAACTATTGAATGATATGAAAGACGGTAAAGAAGTTAAAGGAGCTAAAATCGAATATAAGAGCGGTTTGTTAATTAAATAGTATGGTAAAAAAGAGTAACGAAGAATTTATAATCCAGAAAGCCATTATTGATTACCTAGATAAAAACGGTTACTGGTGGGAGCGTGCTAATTCTGGACAAGCGTTTGTAAAGAATGGATATAGCACTAGAAAGATAATGCTTATGAGACGTGGGTGTCCCGATCTGTTAAGTTGTGTAGATGGGCAACTTGTCGGAATAGAGGTTAAAAAAAGTGAAAAGGAATACAAGAGGTGGAAAACAATTATTGATAAATACAGGGAAATTGTGGGCGATAATCCTGACCTTAAAATGCAGTGGAGACATGAAATACTTACTTATCCAGAAATAAAAAAGAGTTGGGAGCGTGAGATTTTTCAGTACAAATATGCTATTAGAATGACACGCGGAGGTGGTAAATATATATTAACCTACTCAGTAGAACATTTAGAAGAACAACTTAATAAATTAAAACTTAAATAAAAAAAAACTATGGCAAATAGAGAAATAGTGATAGACGGAGTTACATATCTTAGAAAGGATATTGCAGCTATAGACGGTAGGGTAATGCGTGGCGAAGATTACTGGTATATTAACGATAGTGGGTATATGGCATTTACTAAGGACTTAAGAAATCCTACTGATGATTTTAGATTTAATAATAAGAATTATTATACGACACAAGAAGCTTGTAGAGAAGCTTTATTAAAAATAACTCCAAATACTGAACCTGAACCTAAAAAGTTTCGCGAGGTGTATATGTATGTTGCAGAGAAGAAGGAGGATGGCAGACGACTTCCTCCATTTATATATTATTCTAATGAAAGGGACTTTGAGGAGGTGTTTGGAGATGATTATTGTGAAGATGAGGTTACTATGTATAAATATGATAAACATGAAGAACTTAAAAATTCTATAAGGTGTGATTGTGGTTGCTTAACATGGAATTCAGAGGAGATGTGCGATTACTGCTTAAGTAAAAGTTAAATAAAACAAAATTAAAACATAACAAAAATAAATATGAAACATAAGTACGGAGAGTTTAGGCATCATAGGTTGTATATGGTATGGAATACAGCAAGGACTAAGTTTGGTACTGATTGTATGTGTGATAGGTGGCAGGATTTTATTAATTTCTATAATGATTTATTAAGTGAATATGATAGTATTGTAGATGAAGGATTTACTCCTAGATTTATTAGGATAAAAAAACATTTAAAATACTCTAAAACTAATTATTGTTTTAAGAAGAACAGGATATTAAATAAGGATAAAAGGGAGAGTGCTAAGGTTAAAGTAAAATGTTATGCTGATTATATAGATGATGCTGTACGTAAAGGTGATATGAAAGAATCTGATGCAGCGTATTATAAAAGGCTGAATAGTGTTGGGAAAACAACTGGTGTAGGAGTATCAAATAACAAAGTATGGTTATGAGTAAGCGATGCACAAAATGTGGTGAATGGAAGCCTAATAATTGTTTTATTATTAATTTACGCGATGAGGTTATCCTTACATGCATTTCGTGTCTTGATCGTAACAAAACAGGACTTCAATTTATTGGCATGACAGATGTTGAACGTAAAAATTATCATTCTAGAAGAATTGCAGCAATACGAAGAAATAATAATGTAAAAGTTGAATCTTCATACATAGACCATTTAAAGCAGATGCACTTAAAAGGTGAAATAACTGAATTACAGTTAAGAGATTATATAAAGTACTTTAAGAATCATAAAAAGGACAAGGTGTATGTATTAAGTGGTAAATTAGTAGAAAGTCATCGTATTGGGACTAAAATAACAGACTAATTACTTCACGAGATGTTATTTACTTCACGAAGTATAATTACTCTACCAGATATTATTTACTCCACGAGATATTTACTCCACGAGATATTAATTACTCTACGAGATATGGAAGTTATGGAATCAAAAAATTAAATACATTATTAATTATAAAAATATGGGATTGTTGAATTTTGGCAAGAAAACAGAAGATGAATACAAGATAGATGATGTTGCTTATGTTTTAATTGGTAATGATGTTAAGAATAATGGATTTTTTTATCATGGCGTGCATTATTCAAATAAATTAACAAAATATATTGTAAGAAAAATGAAAATTTCCAATATTGGATTTGTTGATTTAAAAAATAAAACATACGAGCTTGTGCCAGAGGATTATCGTGGTAATTGGATTGATGCTTGTGATGTAAAAGTATTTGTTGATAAATCAAACATTTTTAAAACCAAACAAGAAGCTCTTAACAGGCTGGTTGAGTTAAATCATCGAATGATTGCTGAACTGTACGAAAGACATATTGAAGTGCAGAAATTCAAAGCAACGCACAAATAATTTTCTCTTACTAGGTGGCGGTAGCCACCCTTAGCACCATATAGACAACTTTTTTGTAAAAAAATAATATAGAAATTGAATATAGTAAAAAACTTCATGTTGAAATTTTGAAATGTGTTTATATTTTCATATATATAATAAAAACTAGCCCTGTTTTACTTTGTTTTAGCAATGAAAGATGGGCTAGTTGATATGCTTATCATTTTAAAAATGAATACGTCTAAAATCGGCTATTTTAGTATTTTAATTTGATTTAAAATATTTTGTGCTGTTGTTGTGTTGTGGTGTGTTATCTCTTTTTTGCAGTTGATCATTGTTATCACCCACCATATAAGCCCCACGTACAATAAGCATGTAAAAATAAATAGTACTTGTAAGCCCCATTTGCCTAAATGTGCATAGTGAAAACCAAACAACGCAAGAATAAAGCCTGTATCGTGTTTTAGTTTGTTTTGATTGTATTCGTAGAAAAAACGTTGTTGCTCGTCTTTTTTGAGCTTTTTTACTGCAGTTGCTATGTGTGGCGGCAATTCGTTTAGATGTGAATTAATCATTTTTTACTTGGTTATTTTGTAAATTTGTCAAAAGTGCTTGCAATGACGTTCTGGCGTCGTTCGCGTTGTCGTCTTCGGTTAGCCTTTTGTCGTTCATCATTACAAGACAGGCTTTTACGCTTGGGATTAGTAGCTCACCGCCCCCGCTTTTTTCTAATAATTCCATGGCAACGCCTTTTATTGTGTCGGAACATGCGAGCATAGCGGCAAGTACTTGCGCGCGTTCCTTGCCTTCTAGTTGTACTTTGTGCATAGTTGTTTTTTGTTATGTATTAAAAACTAAATTTAAAGCCTCTTGCGAGGCTCTACTTTTAATCTTTAATCATTTTCTTGTATTATGTTTATACCTTTTAATATGTCAATATAATGTGTTATTACATTAACTTGTTCTAATAGTTCGACTTTTAGATTTATTGCTTCATTCAAAGAAGGTCTAAAACCTTTTTTAAATTTATTGTCAAGTTCAAGCCGTGAATTATTAAGTTTTTTAAGTAGTGATTTTAATATTTTTTTAGTTTCCATTGTTATTTTTTTATTAATTGTATTATTTTAATTTTTAAAAGTTTATTTGTTTGAAATTGTGTAGTTTTATAAAATTATTTAATTTTTCTCTATTAAAAACATTTTCTTTTTTAAGCGCTTTGATTGCGTTGTTTACTGATTCTTCTATTGTTTTTGCGTATGTTTTGCCAGTTTCAAAGCCTGTTTTATATTCTCGCGTTATCCAGTAGCTATTGCTTATCTTGCTAGTAAAAAGCTTTATATCGTTTATTGTAGTTGTATATCCTTCGGCTTGCCTGTATTGTGGTTCACCTTGTATAATTCCTTTACAGATTTTTATTTTAGCTTTTGTGTATTTCATAATCTTTTTAGTTAATTGTTTTTTAAAGCCCTGTGTAAATTGTACCGTCTTTGAAAAACTCGTATTCGTTAGATTTTATATTTTCAATGATTGTTTTGTCTTCGTTTTCGGATTCTATAAGTGAATACCCATATCTTTCGATTTTTTGGCATAATTCGATAAGAAAATCATCAGTTTCTATGAATTTTTTATCTTTACAATCTACCTCTTCATCTTGGATAAAATTTCCTTCGTTGTCGGTATAGTCACGATATATTGATATTTCGTGTGAATGCTCGTGCGTATATCCTCCGCGCTGTCTTCTATATATGTTATACGTTACATTATTGTCAGAATCGAGAACCTCAAAATGTCCGTCAATGCATACTCCGTCACCTTGTGAATAAGACAATGAGTAGTACAATCTAAAATCATCGTTCAATATTTCTATATTGTGATTATCAAATAGTTCTTTTGCGTATTCTGTTAAAACTTCATTTAAAAATAGATAGTCGTTTCCCTCCCTCCATGCTTGTATAACATTGGCCTGTGTGTCCTTGTCTAGTTCGTCGAAAGTGTAAATTTTTTGTGTAATTGTTTTCATGGTGTTTTTGGTTATGTTGTTTTATGCTATTTTAAATCTATTGTATTGCGCCTTTTTTACAGCTTCTCTTTTGATTCTTTTTTCCATGTCGTTCCATTGTTTAAGCTCTTGCAGTCCGTTAAACGTATAGTTTATACCTGCCCCATAAAATCTATTGAAAAAATCTGTTAATTCTGCGTGCAATTCCTCATTGTCTCGAACGTGTACGTCTAAAACGTCAATTCTATCATCGCAAGCTTGTATTTCTATATTTATAAGGTCGTCAATTTCTGTATATTCTATCTCTATTTCGTCGTGGTATTGTTCTAAAAAGTTTGATTCTATCGCCTTTCTAAGTGCTTTTTCGTTTGAGTATGCCATGATGTTTTTTTGTTAGTTTTTAAATTATTTTTTTATTGTGATATTTGCTTCTTGCGTGTATTTTAATGCGTGTTTATTGCCTCGTTTTGCTGATTGGTATGTTGCTATGTATTCGGCTTCGTATATGTATTGTTGAAACCTATTCATTTCGTGATAATGTTCTTGTTTCATGTCGAAAGTTGGCATTGTTGCCATTTGTGCCGCTGCTGCTAGTGTTAGTAAAATCATTGTTTTTGGTGTTATGTTGTTTATAATTATGCTGTTTGCTTTTCTTCATATCTCTTTACTAGTGTTTTTCTTTCTTCTTCCGTGTACTTTTCCAAAAATCTTTTTAACACTGCTTTTGCATCGTATTTTCTAGCGTAATTTATTTTAGTTATTCTATAACCGTTAATAGAGGCGTAGAAATAAAATGTTTTCTTTGGTGTACCGTCTTTTTTAGTCCCTCTTACTTTGTTTATTTTGTATTTAATCATGTGTTTAGGTGTTATGTTGTTTATTTTTTTAATATGAATCTTTTTAATTCTTTGCATTCAAGTTCTAGAATTTGATCTCTTACGTCTCTTAATGATAAAACGGCATAATCTGCAACTTTTGAACAGAAATCTTCTTTTGCCATGTCGTCTATATATTTTCCAAATGTTTCTAGGTGTGCGACTATAACTTCCATAGCTCTTAATTTTCTTTTCATGTTGTCTAATACGTTTTCCATAATGTGTTTTTTAATTGGTTGATAATGTGTTTAAACTGTATATCTTAGCCGTGTCAAAATATACTCTTTTTGCTTTTGTATCCCGTATTTTTTAAATGTTTTTAATATTTCTTCAATGATTTCTTCTTCTTTGTCTTGTATTTCTTTAATCTCTTTTATGTTTTCCTTTTCGTATTTTATATTTTTTTCTATTTGATCCCATAGCTTTTCAAGTGATCCTATTACGTCTTGTTTCACTCTTGTTTCTGGATGTACTGTATACGACTTACCATTTTTGTTAAAATATATTGAATATTCCAACTCACCAAAATAATTTTTCTTTGTTGTAATTTCTCCGGCTATCCATTCGCCATATGTTCCTTTTTCTATTCTGTTTGTAATTTTGTAAAATGTTCTATTGATTGTTTTCCCTTTGTAACCTTCTAAATCTTTTAAAAGTTTTTTTATTTCTTTTATGATTTCCTTGTTGTTTTCAATGCTTTCTTTTTCGTGTTTGATATTAGTTTTCATAGTGTGTTTTTTTAAATGATGTTTTTTATTGGAAGGAAAGTTTTGAAATTGTTTTCAATCGTTTTGATTGTTGCCTTTCTTGCTTTCCTTATCTTCTGACTAAAGTCTACAGTATAGACTTTCAAAAGTCAATAGTTTTTTATATAAATTGTGAAAGGTTGTGTTTTTGTGTATTATAAGCATGTAATACATAACTTTTTCACAATGATTTTAAACGAAACAGAAAAGGAAAAGGAGAAAAAAGAACGTAAAGACACGCACGCACGCGAAGTGCAAAGAAGGTATTTTACAACAAGAGATTTAATTGTCAAGAATGCAAACATTGCAAACGGTGTTACGAAGTGGAGCGAGGAAAACAAGCTAATCATAGCCGATTGCTACGCGCACGACTTCACAGACGAAGAAACGGCGCTTGTGCTTGGTGTTACAAGGCGCACGCTTGCTAACTGGAAAAAGTCGCACAAGAAAGACTTTGAAAAGCTTAATCTATACAAGAGTAACATGGGTTTAAAGGCTAAACGGCTTTTACATGATAAAATGGAAAAGTTTGACGACGCGCTGAAATACCTTGAACGTAAACAATCCGACGATTATAGTACAAAGAGTATCAGGCAGCATGAGATTAATGCAGTACTAGCACCGCAAGAGGAAATAAACCTTTTAAACGCTTTAGATGAATAAACGAAGCTTAAAGAGTATATTAAACATATTAAGGAACGCATACAAGACGGAAGACTTGCACACAATATCAAACGCACGGCGCGCGCTTGGTCGTGAGTCCTTACTAGGTTTTGCGGTATCATACTTTAATTATGCAATGACTTATAAAATCCCGCCTTACATGCTTGAATGGTACGAAAAGGCAGAGTTTGAAGATATAGACTTTATGCTTTTAGTCGCGTTCCGTGGTAGTGCAAAAACTTCAATTGCAAAGATTAAGGCGTGCAGAGATATACTCTATAAACGGCATAGCCTTATAGGTTACGTTACTTACGAGAGAGAATCAGCGGGCGAAGCGTTGTTTGACATTCTTACATGGTTACAGACTAACGCAAAGATATTGAACGACTTTGGCAACGTGTTCGATAAGCGTATTGACGGTACGCCTGAAAAGAAGACACAGGGCAACTTCGTAACGTCTAGCGGGGTAAGGGTAACAGCAATATCAATTAAACAATCAGTGCGAGGTAAACAAAAAGACTTTGAACGACCTAACTGTTATATAATAGACGATATTGAAAACAACACAACAAAACGTTCATACGTGAAGACACGTGCAACGATGGAATTTATCAAAGAGTTATTTACAGGGCTTGGTAATGATCCCGAAGTTCTTATAGTAGGTAACTACATAACAGATACGGGGGTTATAGCATGGCTGGAAGATATAGCAGACGGCAATCCGGACTGGTACGCCTCACACTTGCCGCTTATACAAGACGGTTCTATAATGTGGGCTGATAAGTATGTACACACTGATATTGATAAGCTAGAAGACGCAAGACCGAATGAGCGAAAGCCAATCAGCATACAGGCGCTAAAAAGAACGATGAACAAAGACGGCGGAAATCTGTTTGAACAAGAGATGTTGCTTGAACCGTCTACGCAGGAAGATAGATTTTTTGATATTGATAAAATTGATGAGGCGCTTAAACAATGCAAAGAGTTTGTTAAAATCGGAAATTGGAAATATTTCATTGATAGTAAAGATTCAAATGTTAGACCGCTTGAGTATTATCACGAACAGACACGAAAGAGGGGGCGTTTGTTTTGGGGTGCGGTTGGTGCTGATGTTGCGGAAGGGTTTGGCAATGATTCTAGTGTTATACAGATACTGGACTTTGAAACAGGTGAACAACTTGCAGAGTTTGAAAGTAATCAAATAGAGCCTACACCGCTTGGCTTGCTAATGGTTGAGGCTGGTAAACAGCTAGGGAATTGCATGTTGTGTCCTGAACGAAACAGTATAGGTGTTGCGACCATTGACGCTATAAGGTCGACAGGTTACACGAACCTATACGTTGAAACGACACCACCAACAAGCACACTAGAGAGAGCAAAAAAAGAGTATGGGTGGCGTACTACCTCGGCAAGCAAGCCAAAGATTCTATTTGACTTTAAAAGAGATTTTGAAGCTGGACTGATTAAGATTAACAGTAAACCGCTATTAAGAGAAATGCGGGCATTCAACAATGACGGCGTGCGGTATACGTCTTTTGATCCTGAAGCCTCTAATCATTTTGACCGTATAATGGCGGCTGCGATAGCATGGGAAATGCGAAACGTGAGACAGGGGGGCGTTTGTTAAATATAAAAACATGATATAATAAAAACGAATATTCAAAAAAACTTTAAATATATGACAAAGATTATAAGTACAAGCGAAGTAAACAGGCTAGCAAAGCTTGCAGAATTAGAAAGTAAGCTAAACAACGCATATTTAACAGACCTAACAGACAAACAAACAGAACTTTTAGTAAACTTCTTTTACAAGAATGAAGACGTATTACAGCAACAACGAAAGATTGAGCTTTTAAATTTATCTTTATCTTATCCGTCTTTGATATGTAGAACGGTTGCGGATTATACAGGGGACGGGGTGAATACACTTGAGATGGAAACTTGGGAAACTATATATAATCTTACATGGGCAGGGCATGCGGTTTATACGTATGGTTTAGATGAGAGCGAAGAGCTAGGTTATTATATAAAAGAGGTTTCGCCTGATTCTTATGTTAGAGGTAACGACGGCGAAGAGATTATATTGACGTACTTTCAAAAGGAATCAAACGACAAAATCCAAACATACGTTTTAAAAAGAACTTATACACTTGGAAATATAACAAATGAGCTTTATCTTTTAAAAAACACTTTATCTGTAGATGTTAAGGGTGATATTAAACATACTTTAGACGGTGCGCTTGTACCATTGAATACACTTGCAGAAACGGAAGATTTGAAAGAAGAGGAAACAACAGGGTTTGATTTTAATCCGATAGTTGTAGGGTCTATCGGAAAAGGGTTTTACGGCACTTCTTTAATTGAAGAGGTTTTACCACTAGCGCGTAGTCTTGAGATGAATTTGTTTAACTTACAAGACCAATTTTTTAAACACTTACAAGCAAAAATCACAGTACCACAAAGCAATAGGCCACTCAATCCAAACGAGAGTTTTAGCGTAAGAAATGAAGAAGTTATAACGGTTGCGGCTGGTGAACATATACCAACGTATTTGACGAATGATAATAAAATGATTAGTCATTTCTTTGAGTATTTCGAAACAGTAACAAGGCAAATATCAGCAATTACAGGAATCCCAGTAGATTTTTTGGGGCTTAAGAGTGCGGGTGGTGCAGAGAGTGCGACGGCTAAACAGTTGAAACTATCAAAATTCATTAAACGTATAGAAAACAGTAGAAAGGTTTTTGTTAATATGTTGAACGAAGTGCAAGAAGGATTAGAGAAAATGGGGGTTAGGGTTGATGAGTTGTCTATTGATTGGGATTCAATTTTTCCTACTAACAAACTAGACGAAGCTAAAGAACTTGAGATTGCAAAAGGTAGTTGCCTTATAAGTGATATTAAAGCGATTATGCGGTATCAGGATATAAGCGAAGAAGAAGCCATGAAAGAATTAGCACTAATAAACAAAGCAAACGCAGATGTAGATTTAGATTCATTAATGGAAACAAGCACTAATGTATAAACTTGAAGAAAAACAAGCGGTATCAGAATTAAGCAAGAACTTTGATGAGTTTATCACGTATGCTTTATTAATTGCTACAAGTACAATGGCATTATCTCAAAAGAAACGACTGATCAATGAGAAGTTCAAAAGTATTGCTAAACGTAACGAAAGTATAGTTAACAAAGCACAATATAACCTTTATAAGAACGGTAAAGATAATATTTACAAAGCATTAAATAAAACGCCTAAAAGGTTGACAACAGCACAAAAGAAAGAACTTGAAATAATAACAGAACAAGCACAACAAAAGGCAATTGGAATGCTTAACGGTTACAAGGTAAAAGCAGATACATTGATAGTATCAGAAGCATTGAAACAATATAGAGAAACAGGACTAGGAATAGACAATGCACAAGAGCGTTTCGCATATGGCAAGAAACTAAAAAAAAAGTTAGCATTTCAAAATTCTAAAGGGCAAAGGATTAAAACAAAAGGTTTAACGCGTGTAATAGTTGGCGATTCTCTATATAGTGGATACGTAGCAGGTCAACGTAGTACACTTTTAAATTTAGATATTTTAAAAGTGATACACGTATCAGTAATGGATAACAGAACAACAGAGATTTGCGCCAGTTTAGACGGTAAAATAAGAAATATATTGACTGATCAACTTCCACCTATGCACGTTGGGTGTAGATCAACGGTAAAACCTTACAAGGAAAAAATTAATAAAAAATAATCATGGTAACAAAAATTAAATTTAAAGATTTGCCAAAGAATGCAAAGCAAGCGATAATACAAGCGCGGACTAGTACAACATTTAAAATTTACCCTTTATTTGTGTTGTATGGGTTGACTGTTATAGCATTATTAAAAATCGCACAAATTGCACTATTAAATACTTAATATATAACTAAAAAAAGTATGGATATTAAAAAGACAGAAAAAAGAGCATTAAAACTTTACGAAATGCTGAAAGAGTACAGGGGTGCATTTAAAGAAGGGGCTGCGTCTCAAATTGATGAGTATTATAAATTGTACATTGATCCAAACTTTGCAGCTGTACATATTGCACACGGTAGTGAGATTGTAATATCAATTGCTCCAAGTGCATTTAGTTTAAGAGTTGAAAACGGGAAACATGATGATTTTGAACCAATTGCATTTTTAGATGGTTTTGAAAAAGTATTTACAGAAAAATTAGACGAAGTAAAGGAAGCAAAAGCTGAATATGACAAAAGATTAATTGAAGCACTAGAAGCACAACTAAAAGATTTGAAAGCAAAGGCAAAACTAAACAAAGATATTGCAAAAAAGGATAAAAAGAAGTAAACTATAGATAACATAGACGGTTTTCATTTGCTAAAAAGACTACTTGGAGCGGTAGTCTTTTTGGTATGTGTTTTAGTTATATAAATGTGATATTGTACAAACTAAAAAAAATAACTTATAATGTAATTGCTACTTAATCAATAACGTAAAATTATGGACGACGTAACAGTTCAAAACGACGCGGCAGGTCAAAACGCGATAAACAATGATCAATCAATGGCAACACCTAAAAATGATAATAATTCTGATAAAAAAGGTGATTTAACCGTTGCATTAAGACTTGAACGAGAAAAGCGTAGAGCGATTGAGGAACAATTGCAAGAAATACGTGAAGCACAACAAAAAGCTGAGGAGGCGCGGCTTGCGGAGCAAGGGAAATACCAAGAACTATATGAAAAATCAAATAGTGAACTGGAAGAACTTAGAGCTAGCAAGACGACTCTAGCGGAAAAGCTTGAAACATATGAAAAACGACTACAAGACGGCATAAATGCAAAAATGGAAAGTTTATCAGATGAAGACAAGGCTATCGCAAAAATGGCTATTGATGGGCGACCACTCGACAAGCAAGAGGAAATATTAAACGGTCTATTGGCGAAGTTTTCCCCTAAACAAACTAGTGTAAATAAATTCCCTGACGGAAATGCAAAAGCAAATACGTCAAAGGATAGTAATATTGCTGCATTATATAAAGACGCTAAAAAAAGCGGGAATATAGCACAAGCACAATATTATAGGGATATATTAAGAGTTAAGGGGCTTGAAATTCCAACAATAGATTAATTACAATTAATTAACTATTTAAAAAAATGACTTACAATCAAAATCCAAATGATTTCGTAGGAGATAGAGTTATGGAGAGAGTTGAAACTTTCAACGAGATTCTTTTACAACGACCTACGTTATTAGGACTTATCGGAAGAGTATCTTCTGGTGAATACGCAAATGATCCAACATATACATGGACTGAATATGTTTCTGCTCCATTATCATGGATAGTAGGAGGTACTGCATCTGCAATTGGTGCTGCAACTATAGATGTAGTTGATGCAACTGGAATTGTTGAAGGAATGATTCTTGAATTTGAACGACCTGCAAGTTCTGCAGTACGACCATATGGTTCTTACACAGTACAAACAAAAGTTTTATCAATTGCTGGTAATACTTTAACAATTGAAAGAATCGGAACAGATGAAGAAATCGAAGCTGATTCTAAAGTTGGTCTAGTATCACGACCTGAAGAAATGGGGTCACTTGCTAATGAAAAAGCTAATGTAAAACCTTACACACAAAAAAACTATACTGAAATTTTCCGAAATGATGTTAAATGGGTTGGAACACTTGATTCAACTGCATTATATGCACTAGGAAACAATGCTAGAAAAGCACCTGTAATGTGGGATAGTTTCCAATTAAAAGATTTAGTTGAAAAACTAAACCGACAACTTGGAAAATCAATTCTTAAAGGTATTGGTGAAGAAAGAGACGCAACTCATAGAGGGCGAATGAATGGTATTGTTACAATGCTTGAAGCTCAAGGTGCTGCTAAAGACGCTGCAGGAACAGCTATCACTATCGACATGATAAATGATGCAAGTTCCGAAGTAGCTTCTAATGGAGGACTAGAAAACTCTTTAAAAGTATTAGTATGTGGTAAAGAACAAGCTAGGAAGATTTCTGCATTTAATGTATCAGGAAACAATCCTGTAGTTATGCGACCTGAAACAACTACTGGTTCATATGTTAACTTCTTACAAACAGATCTTGCTGGAACAAATGGTGGAGCAATGATGCAAATTATTGTTGACGAAAACATGGACAAAGACAAGATCATTCTATTAAACACAGATGCTGTTAAATTAGTGCCTATGATTGATAGAGATTGGTTTGAATTAGATTCAACACCTGCTGGATATGATGGTATACGAAGAGGTATGATTGGTGAATTTACAATGAAATTTGTAAACGCTAAAGCAAACGGAATCGTTATCGAAAACTTACAAGTTGTTTAATTACGGCTTTTAGGAAATTGCTCCCACTTAGTGGGGGCTTTTTTTATGATATAATTAAAACGAGAAACGAATTTATTAATTTTAAAATATGAGTAAAAGAGTATTTACAGCACCAATTAAGACACGTGTTTTCTATTTAGAAGATAAAAAACATAAATTTTATGATTTTTTAACAGGAAAACTTGAAACTGAAAACGGTTCACTACAAGACGCATGTATTCGACATCCTAAGGTACTTGAGGTGAAAGCCGAACAAGTAGTCGAAAAACCTAAAAAAGTGGCTAAAATCGAGCCTATTAAAGAGAAAAAAATAGAAGAAAAAGAAATTGAAGAAGTTATTTTGGAAAATGAAGAATCAATCAAGAAAAATGAAGAAAAACCTAAAAAAAGAGTAAGAAAATCAATTAAAAAATAATTAAATAATAATGTCAAATAATACAAATTATTTCTTCGGTGAACATGTCGACGGCAATATGTGGGCTACTAGTTATGATATAACTGATCCAAATATTTCTGGTGCTGACTATACTGTTGAAATTAAAAATTCTACTGGTGCAGTAACAGTAACTCCACAATCATCAATAGATGGTGCAGTTTGGGTTGACGGTACTGCTATGAATTTTGCTGGTGACGGTAAACAAAGCGGCACTATTAATTCGGAAGCTTATGTTAGATTTCAATTAGAAGGTTCTGATTATGATATAGTTATTGTTGCAAATCCAGTGCCAGCTGGTGGTTCTGGAGGATCAAGTGATTGCCCTTTTGATGGAGCGATTACAATTCCTGCAAATGGTACTCCAGTATCAGGGGTTACATGTGAAGATTTTAAAAATTTATTTTTTGCTTCTGTGTCTCCTACTGTTGATATAAGGGCTACGAATACACCTGTCAGTAACACTTTTGATTCTGGGTCAACTTCATTGCCAGATTCTTCTGGGTTCACATGGTATGTTGAAGGTTCAACAATTACAGTTCCAGAAATTGAAGGTAGAGGGCATCTTGGTGCGAATCCTGCTGGTACACTCACAACTTTGGATTTTGAAAGAGTTGGTAGTGGCGTTTATTCAACAACAAATAATCCAGCTGTTAATGCATGGGAAAATGATACATCTGAATCTACGCTTGTTATATCAGACCAACAATTTAGGGTGACAATTACAGATTCTGAATCAAGAACTGCAAATGCTACTGGATGGTTTAGATTTACGTTGCCATACTTTGGTACAATCAATGCAATAAATGCTTTAGATCCACGACCACTTACAAGTCCATCTGCAAGTTATTATCAACTTGATATGGTTGCTGAAAGTGGAAGTGATAAACATACTGCACATTTTGCTGATAGTTTTGGTTCATTATCAGGTGTACAATTTTACAATACAGTATCAGGTGCTTGGGAATGGATGAACGGTTCACAAT
>Ga0256843_1000273_pt1 | contig 44402 bp, 41 predicted proteins | sample AlvinellametaG_FD_191572 | JGI IMG/M metagenome (GOLD analysis project Ga0256843, IMG submission 191572) | Pompeii worm associated microbial communities from hydrothermal vent at the East Pacific Rise, Pacific Ocean - Alvinella | ecosystem: Host-associated > Annelida > Integument > Unclassified ...
GGTTGCCTCTACCTCTACAACAGCCGCATTCACCCCTTCTAGGGTGGCACACATCAGCCGATTGACAATCGCCTCCTCTTTGGGCTTTGTTTTTACTGTTTTATTTTTTGGTTCTTTTGCATTCATAGTAGCAGTATGCACTATTTTGAAAAAAGTGATAAAAAATATGTCAAATTGTCATATTTTTATATATCTTCTCTATCTTTCCCATACAACTAATATATAATACATAATCTATGTATCATATATTAATTGTATCAATAAACTCTCTCCTACTCCCACGTAGTTGATCTTAATTGAAATTTAGTTCGTTATAATATCCATTTGTATAGGTCTCCAAATAGGTATCTAACCCTTCAACCAATCCATAGTTAACCATATAATCTCCATCTGTTGTATGAATAACAGGAATTGCATGATATGTCTCTTTTGCCATATAGTTTACACTCACTATAGAGAGATGTACATCTGCGTTATAGCCAAACTCATCATGCAGATATTTAAGAAATGTCAATGCATAATCCTCACAGTCACCATAAAAAACACCTGTAGACCAATCTTTAACCTCCCAGCTGTCTCCATTATCATCCAACTCATAAATGAATGTTACCTCTTCATTAAATGATGCTACAGCCTCTTTAAGCTCATTTAACGTTATATCCATTGTACCGTCTGTAAAACGCAATGCTTTTGTTGCAGTTTTTAGTTTTGCATCAAAACCATCAACAGGTGTTTCTGTTCCACATCCTACAAATAGTAGACTTGAAACCATTACAACCATTATGTTGTATACTTGTCTATAAAAAGTTCTCATTTGACTCTTTTACTCCTTACTTAAATTTAATTTTTTAGTGAAATTGAACAATCTATACAGATAACATGCTTCTATTGAAAACCTCCTCTGTTGTGATTTTGCATTTTTGTATATCTGTTTTTTTGTAGAAATTTGCAGTAATAAAGAGAGTCTTTATGTAAGATATAAACATATAGTAGAATGACAATGCTCTAAAAGGGATATAGCATAAATTAGTAATTAAAAAAGGGGATCGTATAGTATGATATTTGAAAATAGTGATAAAAAGTAGTAGTTGAGAGAAAACGGCAAACAATACCAAGAACATGGTCCAATCCTATAGATAGTATGTTCTCTCTCAATTTGACGCGAATTATATCTTTTTTTCTTTATTTTTTTCTTAAACAAAAGAAAAAGTATACTATTTACTTTATGATATTTTGTATATATTTACATATTGTTACAATAATAATTGATTTTTTATATCAAAAAATTGCTATTTATATATTTAATTGATAAAATATTTAAAATATAAAGAAAAAATACTAGAAATTGTGAGTTTTTGTTCTGATGAGGCGTATACATAGTGCATTACGCTACCAAAAATCAGAGTGCGGTAGCTTGTACCTGCGGTTCTGAGTGTTAGGATACCATATATGATTTTGTTGCAAAAAAGTACTAGAAGTGGTGAGGTTTTGCTTGTTCTGATGAGGCGTACATATCATACATCAACTCCACAAAAGCATCAGAGTGCGGTAGCTTGTACCTGCGGTTCTGAGGCGTACATGTAGTACGCCGCAAGAACATCTGGTGCAAGATGCCGTGCTATGATGCTTTTTGGCGTTTTTTCCACTCTTTTTCGAACTTTTTACGTTTTGTAAATGATAGCTTTTCTATAAACACCTTCCCATCCAGATGATCCATCTCGTGCTGCATGGCAATTGCTAAAAAATCGTCATCTTCGATGGTGTGCTTTTTACCAAAACGATCGAAGTATTCGACTTTGACATGTTTTGCACGTTCTACCTCTTCATAGATACCTGGAACAGAGAGGCACCCCTCCTGGAACTTGGTAGAGCCATCTTTTTCAACAATAACGGGGTTGATCATCTCCAAAGTATTCTCTTTGGGCTGTTCATCTACCCCATCGGGGGTGTTCTCTAGTGGAATGTTAATAATGAGCACCCGCTTATCGACACCGATCTGAATGGCGGCAAGGCCGACACCGTTTTTATCTCGCATGGTGTCGTACATATCGTCAAGAAGTGTATGGAGCGATGCATCAAACGCTGTTACCTCTTTAGAGACAAGTTTCAGACGCTTATCCGGATAGACTACAATCTCTCGTACCATAGGATCCTCTTAGCTAAAGCTCTTTGTCAATACTTTATCGATAAGGCCATACTCGACAGCCTCTTTGGCTGACATAAAGTTGTCGCGATCGGTATCTTTCTCTATCTGTTTGACTTTTTTGCCGGTTTTTTCTGCCAAGATACTGTTGAGTGTATCTTTAAGGCGTTTAATCTCTTCAGCTTGAATAAGAATATCGGTTGCCTGTCCTTGTGCACCACCAAGTGGCTGGTGGATCATAATACGGGCATTAGGCAATGCATAACGCTTTCCTTCTGTACCCGAAGCCAACAAGAATGCTCCCATTGAGGCGGCCTGTCCGATACAGATGGTGACAATGTCAGGCTTGATGTAGTTCATTGTATCGAAGATAGAAAATCCACTGGTAATCACACCACCCGGAGAGTTGATGTAGAAGTAGATATCTTTATCGGGATCTTGTGCTTCCAAAAAGAGCAACTGTGCTACAACCGATGAGGCAACCGCATCATTAATCTCGCCGCTAAGCATAATAATACGATCTTTCAGAAGTCTGGAGTAGATATCGTAACTTCGTTCACCGCGTCCTGTCTGTTCGACTACATAAGGAATATAACTCATAGATTGCCTTTATTGAATAGATATAAATTGTAAGATAGGTTGAATATACATTAAAAAAGTTAACAGCTGATGTCGGGAGAACCCGACACCATAGATTAGTTTTCTAAACCGAGAAGTTTAGCAAAGAGTTTATCTTCGATCATTCCCATCTTCACTGCCGGAAGAAGGTTGTTCTCTTGGTAGTACTTGATCACTGCTTGAGGATCTTGTCCGCTCATCAACGCTTCATAGTAGATCGCTTGAGAAACCTCTTGATCATCTACGGTAATGTCGTTGGCTTTTGCCAAAGCATCAACGATAAAGGTTGCTTTGACAGACTTCTCTGCCTCTTCTCTTACCTCTTCACGAAGTGCCTCTACCTTTTCAGGGTTCTCTTTGTACTCATTGAGCTCCTCTTGGCTCATCTCTCTTGCTTTGGCATTGATCTTCGCGTCGATCTCTTGCTCAACAATATTCTGTGGCAATGCAAAGTCAAACTTCTCTACCAATGCTTCGATCAGTTTTGGCTTAAGCTCCTCTTGGTAGAGCTTTGAGAGTTTTTCGTTTGCTACCTGCTCTTTGAGTCTCTCTTTGAGTGTTTCAAGTGTTGCATTCTCGTCGTTAAGAAGTTTTTTGGCAAGTTCATCGTTAAGCTCAGCCTCTACAGCCTCTTGGATCTCATGAAGCTTCACTTTGAATGTCGCCTCTTTTCCTGCAAGATCTTTTGAACCGTAGTTCTCCGGGAATGTTACAACGATATCTTTCTCTTCGTCATACTTCATACCGATGATCTGATCTTCAAACCCTGGAATGAACTGCCCTGAACCGATCTTGAGGTTGAATTTTTCAGCTTTTCCACCTTCGAATGCTTCACCATCGATGAACCCTTCAAAGTCGATCACAACCATGTCACCGTCTCTTACCATTCTTTTACGCTTGATCTTCTCGTAGCTTACTTGCTGCTTTTTGATATCTTCAAGCTTCTCATTTACCTCTTCTTCTGTTGCTTCCGGTTTCTCAAACGATGGCACAACCTCTTCTGCACCACTCACATCTACTTGTGGTCTAAGTGCAATTTGAAGCTCAACATCAATACCATCTTCACCCTTCTCATACTTTTTGAAAATAGGCTCACCAATCATATCGGCAGGGTTGATATTGGCTTGTGCCATACCAAAGTCCATAAGCGACTTGAGTGCTTCACCCTCTGCATCTTGTGCCAACTTCTCACCATACATCTTCTTTACAACGTGTGGTGGTACTTTACCTTTTCTAAAACCGTCCACTTTCATCTGCTTACCTGCTTCTCTGGCAAGTTTATCGATGTTTGTGTCGATCACCTTCTTCTCAATTTTACCTTTGATCTCAACATTTGCGTCGTCGATCTTGTTTACTGTAACTTCCACTACAATCCTTTACTTTAAATATAACAAATTGCGTGATTTTATCGAAATTTTAATAAAAAACCTATGCAGAAGATTTTTGAAGTAGATTTAGAGGGGGTGATATGGGGTTTGAATGTAGGGAGATTGAGATAGAATCGATCCCCCTACACAGAAGATCAGTGGTTATTTACCGGCATTTTTCTTATCGCGTTGTACACGTTTACGCATGGTAGGATCAAGATACTTCTTACGAATACGGATATTCTCTGGTGTCACTTCGATCAGTTCATCATCTTCGATCCACTCCATTGCATGTTCAAGGTTCATCTCTCTTGGTGGTACCAGCTTAATGGCATCTTCACTTCCTGAACTACGCATATTGGTAAGCTGTTTTCCTTTGAGTGGGTTGACTTCCAAATCGCCAGGACGTGCACTCTCACCAATTACCATACCGTTATAGACTTTGTCTTGCGGATGAATAAAGAGGGTTCCTCTTGCCTGTAGGTTATAGAGCGAGAAGGCAACCGCTTCTCCATCATCCATAGAGATCAATGCTCCCGGTGTACGGCTAACAACCGTACCGGTATAAGGACGATACTCAATGAAAGAGTGGTTCATGATCCCCTCCCCTTTGGTATCTGTCAAAAACTCTGAACGGAATCCAATAAGCCCACGTGCAGGGATCTCAAACTCAATACGTACAGTACCGTCAGGCATCGGTGTAAGACTTGTCATCTCCGCTTTTCTCTTTCCAAGCTTCTCGATGGCCACACCCTGGAACTCCTCTGGTACATCAACCACAAGGTGCTCAAACGGCTCCATCTTGACACCATTCTCCTCTTTTACCACAACCTCAGGACGTGCAAGAAGGAACTCAAACCCCTCACGACGCATATTCTCTGCCAAAATACCGATCTGAAGCTCCCCACGTCCAGAGACTTTAAATGAGGCATCTCCCAGTGGTTCCATACGCATCGCAATGTTTGTCTCCATCTCTTTTTCGAGTCTCTCACGAATCTTGTTGGAGGTAACATGTTTCCCTTCTGTTCCTGCCAAAGGCCCGTCGTTAACTGACATAATGACAGAGAGCGTTGGTTCTTCAACATGCATCGGATCAAGTGGTACAGGATTTGCAGGATCACAGATAGAGTCACCTACATCAATATCGGAGAACCCTGCAATGGCTACAATATCACCCGCTTCTGCCTCTTCGATCTCCATACGCTCAAGCCCTTTAAATCCAATAAGCTTACTAACACGCGATTTTGTCTTCTCACCACTCGCTTTCACCAGTACATACTCATCACCCTTTTTCACTTTTCCGTTGAAGATACGGGTGATCCCGATACGTCCGACAAAGTTGTCGCTGTCGAGTGTAAAGACTTGTGCCTGGGTATCATTCTCTGGTGAACCTTCCGGGTATGGCACCTTCTCCAAGATCGCTTCAAAGAGGGGTGTCATATCTTTGTTCTCATCTTCCATCTCCCACTTGGCATACCCGTCACGTGCTGCGGCATAGAGTACAGGGAACTCAAGTTGCTCTTCGTTGGCATCGAGTGCGACAAGCAGATCGAACACCTCATCGAGTACACGCTCTGGCTCTGCACCATCTTTGTCGATCTTGTTGATAACAACGACAGGAATAAGCCCAAGCTCAATAGCCTTTTTCAAAACGAATTTGGTTTGAGGCATCACACCCTCTTGAGCATCAACAAGCATCAATACCCCATCAACCATTTTAAGAACACGCTCTACTTCACCCCCAAAGTCGGCGTGGCCCGGGGTGTCAATGATGTTGATTTTGTGATCTCCATAGGTAATGGCAGTATTTTTCGAGAGGATGGTGATTCCTCTTTCCTTTTCGATGTCGTTACTGTCCATCGCTCTCTCTTCAACCTGCTGGTGAGCGGCAAAGGTTCCTGACTGTTGCAACAACTGATCTACCAGTGTTGTCTTTCCATGGTCAACGTGAGCGATGACGGCAATATTTTTGATCTTTTGCATAAATGTTCCTAGCGTGAGGAGTCTCCCCCTCTGTATTTTCGCGGATTATACCCAAAATTTACTATTATAGAGGTAATTGCAACACAATCGCTCTATTGATTAGAGAGCATATCCGTAGAGTTCATGATAGGTTTTCATTGCGTAGCGATCTGTCATCGCTGCGAGATAGTCAGCAATTACACGATGCGGGGCTCTATGTTCAAAGAGAGCCTTCTGGTGCAGAGGCAAAAGATCATGATCTTCGCTAAAGGCACGGTAGAGCCCTCGCATACACGCTTTTCCTGCATACATTTTTCGGGCGATCTTCTCATGTTTATAGAGAACCTTAAAGAGGTGTTTTTTCAACCGTTTAAGCTCTGTGGCAATCACCGAAGAGAAGCCAACTGGTAATGGCATCGAGGCATCCAGTGTTGCAGCAATAGGCTCCTCTTTTCGGTAGTGCATGGCACCCTCTTTGGAGTTTTCAATGAAATCTTCAACCAACACCTTGATAAGCCCTGCTACAAAACGGTGTCTATAGAGTGTATCTTCACGCATGACACCCTCTTTGACAACCATTGCATCTACCCTTTGTGCCAGAGGTTCTTGAAGGAGTGTATCAAAATCAATAAGCCCATATTTGATACCATCATCGATATCATGTGAAGTGTAGGCGATCTCATCGGCATGATCAACTACCATCGCTTCAAGTGAGGGGTGCTTCTCTAGTGCAAACTGCTCTTCAAGCCCTTTTAAAAACGGCTTTTTGTAAGGGTATGAGTGTTTAAGTACCCCCTCTAACGTAGCAAATGTCAAATTGAGCCCATCAAAATCTTTATAGCGTTTCTCTAACTTTGTCAAGACACGAAATGACTGAAAGTTATGCTCAAACCCCAAAGGGTGTCCATCGGCTTTTAAAAGCTTGTCAAGCTCATCGCCCCCTACATGCCCAAAAGGAGTATGCCCCAGATCGTGCGAGAGAGCAATCACCTCCGAGAGTGTCTCATTGAGCCCCAGCATCCGAGAGAGAGTACGGGCGATCTGACTCACCTCAAGCGAGTGTGTTAAACGGGTACGAAAGTAGTCTCCCTCATGGTTAAGAAAGACTTGTGTTTTGTACTCCAAACGGCGAAACGAACTACAGTGAATCACCCTGTCTCTGTCGCGTGAGTAGGGATCACGAAAATCCTCTTCGAATGTATAGAATCGTTGATGTGGCAGCATGGTATATAACCTTCAAAGTAATATTTTTCGCTATAATTGTAACCAAAATTGAATGGGAGATTTGTATGGAAACTGTGCAGATGTATCATATTGCCTACCGTAAACCCAAAGTGACACTACTGCAAGAGAGCGGTTTGGGTGTTGCAGAGATTGCTGCACGTACCTGCTATGACAGCTTTGAGAACTCTGAGAACCAATGCATTAAAGAGGCGATGCAAAAGCTTGACACAGAAGCTGTCAATGCCATAGAACACTCTGAACTTCTTGCCAACCTCGCCTGGGTACACCACCACCACTCCATCATCGAACATGCCACGCTCAGTTACCTCATTCAGGGTACCTCCAGAGGAGTACTCCAAGAACATGCACGTCACCGCATACAGGCTATCTCTGTACGCTCTACCCGCTACACCATGTCCTCTGTCATTAACGCTTTTGTTGCCTCTTTTGAAGCAACAGATCCATTTGCCTTTTTCTTGGAAGAACTGCTAAAGCTAGATCTCTTTGTGATTGCCGATGAAGCCTACCTTGCCATTGAGATACGCACCATCTACGATAAGCTGATCTACCAGTACCAAAAAGATGACGCATTTATACACAATGCCGTGGCCAAATCTTCGCTTCCGTTGCTTCAAACACACCAAGGCGATGCCCCTTCGCTCTTTGAAGCACTTGAGTGTGGCAAGAAAAAACGCAATGTAGGAGATGCCTTTAAGCACATCGTTTCAGACAACTGGAAAGTCGATATGGTAGTCACATTCAACATTCGAAGTCTCAAAAACTACTTCGACTTGCGTGATAGCGGTGCGGCGTGGTTCCAGATACGTTGGTTGGCCGAAGAGATGAAACGTGTTACCCCACTTAAATACCTTCGTCTTATAGACAAAGCCCATAAACCCTCTTAAGGACAGATCGATTTGAAACTGCTAAAACACTATTTTGTTATATTGCTGATTTTGCAAGTAACCCTTGTGGCACAGCCACTTACGCTTGAGAGTATCACAACCAATCTTCAACATGCCATTGCCACCAAACTCAAAGGTAAAAATGGCCAGATCGTTAAAGAGATCTATGCCCATAATCACAACCAGCCTCTCTGGATAGAGGGTTCACAAAGCGAGAAGATGAGTGAGCTTATTCAAGCACTTAAAGATCCTCTTTTTAACTACAAAAACAAACCTTTTGATCAGAAAAACATCAAAAAACTCCTCTACTACCTCGACAACAATACGATCGATCCGGATAAAAAGGCCGCTGTCTATGCCAGACTCGATCTGCTCTTAACCAACTCTTTTGTCAGACTGGTACGTTTTATTGTACAAGGTGATGTAGACTGGGCACTGGTTCAAAAAAAGTTTAAAGCCCTGGAAGAGAGCAATGATATCAAAGCAACCTGGCAGATGCACCCCAAGCCGTTTCCACCCCACCAACCTCTGATCGAAGCCGCAATCGATGGAGACATCTACAGCTACCTCTCTTCTCTTTTACCACTGGAAGATCGCTACCGTACCCTTGTATCGCTGCTTAACAACTACCGCCGTATGGAGAAGTTTCCTAAAATTCCCTACAGTACAGAGCCACTCAAGCTAGGTGACAGAAACGAACGGGTTCTACAGGTAAAAAAACGGCTGCAGATCTCTGGTGACTACCCCAAAAGTGCCCCACTTGACAAAAAGTTCGATGAAGTGCTCCGCCAGGCAGTCATCACCTACCAGAAGCGTTATCTTCTTGAAGTTACCGGCGAGGTAGACAGAACCATGACATGGTACCTTAACCAACCCGCACGTACCAACATTCAAGCTATCATCACCAATCTGGACAAAACAAAGCTCTATCCACGCTCCTTTGAAGAGGAGTATATTGAAGTCAATGTACCCGATTTCAACCTACGCTACTACATCGATGGAGAGATGGTCATGAAAAAAGGGGTGGTAGTAGGCCGTATCGATCGCCCTACCCCTATTTTTGATGATAAGATGGAGTATGTCGTCATCAACCCTACCTGGACGATCCCTGATAACCTCATTAAGCGTGATCTCATTCATGTATTGCGTGAAAACCCCTACTATCTGCAAGAGCACAATATTCACGTCTTTAGGGGGAACAAAGAGGTGGAGATCACCCAAGAGCAGTTAGATCCGTATGAACACAGCAAAAAGAGAGTCCCTTGGCGTTTTGTGCAGTTTCCTGGTGATGACAATGCCCTTGGACGCATCAAGTTTATGTTTCCCAACAAGTATGCCGTCTATATTCACGATACAGACAACAAAACGCTCTTCTCAAGACGCTATAAAGTCTACTCATCCGGGTGTATGCGAGTCTCTGAACCGTTTGAGTTGGCCAAGTTGGTTTTACGTCATGCCAAAGGGAGCTGGGATGATGAGAAGATCAGCGAAATCATTGCTACAAACAAACCGACAACCATCCGTCTTAAAGAGCCCATTCCTGTTCACATTGTCTACTTTACTGTTTATGTAGAGGATGGACTTGCCTACTTTAAACACGATATCTATCTCTACGACAAGATCATAGAAGAATCAACAGCCGGAAACAAAAAACCAACCTTTAGCGTCCCTAAAAAGCGTATGATCACCATTAAAAAACAAAAACGGGAACAAAAACCCCTATCGAACTGACTCACCGGCATACATCGGTGAGTTAAAAGCTACTTCTTTCTCATCTTTACACGTTGCAGGTGCGTTAGAGCTATAGCCATCGCATCGGTAATATCCAACGGTTTGATCTCTTTATTGATTTTTAAAAGACGCTTTACCATAAATGCAACCTGCTCTTTGGCCGCTTTACCATTGCCCGTAACCGCTTTTTTCACCTGAAGCGGGGTATACTCATAAAAGTACCCTACCTCTTGCAGTATCTTTAAAGAGAGTGCCCCTCGAAACTGTGCCAGTTTCAATACACTCTGAGGGTTATAGGCATAAAAGATATCTTCAATCGCCACTTCATCAATAGGGTGCGACTTTAAAATCAAATCTATTCCTTCTACCAGTTCAACGATCTGCTCTTGAAGCAGTTTGGTTTTGATCTTGAGTAATCCGGCCTCTACCAGCCGCATCTGCCTACCATCCCAATGGAGAATACAGTAACCCAAATTACGGCTTCCGGGATCTATTCCTAAAATATTCATTCACACCTTTTTCACATTGTGAATAACTCTCTTCACATACGTTTAGTAGCCGTATTTTAGCTTAAGTTGGTTAAAATTGCAAAAGTTATTCACATCGTAGGTGAAGAAGTGATACCGATGTGAAAATAGAATAACGGGGATGTATGGATGAATATTGGACAAAAAGTACTCTTTGAACTTAAAAAAGAGATTACACAAACAGAGTATGAACGCTACATAAAAAAACTCACATACGATACCAAACGTTCCCGTAGCAACATCGCCTACTTCAACGCCCCCAATATGCTCGTAGCAAAGTGGATCAAAACCAAATATGCCGATAAAATCGCTCATCTCTTTGAGATACAAAACCAGATAAAACCGCAAGTCGAGATCAGTGTAGGTGGAAAAAAGGGCCAAGAGACATCACAAACACCCAAACAGCAACATATTGAAAAGAGCCCCTCAAAAAGTACCCATCTTAACCCCTCTTTGACATTTGAGAGTTTCATTATTGGCGAATCGAACCAGTTTGCCTACACCACAGCCAAAGCAGTGGCCGAAAAACCCGGACAGCTCTATAATCCACTCTTTATCTATGGGGGTGTAGGACTGGGTAAAACCCACCTGCTCCAAGCCATTGGTAACTACCATGTTATGCTCGGGCATACGGTTATCTATACGACACTTGAGCAGTTTATGAACTCCTTTACCTCCCATCTGCGTTCTCAAACAATGGACAGATTCCGTGACAAATACCGAGAGTGCGATCTGCTTTTAATAGATGATATTCAGTTTTTAGGCGGAAAACAACAGACTCAAGAGGAGTTCTTTCACACCTTTAACCACCTGCATGGCCTCAATAAACAGATCGTCATGACTGCCGACAGGCCACCAAACAAAATTGCCGGTTTGGTAGACAGACTTCGCACCCGCTTTGAGTGGGGAATGATGGCAGATATTCAACCCCCGGGGCTTGAGACAAAAATTGCCATTATCCAAAAGAAGTGTGAACTTGATGGTATTCAGCTCTCTAATGAAGTTATCGAATTTATTGCAACACACATGGGAGACAATATCCGTGAGATCGAGAGTGCCATCATCAAAATCAATGCCATGGCATCGATGCTTAATCAAGAGATCACACTCGATTTTGCACAAAACACCATCAAAGATCAGCTCAAAGAGAAAAGAGAGAGCGTTACAATTGACGATATTGTCAAGATTGTCTCACATGAACTTAACGTCAAACCAAGCGACATCAAAAGTAAAAAACGTACCAAAAATGTCGTCAATGCCCGTCGTACCGCAATCTACCTTGCTCGTCATCTTACACAAAGTACGATGCCACAAATTGCACTCTACTTTGGTATGAAAGATCACAGTGCCATCTCCCACGCAATGAAAAAGATCGATGAGATCATCGAAAAAGATGACAACTTTAAACTCCTTTTAGATGAACTTTCCAACAAAATTCACACCAATACCCAACAAAGTGAATAAACAGAGGTATAGTTACTAAAAACTTGAATAAAAAAAAGATATAATTATACAAGTGAACAAATGTGAACAAAAGAGTCGTGTCAAAAAGAGTCAACTTCACGCTCCTGTGGGAAGTAAAACTCTTTTTCACATATTCATCACCAACTACTTCTATGTACTAAATTTATTAAAAATAAAGAAGGAGAGTCTATGAAGATCAGAGCACCAAAACAGACAATCGAATCGATACTCATCAATCTGCAGCCGTTTCTTGAAAAAAAAGATGCAAGTCAAATTACATCTCACATTCTATTTCAATCTGTCGGTACCCAAAAGTGTTTGGTAAAAGCTACCGATTCAGAGATGGGGTTGTCTATCACAACCGAACATATTCTTATTGAAACAGAGGGTGCATTTACAGCCAACGGAAAAAAACTGCTCGATATCATTCGTATTTTAAAAGATGATGAGATTACGCTTGAACTGCTTGATGATACCCTCATCATCAAACAGAAACACTCAAAATTCAAACTACCTGTTTTTGATCCTCAAGCTTACCCTTCTTTCCCGACATCTGATGAAAAACCAAAAATCTCTCTAGACTCTTTAAGCCTGATTAAAAACCTCAAAAAGATCTCTCCTGCTATTGACAATAACAACCCAAAATTTGAACTTAATGGTGCTCTTATTAATATTCAAAAGGACAAAACCGATCTGGTAGGTACAGATACAAGACGTTTGGCAATTGCAACCATTCCTGGTAATAGTGAATCTGAACTCTCTCTAATTGTTCCTAAAAAAGCCATTATGGAGATTCAAAAACTCTTTTTGGATCAGATCGATATCTTTTTTGACGATACTCATCTGATTATTTCAAATGAAAACTACTTCTTCTATACACGCTTGATTAACGGAAAATTCCCAGACTATCAGCGTATTATTCCATCTAGCGTCAAACATGCTGTTACGTTACCTAAAAAAGAGATGATCGATGCAATCAAAATGATCACAACCATCTCTCAAGAGATCAAAATGGTACTTTTAAGCGATGCTATTTTATTTAACTCTCTTAGTGCAGACAATGTAGAGGCAAAAACAGAAATAGAGATCTCAACAGGACTTAGCGAAAAATTTGAAATCTCTTTTAACAGCCGTTATATTCTTGATTTTATTGCACAGATAGACAATCATGAGTTTGTAATGGAATTTAATGAATCATCTCTTCCATTTATTGTAAAAGATGACAACTTTATTACAATCATTATGCCAATTGTAGGGTAAGGAAAAAAAGTATGAGCGAAAAGAAAACAAAATATATTTTTGTCACCGGTGGGGTGTTGAGTTCTTTAGGTAAAGGAATCACAGCAGCAAGTATTGGGACACTCTTAAAACATACAGGCCAAAGAGTAGGGGTTTTAAAACTTGATCCTTATATCAATGTCGATCCGGGAACCATGTCTCCACTTGAACATGGAGAGGTTTTTGTTACCAAGGATGGTGCCGAAACAGATCTTGACTTAGGGCACTACGAGCGTTTTTTAGATACCTCTTTAACCCAGAACAACAACTTTACAACAGGACAAGTCTATAAAACAGTTATTGAGAATGAGCGTAAAGGAAAGTATCTGGGTAAAACCATTCAGGTGGTACCACATATTGTTAACGAAATTAAAGAGCGTATCCAAAGAGCCGGTGAAGGGAAAGATATTCTTATTGTTGAGCTTGGTGGAACCACAGGTGATATTGAGGGGCTGCCATTTCTTGAAACCATCCGTCAGATGAAACATGAGTTGGGTAAAAAGAATGTAATGAACATTCATGTAACACTGCTTCCATACATCAAAGCAGCCGGTGAACTCAAAACCAAACCGACACAACACTCAGTACAAGAGCTTCGCCGTATCGGTATAGCACCACATATGTTGGTACTTCGTGCGGAAGTGCCTGTAAGTAAAGAGATCAAACGCAAAATCGCCTATAGCTGTGATGTCGATGAAGAGTCTGTGATTGTAGCCGAAGATGCCTCAACCATCTACCAGGTACCGCTTAATTTTCTTAGACAAGATATCTTAACACCTATTTGCAAACAGTTAGAGCTTGACAACTGTACCCCTCAAATGGATGAGTGGACATCACTTGTACACAAGATCATTATGCCTCAAGATGAAGTAAAAATCGCTTTTGTCGGGAAATATCTTGATCTTAAAGAGTCTTATAAATCTCTGACAGAGGCACTCATCCATGCAGGTGCACATCTTGACAGCCGTGTAAATATCAAATGGGTTGACTCTGAGAAAGTAGAGGAGGAGGGGGCTGCGAAGTTCCTTAGCGATGTTGACGGTATCTTGGTTGCCGGTGGTTTTGGTGAGCGTGGTGTAGAGGGAAAAATTCTCTCTATTCAGTATGCCAGAGAGAACAAAATACCATTTTTAGGTATCTGTTTGGGGATGCAACTAAGTATGGTAGAGTTTGCCAGAAATGTACTAGGACTCAGCGATGCCAACTCGGTTGAGTTTGATGAAAATACAGCCAATCCGCTTATCTATCTGATCGATGAGTTTATTGATGCAAGTGGTTCAAAACAGGTTAGAACCACAACCTCACCAATGGGTGGTACACTGAGACTTGGCGAATATGAGTGCGAAACCAAAGAGGGGAGCAGACTTCGTGAAGCGTATGATGCAAGTGTTATCTATGAGCGTCATAGACACCGCTATGAAGCCAACCCTAAATATAGAGAGGCCTTGGAAGCAGAAGGCATGGAGATCACAGGTGAATCTCATGGGCTTATTGAGGCTGTAGAGGTAAAAGATCACCCTTGGTTCCTTGGTGTACAGTTCCACCCGGAGTTTACCTCGCGTCTACAAAATCCAAACCCTGCTATTTTATCGTTTGTCAAGGCTGCTTCAACACATGAAGCATGAAGCCTTAACGCTTCTTGCTATTGAACAGCGTCTACATGCACGTTTTAAAGAGGGTTTTTTAACCCTCAAAGAGCTTCCACAACCCCATCTTTTTAAAGATATGCAAAAGGCAACTGCACGTATAGTTTCGGCTATAGAGGCTAAAGAGTCTATTGTGCTTATTGGGGATTATGATGTTGACGGAGTCAATGCAACAGCGATTGTCAAACACTTTTTCAATGAGATCAACTACCCTCTAACCTGGATTATCCCCAACCGTTTCCGTGACGGATATGGGTTGAGTGCAGGGTTGATTCCTCGTATAGAAGGGCACTCTCTGGCTATAACGGTAGATAATGGTATTGCGGCGGTAGAGGCAGCGACGCTATGTAAAGAGAGAGGGATCGATCTTATTATTACCGATCACCATCTGCTGCCACCAACCCTTCCAGATGCCTATGCCATTATTGATCAGAAGCAACCAGACTGCCCTTTTCCTTACAAAGAGATATGTGGGGCTCAAATTGCATGGTATCTGTGTGCATCACTCAACAAAGCACTAGGCTCTGGGGTAAAGATGATGGAGTATATGGATCTTGTAGCTGTGGCTACCATTGCCGATGTGATGCCGCTTCGACACATAAACCGCCCTATGGTACAAGCAGGTTTACAGGTATTGGCACAGACACAAAGAGCAGCTTTTAGAGCCTTTAGAGAGATGAAAGAGCAGGAAAACTTCACAGCAGAAGATATCGCTTTCTCTCTTGCGCCGCTTATTAACAGTGCAGGACGAATGGAAGATGCCTCGTATGCAGTTGAGTTTCTTCTCTCTGGAAATATTTACGATGCCAGAGTAAGATTAGAGAGGCTGGTTGCCTTTAATGAGGCACGTAAAGCTGAAGAGATGCGTATTACCAAAGAGGCACAGGCAGCCTCTTATGCAAATGATGCCGTTGCCATTGCCGTAGGTGAGGGGTGGCATGAGGGGGTTTTGGGTATTGTTGCTTCACGTTTGGCAGAACAGACTAAAAAACCGGCTATTGTGCTTACAAAACAGGAGGATGGAACCCTCAAAGGGAGTGGAAGAAACGATGGTAAGTGTGATCTCTTTTCACTTCTTTCCAACTCCCGTTCGCTCTTTACCAAATTTGGCGGACATGCTGCTGCTGTAGGATTAAGTATGCCATCAGAAGATCTCGAAGCGTTGCGTATGAATCTTCAAACAGATTATGAAGCCTTTAAAGATGGGGCAGGAGAGGCAGAGAATACGATTTTGGGTGAGCTTCCTTTCTCAGAGATCTCTTTTGCCCTTACAGCACTGTTAAAACGATATGAGCCCTTTGGCGAGGGAAACCCCCATCCACGCTTTCTTACACGATCAGTAGAGATCCTACAGGCAGAGAGAATGGGAAAAGAGAGAGAACATATGCGTTTTTTGTTTCGTCATAACAACACTACCCATGTGGGTGTTAAATTTCGTTGTGAAGACTCTTATTGTGTAGGAGAGTGTGTTGAGATCATTTACCGTGTCAATGAAAATAGATTTCGAGGCAACGTAACACTTCAACTGATGATAGATGAGATTAAATCATAAAAAAATTTTCTCTTTTAGAAAAATTTCATCAGTAATTTTGAGCTTTTTTATCTTTTTGAGTCATATCGTTTAGAATTTGTGGAAATAATACGGCTTTTTTATCATCTTTAGTGTATTATTTTTCTTTGTGACAATACTATAAGGAGATGTTTTGAAAAAAAATATAGAATCAAGCAAATTGGCGTATGAAGCTTTAGTCAATGAAGGCGGCATGAGCAGAAGAGATGCGCTAAAGGTAATGGGTCTTACCGGAGGTGCAGCAATGATGATGGGTGCACCGACTTCAGCAGAAGCGGGGCCTAGCAGCGAAAAGAGTGTAAAGATCGTCATTGTTGGTGGTGGAGCCGGTGGTATCATGGCAGCTGCACGATTGGTAAAAGCTGCACCAAATGCAGAGATCACACTTATCGCACCAAACGAAACACACCTCTATCAGCCAGGGCAAGTCTTTATGGCAGCTGGACTCTACGATGAGAGCGACATTCAAAAGTCAAACAGTGACTTGATGCCAGATGGTGTGAAGTGGGTAAAAGATGAAGTAACTTCATTTGATCCTGACAACAACAAAGTAACAACGGCAAAAAATGGTGATATCGCATATGACTACCTTGTGGTAGCAACAGGTATCGCTTACGATTACGAAAGAATTGAAGGGATGAGTGCTGACCTTGTTGGTAAAAACGGTATCTCTTCAGTCTATCTGAATGATCCGGTTGCTGGAACTGCAAAAGGTGGTGTAGCAACAGCACAGTGGTTCAAAGATATGCGTAAAGCAGCTGAAGCAGCATCTCCTGAAAAGCCTATTAAAGTAATTTGTACACAACCTGATACACCAATCAAGTGTGGTGGTGCACCACAGAAGATCCTCTATCTTTCAGATGACAACCTTAGAGGAAACGGCCCAGATGGTGGTGCTGATGTAAGTAAAAATGCACAGTTTAGTTTCTGTAAAAAAGGAACCACTCTCTTTGGTGTACCTTCGTACAACAAAACATTGGTAGAAGAAGTAACACCAATGTATGGTAACATCACAGACAAGTGGAACCACGTACTTAGAAAGATCGATCCTGAGAGAAAGATCGCTTACTTCGAGCATAAGTATCAAACCAAAGGTGAGTACGATCCAGACTTGGAAGAGTACGATATGATCGATCACAACGAAGTGGTAGAGTTAGAGTACGACTTTATTCACATTGTACCACCAATGAAACCGGTTGATGCTGTTGCAAACTCTAAACTCGGTTGGCAAAAAGGTTCTGCAAAAGGTTGGTTGGAGTGTGATCAGTACACACTACAGCACAGACGTTACAAAAACGTATTTGGAATCGGAGATATCCTCGGTATTCCTAAAGGTAAGACAGGTGGATCTGCAAGACACCACGGGCCGGTAATGGTAGAGAACCTCATTAACGTTATCAACGGTAAAGAGCCAACAGCACAATTTGACGGATATACTGTATGTCCTCTTAAGACACAGTATGGTGAGATTATGCTTGCAGAGTTCGATTACGATGGTGAAGCACCTTCATTCCCAGTACTTGATCCTAGCAGACCAAGATGGATGTGGTGGGCATTTGACCTCTATATGCTCAAGCCAATGTATTGGAACTTGATGATGAGAGGGTTGATGTAAGATGATACGTAAAGAGTTCACGCTCTTTGCGGCTTTATTTATCTTTTTAGCGATCGCTATGCACTTTAGTGCATGGATCGATCATCCGCTTTCTCATATAGAGGCGTTGCCATCCAGCCCCATGGGGCTTTGGCATCCTCTTTGGCTTACAGCGGTTATCTACATTGCTGTAGCTCTCTTTCGGCTTCTTTTTGCTTTTGTCAGACGACTCAAGTCTTAAGAGGCCATTGCTCTGCCTGCTCTTAGTCCGCTAAGCCAGGCAAAGTAGAAGTTAAATCCCCCTCTATCTCCATCTACATCGATCACCTCTCCTGCAAAGTAGAGCCCATCTACCTTCTTAGATGCCATTGTATCAGGATCGATCTCTGTTGTATCTACCCCACCAGAAGCTACTTCTGCTCCTTTAAACCCTTTGGTATCACAAATAGAGATTTTGAACTGTTTCATTGTATGTACCAGTCGGTTGATACCTTTTCGGTTAAGTTGTTCTAGCGTTTCGTAGGGTAGTTTGGTATATGAGAGGATCACTTTTGCCAGTTTGCGGGGCAAAAAAGCCTGTAGAAAGAGAAGCAGGGGGGTATGAGGGTTACACTTTTTGTGTTGTTCTTCAAGCAGTTTTACAAGCTTCTCTTTAGAGAGACGGGGTAGAAGATCAATTGAGAGTTCACAAAATGAAAAGGCAGCCAGTGCATGAGAGACATCTCGGCTAATATCTAAAATAGCCAGACCGCTAACCCCATATGAGGTAAAAAGCAGATCTCCCTCTTTTTGTGTTGTATAGAGGCCATCAACGTAAAGAGAGACGGTTGCTTTACATTTCACACCCGCTGCTACTTTTACCCAGGGATCTTCGCTGACAAGCTGTACCAAGGCAGGGTGGTTGGGTATAAGGGTGTGTCCTACTCTTTGGGCAAAAGCGTAACCTGATGTGTTGCCACCTAGTTGAGGAGCAGCAGGAGAACCGGCACTAATAAGTACTTTAGATGCTTTAAAGCGTTGGTGTTGTGTCTGTACAAGAAAGCCACTCTCAATCTTTTGGATACTCTCTACCCGTGACTGGCAGACAATATCAACCCCCAAAGCAAGAGCCGTAAACTCCAGTTGAGCCACCACCGATGCCGCCTCTTGGCTCATGGGAAAACACTTTCCTTCTTTCTCTTCTATGAGTACAACACCTATAGATGCCAAAAAAGTTTCTACCTCTTGTTGACTCTGAGGGGTGATGAGACTTTCAATAAAGTGCTGATTTTGTGAATGAAAACGGTGTGGGGCAGGGTGGGCATTGGTGATGTTGCAACGCCCATTTCCTGAGGCACGTATCTTTTTACCTATAGTCGGGTTTTGTTCCAGTAGCGTTACCTGAGAGCCTTTTTGGGCTGATGTAATGGCAGCACACAATCCTGCTGCACCGCCACCGATGATGATTATCTCTGATTTATTTTCCATAGGGTATTATATCTCAAAAAAAGAGATAAGGAGAGGTGATGAGTGCACTGGTTGAGTTTGCCATGTTCCCTACAGAGAAGAGCCAAAGCAAGAGTGCTTTTGTGGCACGGGTACTCGATATTGTCGACAGAAGTGGTTTGGCCTATCAGCTTACCCCGATGGGGACGATCATAGAGGCTGAGACGGTTGAGGAGGCACTAAGTGTGATTAATCGTGCCTACGCAGAGCTGCAAAAAGATTGTGGCCGTGTCTACAGCACTATCAAAATAGACTGGAGAGAGGGTCCAGTAGGGCGGTTAGAGAAAAAAGTAGGCTCAGTAGAAGCAAAGCTTGGCAGGAAGCTAAAAAGCTAATTTTCGCTATAATGGCACAAATTTACCAAAGGATACAACATGGCATGTGCTGAACGAATGCAGCGTATTATCCAGGCGATCATTCTGGGGCTTATTTTGGGTCTGGCTGGAATGAAAATGCTCAAAGCGGCATTTTTGGTGATGGTTGCAATGATGCTGATGCTTCTAATTGCCGGTGTGACAGGCTTCTGTCCGGGGCTCATGGTACTTAAAAAGATATTCCCTCCATGTGAGTGCGAAGAGAAAAAGGAAAACTAAATGTCAAATATCTCCTATAAAGATGCAGGTGTCGATATTGATGCAGGAAATGCATTTGTAGAGGCTATCAAAGCGGATGTCAAATCGACATTTGACAGTAATGTCATCGGTGGTATCGGTTCGTTTGCCGGTGCTTATGCACTGCCTTCAGGTTACAAAGAGCCGGTTATTCTCTCTGCAACCGATGGAGTGGGAACAAAGCTCAAAATTGCTATAGAGAGCGGGAAACTCGATACTGTGGGTATTGATTTGGTGGCAATGTGTGTGAATGATCTTATCTGTAACAATGGTGTACCGATGTTCTTTTTGGACTACTATGCAACAGGAAAACTTCTGCCAGAGAATGCCAAAGATGTTGTTGCCGGTATTGCTGAAGGGTGTCGCCGAAGTGAGTGTGCCCTTGTTGGGGGTGAGACTGCTGAGATGCCTGGAATGTACTCTGAGAACGACTTCGATCTTGCCGGATTTGCAGTAGGGATTGCCGAAAGAAGCGAGATGGATACCGTAGCCAATGTCAAAGCAGGGCAGGTACTCATTGCTATGCCAAGCTCAGGGGTGCACTCAAACGGTTATTCACTGGTAAGAAAACTCTTCTTCGACAAACTTGGTATGAGTCTTGAGAGCGACTTTAACGGTAAACCTTTACTTGAGACACTGCTTGAGCCTACACGCATCTATGTCAAAGAGTATAAAGCCAATAAACCATACATCAAAGCTCTTGCACACATTACCGGTGGTGGTATTGTTGAAAATCTGCCGCGTGTACTGCCTGAGGGTATCAGAGCCGTTGTGAAAAAAGAGGATATCAGAGTCCTTCCTATCTTTGAATTTATGGCACAGCATGTAGATGAAGAGGAGATGTATCGAGCCTTCAATATGGGTGTAGGTATGGTTTGGGTGGTTGAACCAGAAGATGTCGATGCAGTACTTGCCAACACCGATGGTTATGTCATTGGACACCTAGAAGCAGGAGAGCGGGGAGTTGAACTCATTTAACGCTTCATACCGAAGGCTTCGGCTGTGAAGCCTTCACTACCTTCTCAAGACGCTGGTTCATATGCTCTTTAGCCTCTTGAACCACTTTTCTTTCTATTTGAACCCTAGGTATACCCTGTAACTTTTTAGCCTTTTTATAAGCATTTAATGCGCTTTTTGAGCCTCTTCCAAACTTTCCATCGATCTTTCCTTTGTAGTAACCCTCTATTTTGAGTGCTGCCTGTAGCGTCTGTGGATGGTAAACACCTCTTTTAGGTGCAATATCTAAAAAGCGTTTGAGGTAGAGTTGGTTGTAGATACGTTGAAAGTGGTGTTTGTCTTCAGGCTCCAAAAAGCCGTTAGCAATACCGTATGTAGCTTGATGGTAGGCACTAATGGCTTTAAAGGTACGTTGTGAGTAGAGATCACCATCAAGAGGCCCTTTATAGTAGCCAAGCAGACGGAGGACATATTGCCATTTCGCTTCACTGCTGAGATGGACAGGAATATGGTGTTTAACGGTTTTTTTGTGATGTTTGCGGTGAGTGACTCTTTTGGGGCTTTGCCTCTTTTCGATCTCTTCGACCAAGTCATCGAAAACAGCCCCTTCAAGAGTGTTTAAGAGTAGTAGGTTAAGTAGTACAACATAAATAAAACGGTGCAAGAGTACCTCCTGAAGTGTAGCATTGTGACTTTATGCTACCACAGGAGTGTTAGAGAAGTATTACTCTTTAATACGCTCTTGTTCAAGCTCACCGCTTTTGAGCTTTTGACGATACTCTTTTAAAGCCTCTTTTACTTTGTCTTGCAACAGATAGAGCCCAATGATGTTTGGCAGAGCCATAGAGAGGAAAAGAAGATCGGTAAGATCGACCAGAGGGCCCAGTTTATCGACCAGTGAGGCCAGAACGATCACAGCCAGGAAGATAAGCTTAAAGATAATACCTGAACGGGCACCAAAGAGGTATACCCATGCACGATCACCATAGTAAGACCAAGAGATCATTGTAGAGAAGGCAAAGAGGGTAACAGAGATAGTCAAAATAACAGGGAACCAACTAATCACAGTTCCGTAAGCTGCTGATGTCAAGGCTGCCCCCTGTTTGGCTTCGATGATGGCATCGAGTGTCTCTGTACCTCCGCCATACACACCGGTAATCACAACTACCAATGCTGTCATGGTACAGATGACAACGGTATCGATAAATGGTTCATAGAGAGCGACCATTCCTTGGCGTACAGGGTATTTTACCTTTGCAGGTGCATGAGCAATAGGAGCAGAACCGATTCCTGCTTCTGAAGAGAAGGAGGCACGTTTAAACCCTTGTACGATCACTCCGGCAATCCCCCCGGCTACAGCTGTTGGTGCAAATGCCTCTTTAATGATGAGTGCAAACGCCTCTGGAATGTGTGAAAAGTTTATAAATAAAATATAAAGAGAAGCACTCACATAGATCACCACCATTAAAGGAACGATCTTCTCTGTAACATGGGCGATCGACTTGACACCGCCAATGATCACCATACCAGTAAGGATGGCCAACCCAACTCCAAAGATCCACGGCTGCTCGGCTAAAAGCGGAATCTGCCCTTTGACTGCCCCTAATGCCTGAGATACCTGAAAGGCATTACCGCCACCAAGAGCACCCCCTAACATAAAAAGTGCAAATATCCATGCCAAGATGCGTCCTAGTTTAGGTAGGCCCTTCTCTTTAAGCCCCTCAGAGAGGTATCGCATCCCGCCACCCAATACACTACCGTCAGGTAAGAAGGTACGGTATTGAAGCGAGAGTGTTACTTCGGTAAATTTGAGTGTCATATTCAACAGCCCCGCAACGATCATCCAGAAGGTAGCCCCAGGGCCTCCTATCATGATGGCTACGGCAACACCGGCGATGTTTCCAAGCCCAACGGTTGCAGATAGAGCTGTAGTAAGTGATTGAAAAGGGGTGATGAGCCCTTTATCATCTTTGGTTTGCCACTTTCCAAGCATCACCTCAAAGGCGTGTTTGAAAAATCGCAAATTGGGAAAGCCCATTGCAATGGTAAAGTAGACAGCAGCAAAGAGAAGCCATGCTACCAAAAAGGGAATAGAGGTTCCCTCAACCTGTCCGAAGAGTATGTCAAAAAAGAGCACACTCCCTAAAAAGCCGTTGATCGATTCAAGTACCGAAGATAGCATCATTGTATCCTTTTAAAAGTTGCTAAAATATTATACACATTAAGGCCTAAAAGAGGAGAAATATAAAAAATTTCATTTTTTTTCAAAAAACTATTGACAAACCAAAAGCTTTTGACTATAATTGCACTCCTATTTACAACGGAGTGTAGCGCAGTCTGGTAGCGCACCTGGTTTGGGACCAGGGGGTCGAAGGTTCGAGTCCTTTCACTCCGACCATTTAGTTCTTTAGAAATTTACATTTAAAATTAGACAATTTATACGATTTTCGTTGAAGCGTCTTAGATGGTAGGCGTAGTTCAGTTGGTAGAGCGCCAGTTTGTGGCACTGGTTGTCGCGGGTTCGAGTCCCGTCGCCTACCCCATTATTAATGAGGTACTAACCTGTCTCCGAAGCTGCGCCAGTAGCTCAATTGGATAGAGCATCAGACTTCGGATCTGAGGGTTAGGGGTTCGACTCCTCTCTGGCGTGCCACGCTTGAAAAGCGTTAAATGTAAACTGTGCACTCGTAGCTCAGCTGGATAGAGCACCCGCCTTCTAAGCGGGCGGTCTCAGGTTCGAATCCTGACGGGTGTACCACCTTTTTATTGTTTTGTAAAACAATCACATGCGGATGTGGTGGAATTGGTAGACACGCCAGACTTAGGATCTGGTGCCTAACGGTGTGGAGGTTCGAGTCCTCTCATCCGCACCACTTTTACTCTTTAATATTTCCTTAGATTATCTTTAAACTTTCCAAAAATCTATACAAAATCTTTATTTTTATACATTTTATACGTCTCTTTTGGGAAAATCATTGTATAATAACTTCATATTACTTTATATGAAGGATTAATAGATTATGTTTGATAAATCATTTATGCTTTTTTTAGCAGTAGGAATAGGGTTTTTCTACGTTGTTACAACCTATGTAGGTGACATCCAGCGAGAGGATGACAAGTTTCAAAACAGTGCTTATCAGCAAGAGCACCAATATGATGAGTACTATACCGTCGATAGTGTAGGGGATCCTATTATAGATGCTACCTATGCTGACAATAAGATTGCTATGGACATATGGGACAAGAGTGCCTTAAAAAATGAGTTTCTTGAACTCTTCCCTGACTTTGACACAATGAGAGCATTTATTAAAAATAGGGTAAGAGGGGAGTATCTGGTATCAACTTTATTGGGCAAGATCAATAAAATAGAAGATCAATTCTTCTCTGGAAAGATGAGTGCCGAAGACGCAAAAAGAGCCCTGGCACATATGAAGTGATCCTTGTATTATCTACAAGGATCGCTCATTTTATTTCTGTCAGCATAGAGATAAACCTCTACACGACGATTTAGGGCACGGTTTGCATCGCTGTTGTTAGGTGCAATTGGCTTTTGCCATGAACACCCTTTCACATATGGCTGTGAATTGACTGCCAGGAGATTAGCTACGCTTCTTGCTCTTGCTTCAGAGAGTTTGAGGTTATACTCAAAGCTTCCTCTGTCGTCAGTAAACCCGGCTACACCAACAATGGTTTGTGGGTAGTTTTTAAGTAGTTGGGCTACTTTTTGTACCTTTCTTTTAGCACTAGGTTGTGGCACAGATGAGTTGGTTGCAAACATCATTTTGTCACGGAACATAATTTTAACGTAGTCTGGTGTTTTTGAAACGATGATCTCATTTTCCGGATCAAGTGCTGCAAGTGGATCATTCTCTACATGGGTACCAAGGGCCTGGGCTACCTCATTGGCCTGTTTGTCAAGCAGATACCCCGCACCACCACCAATGGCTGCACCTGTTAGGGCACCAATGGCTGCTCTTTTTTTCTTGTTGTGCCCTTTGGTGTTGTATCCGGCAACTGCACCGGCAATAGCCCCTAGAACAGCCCCTGTTTTGGTACGCTCATAGCTTTGATCTTCTACCAATCCTGGTTGGTTATAACACCCTGCCAACATAATGGTTGCTACAGAACCGGCAATAATCGATTTTCTTAACTTCATTCTTTATCCTTTTATTGTTGCCAACCGCTTGTGTTGGTTGTTGTAGTTTGAGATGGGTTTATCGCCTCTCCGGCAGCCGCACCTGTAAGTGCACCGGCGATGGTTCCAATGGCAATGTTGGTACCATCTGCATTTCCGCTGTTGCCGCCAATAACGGCTCCTGCAACGGCACCTACCGTTGCGGCTGTTTGAACGGTAGGGTTCTCAATGGAGTTTTGGTTAAGACAACCATTAAGTAAGAAAAGACTCAATGTTGCACTTAAAATCATTAACTTTTTCATTTAAATACCTCTTTTATTTCATCATTTATTTAACGCCTAATACGAAACACTACAGATTATAACACAGAATCGTGAAGTAATTATGAATTGTTTTGAGTGATTTTTTGGTGCCACTCCTGTAGTGTCTTTTCAAATCCTATACCGCTGCTTTTATAGAAGTGTAGTGGTTCATTAAGGTAGCGTTGTTCTACCCACCCTCCAAAATCGTGTGGGTACTGGTACGCTTTGGCATGGGTTTTGATATGATCTGGAATAGCCAGAATCTTCCCTTCACGAATCTTTTTTTGTGCCTGGTTGATGGCATGATAGGCACTGTTTGATTTGGGAGAAGAGGCGAGGTAAATAACCAGTTGAGAGAGGCTGATACGTGCTTCAGGGTAGCCTATATGCTCTACAATAGCAAGTGTAGAGGCTGCAAGATTAAGTGCGTGTGGATTGGCATTGCCTATATCTTCACTGGCCAATATCGCCAATCGTCTTGCAATAAAATCGGCCCTCTCTCCCCCTTCAATGAGTGAAGCGAGGTAGTAGAGAGCCGCATCGATGTCAGAGCCACGAATACTTTTGATCATTGCCGAGGTGAGTTCATAGTGGCTTTCACGCTCTGAAGAACCAAGTTGTATGGCATGGGGGCGTATGGTTTTGAGTATCTCGAGAGTAATGGGTTGAGAGACGGCCGAGGCACTTTCGAGCAGATTGAGCATAGCTCTTACATCACCGCCACTAGAGTCGACAAGGTAGATCTTTGCCTCTTGTGTGGCTTCAATCTGCTCTTTTTGTATGACACTATTTAAAAATGTCAACATCTCTTTAGGGGCAATAGGTTCGAGTTTAAAGAGATGAGAGCGTGAACGCATTGCTGCTGTCATGGTATAGTAGGGGTTCTCTGTAGATGCCCCTATGACAATGGCTGCATTCTCTTCCATAAATGGTAGCAGTACCTCTTGTTGGGTTTTGCTAAGACGGTGTACTTCATCGATAAAAAGGAGAGGTTTTTGCAGTGCATGGCGGTAGCTTTTAAAGAGTTTTCTGATCTCTTCGATTTTCAGTGAGGTGGCGTTCATCTCATAAAAGGGGGCATCTAGGGTAGTGGCGATAATACGTGCAAGAGTTGTTTTACCACATCCGGGTGGGCCGTAGAAAAAGGTGTGGCCTAGTTTGCCTGAGAGAATGAGTTTTCGCAATACTCCCTCTTGGCCTATGAGATGAGACTGCCCGATCATCGCATCAAGTGTTTGAGGACGGTACTTGAGTGCAAGTGTTGACATTAGGCGTCTGACTCTTTTGTAGAGATGGAGCGATTTGCTTTTTTTGCTTCACGTTTTCGTGCTTTTAAAAAGGCATGAAGATCATCATATTCACGTTTGGTAAAAAAGCGTGTTTTATTGGTTGGTAGGTTGTTAAGCTCAATGCCTCCAAAGGCTACACGTTTTAAGTCGAGTACCTTTGCATCAAAGTGTCCAAAAAAACGCCTTAGTTCACGGTTTTTCCCTTCGTTGATGGTGACACGCAACTTGGTAAAGCTTTTCCCTTCTGAGCGTATCTCAAAGCCGACAAAAGGTGCAAACTCCATCTGAGTGATCTTACTCTTTTCATGAGCTCCGGCACGGGCATCCTCGAGTACCAGCCCCTCTCTCATTGCATCAACCATCTCTTGGGTAAGTGGTTTGTCAATTTTAATGTTGTAGGTTCTATCTAGTTTACTCTCCATCAAGGCTGTAGCTACCTCTACATTGTCCGTTAAGAGCAAAAGCCCCTCAGATGCATAGTCGAGCCTACCTACAGGGGTAAAGTGCCTAAATTTGCCCGGAAGCTTATGGTAGATAGTGGCACGTCCTCTATCATCTTTTTTAGTCACCAGTACCCCTTTGGGTTTATTGTAGACAATCACAGTAACTTCGTTACCTTTCTCTTTGACCATTCTTCCCTTGACGAAAATACGATCACCAGGTTGTACTTCATAGCCAAACTCTCTAATAGGACGCTTATTGAGCGTAACCTCTCCGGCTTCAATCAGTTTGTCTGCATCACGTCTTGAGTATTTGGTATTGTGTGCAATGTATTTATTCAGTCTCATTTTTTCTCTTTTATGTACGTTTTATTCCGGCATTCACCAGATCATGTATATGGAGTACCCCTACAATTTTCCCCTCTTCATCGGTAATAGGAAGGAGTTGGATACGTGCTTTTTCAATCATCTCTAACGCTTCACTTGCAAGTAGCTCTGTATTGTGGTAGCTTCTTGGGTTTTTGGTTGCATAGGTAAAAGCGGGAGCCTCCATGTTGAAGTTTTGCTGCATGAGGGCTCGTCTTAAGTCACCATCACTCAAAATAGCAGTAAGCTGCCCCTTGTCATTAACGATCAGAACATTCCCGAGCTTACCTTCACTCATTGTTACAATAGCCTCTTTGAGTGGTGTATACTCATTAATAACAGGCAGGTTTTCTGTACGCATGAGATCTTTGATTTTAACAAAGAGCCTTTTTCCTAGGCTTCCACCAGGGTGAAATGAGGCAAAATCCTCTTTTTGAAAACCTCTTTTTTTCATCAATGCAACGGCCAATGCATCACCCAGAGCCATTGTAAGTGTGGTAGAGGCTGTAGGTGCTGTATTGAGAGGACACGCCTCTTTTTCGACACTGATATCCAGCCAGACATCAGCATAGCGTCCCAGTGTTGAAGTGGCGTTGCCTGTCATGCCAATAAGAGGAATATCAAAGCGTTTAATGTGAGGAAGGATCTTGGTAAGCTCTTCACTCTCTCCACTGCTACTGATAGCAAGTAGGGCATCCTCTTTGCCGATCATACCTAAATCTCCGTGGAGTGCTTCAGTAGGATGCAAAAAGAAGCTAGAGGTACCGGTTGAGGCAAATGTAGCTGCCATTTTGGCACCAACCAAGCCCGATTTTCCGACACCGGTAATAATGAGTTTGCCTTTTGTCTCCAAAATTAAAGAGACTGCTTTTAAGAAGTTTTCATCCAGTCGTGACTGCATCTGTTTTAGTGCTTCAATCTCTATCTCTAGTGTCTCTTGTGCAATTTCAATGAGGTTCATGGCATCTCTTTGTGTTGGTGTTTGGTTTAAAATGGTAGGTAATATTATAGCATAGACAGAGGATGCACAAGTGGCATCCCCGAAAGTATTTAGACAATAAAGACTGTTGGAATAATAAGTGGGTAGCGTTTTTTGGTACGAATGATGTGCTTTCTTACTGCATTACGGATCTCATTTTCAACGATGGTATGATCCTTCAATCCACCCTCTTTCATGTTAAGCAGCATCGTTTCAATGATATGTTCGATCTCTTTGGCAAACTTCTTGTCCTCTTTGTCTGGTACCAGACCATGGGTATGAACCACCGGTTTGCCTACCATTTTACCTGTACTTTGCGAGATCTGTGCCACAATGGTTACAATACCATCTTCGGCCAGTTTCTGTCTGTCAAGTACCACATCGTTCTCAATTGTCATATTGTTCTGGTTGTCGATGTAGGTTTTACCGGTTTTAACTGTTTTAACCTTTTTGAGGTATTTAGGGGTGATCTCTACTTGATCGCCATCGCTCATCAGCAGAATGTTACGCTCATCTACCCCACAGCTAACGGCTGTTTTGGCGTGTTGTGCAATGTGGTTGTACTCTCCGTGCACTGGCAAGAAGAACTTTGGTTGTACCAATCTTAAGATGAGTTTTTGTTCCTCCTGGGCGGCATGTCCAGAGACATGAATATCGCTAAACTCTTTGTAGCGTACAGTAACCCCTGCTTTCATAAGAAGGTTCATCAGTTTACTAACCGATGCCTCATTTCCCGGAATGGCCGAAGCAGAGATGATAACCGTATCGCTTGGTTTGAGTTTGATGTGTCTATGCTCATCGGTTGCCATACGGTTGAGTGCTGCCATCGTCTCACCTTGTGAACCGGTGGTAACAATGAGCACTTCATGGTCAGCATATTTTGGCACTTCATGTACCTCAATGAAGTGTCTGTCGTCAATGTCAACATACCCAAGTGCACGGTTTGTTTCGACATTACGCTCCATAGAACGCCCGATTACACAGATCTTACGGTTATGTTTCACCCCTCGCTCCATGGCTTGGAAAATACGGTGAACATTGGAAGAGAAGGTAGACATGATCACACGCCCTTTAGCCATCTCAAAGAGGGTATCAAAGGTTTTTCCTACAACAGTCTCACTTTTAGTGAAGCCCGGGTTGTGTGAGTTGGTTGAGTCTGAGAAGAGGCAGAGTACACCTTTCTCTCCATAGTAAGCGTAACGGCGAAGATCCATAGTGTAGCCGTCAACCGGTGTATGATCGATCTTGAAGTCAGCCGTATGCAGCAAGATACCTGCCGGAGTCTCAATGGCAAGAGAACATGCATCGATGATGGAGTGGGTGTTGTGGATCCACTCTACCTTCATATCGCCAATGGTGTACTGTTTACGTTTGGTAACGAAGTTAAAATATTTTGCATCGGCTTTTAGCCCATGTTCGTTAAACTTGTTCTCGATCATCGCCAACGCTAGTGGTGTTCCATATACAGGGAACTTCAACTCTTTAAAGAGGTAAGGCATCGCCCCAATGTGATCTTCGTGCCCATGGGTAATGACAATGGCTTTGATCTTCTCTTTAATGGCATGAAGGTAACTAAAGTCAGGCACCAAAATGTCTACCCCGTGCATTGTCTCGTCAGGGAAGCTCATCCCTACATCGATAATGATAGCGGTACTCTCTGTTTCAAGTACAGCCATGTTCCCACCGATCTCGCCAAGTCCACCCAGTGGTGTGAAACGTACTTTTCCTTTACTGCTGATATCAATCTGCTTCCATGGTTTCATACGTGCCTCTTGTACACGTCGGTTCTCTTCAATAGAAGCACGCATTGTATCGTTTACAGTTGTTACATTTTTACGTTTATTACTGCGTTTATTGCTATTGCGGTTTTTGTTGTTGTTTCGGTTATTGGGTTTTTGGTTGCCGTTTTTGTTTGGTTGCCCCTGTTGTGCCTGATTGTTGTTTTGTCTGTTTGGGTTTGGCTTACGGTTAGGATTACGGCGGTTATTGTTGTTTCGCTCTTGCGTATTTCCCTCTTGTGAACGGTTTTGGTTGTTCTGTCTGTGAGGGTTGGGTCTGCGTGTACGCTGTGGTTTGTTCTGTGTCTGTTCAGTGTTGCTGTTGTTTGGCTTACTGTTGTTTGGCGTTTTTGGCCCTTGATTTTGAGACTTTTCTCCGTTTGGTGTGTTGCTTTCCATCTAACTTATCCTTTAATTCATTATATAGCAGATGATATGTTGATGTCTCAGCTTCATGAGGCCGCATATGAAGATCAAGTGCGAGTGTTTCAAATGCCTCTATCACACATGTTTTAGGGAAAGATGCAGAGAGATTTTTAAAAAGTTTTTTTCGCGGTTGCGAGAAAGCGATTTTTAAAAACGCTTCAAACTTTTCATCTTCTAATGAACGCTCTTTCTCTATTAAAAGCACAGCCGAAGTTACTTTTGGCGGAGGAACAAACGCTTCGGGTTCTACCTCGAAACAGAGTGTTGCTCTGCCTACACTCTGTGCCAGAACCGAAAGCGACGAAAAGGCTTTCTCTCCTGGTTGTGCAGCAAACTTAACGGCCACTTCTTTCTGAACCATAACCAGTATAGACTGGCAATGCTCATCCTTGAAGGCTTTTAGTATGATATTGGTTGCAATATAGTAGGGTAGGTTCGCTACCAGATGATAAGGCTCATCCAGTAAGGAGCCTTCCTCCCAACGCTCAAGCACATCTCCGCAACGTAGTTCGAACCGCCCCTGTGAGATAGGCTCTTCAAATTCCGTTGTAAGATGCTCGCATAATCTTTTATCAACCTCAAATGCTGTGACATTTCGAGCTTTTACAAGCTCTTTGGTTAAATCACCTAAGCCAGGCCCAATTTCGGCAACTTTCAAGTCATCTTTGGGCATCGCTTGGATGATTTTATGTAGGTAGATATCGTTTTTAAGAAAATTCTGTCCGAATTTTTTACTGGCAAAATCCGCCAAATTGTCAATAATCATACTATACTCTACCTTTATATTGGTTGGCTAAACCCCTATTTGGGATAATTTTTGTATAATCTTACCATAATTTTGAATGAAAATGAGAAACTGATGGACTATTTTGCAAAAAGAATTATACCGTGTCTCGATGTCGATGGCGGACGGGTAGTAAAAGGCGTGAACTTTGTAGGGCTTCGAGATGCAGGAGATCCTGTAGAGGTAGCACGGCGTTATAACCAAGAGGGTGCCGACGAGATCACTTTTCTTGATATTGGTGCCAGTCACGAGGGGAGAGATACTATTGTCGATGTTGTCAAAAAAGTAGCACAGGAAGTATTTATTCCTCTGACTGTTGGTGGGGGTATCCGTAAACTCGATGATATCTATGCGTTACTCAATGTAGGGTGCGACAAAGTAAGCATCAACTCAGCGGCCATTAAACGTCCCGCTTTCATTGAAGAGGGTGCCAAGCGTTTTGGTTCACAGTGTATTGTGGTTGCTATCGATGCCAAGCGTGTTGCAGATGATACATGGCATATCTTTACCCATGGGGGACGTAACGACACAGGTATCGATGCACTTGCCTGGGCAAAAGAGGCATACGAGAGAGGAGCAGGAGAGCTACTGGTAACCTCTATGGATGCCGATGGTACAAAGGCGGGGTTTGACAATGAACTCAACCGCCGAATAGGAGAGCTGGTGAACATTCCTGTCATTGCCAGTGGTGGTGCAGGAACCATGGAGCACATGAAAGAGGCCTTTACCATAGGCTATGCAGATGCTGCCCTTGCGGCATCTATCTTTCACTTTAGAGAGATCGATATTATGGATCTTAAACGCTATCTCAAAGCCCAAAACATCCCGGTGAGACTCTAATGATTGTCTGTGCAGGGGAGAGTGAACAGTTTACGTTTGCTCAACCCATTGGTATTGGACTTATCTCTTCTGCTATACGCCTTACTCAACTTTGTCAACAAGAGAAGCCTGATGAGATTATTTTTGTTGGGACAGCCGGTTCATACGGTACAAAAGAGATCTTCTCTATAGTCGAATCTTATGAAGCAACACAGATAGAGCAGACGCTCTTTACAAACAATGCCTACTCGCCGTTAACATTGTCACTCTCGACTGTTTCACGTGAAACGACAGAGGGTGTTGTTGTCAACTCCTCAAACTATATCACTACCAACAAAGAGGTGTGGAGAGATTATGTGCAACGAGGCATAGAGATAGAAAATATGGAGTTTTTTAGTGTGATGCAAGTAGGCTTAGCTTACAACATTCCTGTAAGAGGCATCTTTATAGTAACAAACTACTGCGATGAGAATGCCCATCGTGATTTTATGCAAAATCATAAAGAGGCGATGGAACGCTTAACGGCATATGTAACAGAACAGATAGATAAATAAAGAAAGAGAAATAGAAATGAGAAAAGAGATTATACAAGATTTAACCAAAGAAGAGTTGGCCCAAAAGATTAAGCCATCATTTCGTGCCAAGCAGATCTATCAGTGGATCTACCATAAGTATGCGATGGACTTTGAGGAGATGAAGAACCTTCCCAAAGCGATGCGAGAGGAGCTCTCACAGCACTATACGCTTACTCCGCTTAAAACACTCACCGTACAGAACAGCCAAGATGGCAGCCGTAAATACCTCTTTGAACTGCACGATGGGCATACCGTTGAAGCGGTGTTGCTTCTAATGAAAGATAAGGAGTATCACGAAGATGGTTCTTTGAAGCATCAGGAGCGCTATACAGTCTGTATCTCCTCTCAGGTAGGGTGTAAGGTAGGGTGTGCTTTTTGTTTAACGGCAAAGGGTGGTTTCATGCGAAATTTGACTCCCGGTGAGATCGTTGAGCAGCTGCGTCTTATCAAAAAAGACAATGACATTGCTGCCAACCGCCGTGTCAACATTGTATTTATGGGAATGGGAGAACCGCTTGACAACCTTGATGCGGTAGCCAAATCGGTTAAGATATTTGCCGACGAAGAGGGGATGGCCATCGCTCCACATCGCCAGACAATCTCAACATCAGGACTTAGTAGTAAAATTGAGAAGCTTGGTAAGATGGCATTGGGGGTAAACCTTGCTATATCACTCCATGCTGTCGATGATGAACTGCGTCAACAGTTAATGCCTATCAACAAGGCTTATAATATCGAGTCGATTATTACAGCGGTAAAAAATTTCCCTGTCAATGATCGTAAACGGGTGATGTTTGAGTATCTTGTCATTAAAGATGTCAATGATGACATCGGAGCAGCAAAAAAGCTCTTGAAGCTTCTTGATGGTATTAAAGCAAAAGTCAACCTTATCTATTTTAACCCTTATGGAGGGACAGAGTTTAAACGTCCAAGTGAAGAGGATATGAAGAAGTTTCAGGCGTACTTAACCCAAAGAGGGCTACATTGTACCATTCGTGAGTCCAAAGGGTTAGATATCTCTGCTGCCTGTGGACAACTTAGAGAACAAGAGTTGAAAGGAGAGTGTTAATGGAAGTGCAAGATTTTCTCTTTGGGTTTATCGTGTTGGTTGTTGCCGTAGGTGGTGGCTGGTTTATCTACGATGCTAACCGTGTCGATGATGACGACGCGTAGGGTGCAATTAATTGCACCTTCCCCGTGTAATTATAATGGTGGATCGTTGATTTACATATCATAATATTGGCAACCTATGCCATTTTGATCGTACAACGGTTTGTATGACGGTGCAATCAATTGCACCCTAGCCATCCTTCATTCTCTATTGTCCATCATTCATCGTTCATTGCTCATTGTTCATTGCTCATTGCTCATTGCTCATTGCTCATTGCTCATTGCTCATCATTCATTGTTCATTGTTCATTGTTCATTGTTCATTGCTCATTGCTCATCGTTCATTAAACTTCCGTCTATCCCTTTGACATATCTCTGTTACCATCGCTTTAAAGTCTGCTTTGCTCTCTATGAAGTAGTGTGCTCCATAGGTAAAATCGAGTGTTTGTGCATGAAGCATCAAACGACTGGCACCGGTATACTCAAATCGCTCTTGGGTAGAGAGTGTGCCATCAAGGTAGGCATTTGCTGTGGCAAAATCTGTGCCGTAAATAGGATCACCTAAAATAGGGTGTTTCACGTGAAACAGATGTATACGTATCTGGTGTGTTCTTCCTGTAAGGGGGTAACAGGCAACCAGTGTAGCATCCAGCTCCTGGTTGTAAAGCAGTGGTGTAAAGTCGGTATGAGAAGCCTTTCCTTCTGTGTCAATCATCACTTTATGTTTGGTGAGAGAGTAGTCCTGGTTTACTTTAATCGGGGCGTTGACACTAAAGGGTTCTGTCAATGCTCCATCAACCCAGGCGAGGTAGCTTTTACGTATTTTTTTTGTCTCAAAAGCACTCTTCAAAAAGTGTTCGGCACGTTTATGTTTACTTGCCAAGAGAAGCCCGGATGTCTCCATGTCGATACGATGGGTGGCATTGGCTTTGTCACCACAGAGGCTACGGATCTCATCGAGCATAGAGTAGGGGGTTGCCATGGTGTTGGGATGTACCAATATACCAGAGGGTTTTTCAAATACCATAAAGTCCCTGTTTTGAAAGAGTGGACGCACCCCTGTGCCTTGTGGCTGAAAGTGTACAATCTCTACCTCTCCAGGCTCCAGTTTTGTACCCGGATTGTAAATTGATTCACCATTGACAAGTAGACGCCCTTTACAGATAACTCTTTGTGCCTCTCCTTGTGTGTAGTTGAATTGACGCATAATAAATAAAAATGCGGGGATAGTCTGTTTCACGTGAAACTTCTCTTTGATGAATGGCATCTCTTACCTCTTTGTAACTGCTAATTTGGTAGAATAATAGCAAAATTTAACACACATAAGGGTGATTCATGGTAGAACGTTATTCACGTGAAGAGATGGCAAAGAACTGGACAATGCAGGCAAAGTATCAGGCATGGCTTGATGTGGAATTGGCTGTTGTAAAAGCTTGGAACAGATTGGGGCTCATTCCTGATGAGGATGCCAAGAAGATTGTAGAGAATGCAGGGTTTTCTGTTGAGAGAATCGACGAGATCGAAGCGGTAACACGTCATGATCTTATTGCTTTTACTACTTCTGTTGCAGAGACACTAGGTGAAGAGAGCCGTTGGTTCCACTACGGTATGACAAGCTCAGATACTGTTGATACTGCTGTAGCACTTCAGATGGTACGTTCACTCAATATCATCATCGATGATGTGAAGATGATGATGGAGTCGATCAAAAAAAGAGCCATGGAACACAAGATGACACTCATGGTAGGAAGAAGTCACGGGATTCATGGTGAGCCTATTACATTTGGTTTGGTTTTGGCAGTCTGGTATGATGAGATGGCAAGACACCTTAAAAACCTGGAAGAGACAATGGAAGTCATTAGAGTAGGGCAGATCAGTGGGGCAATGGGGAACTTTGCACATGCACCACTTGAACTTGAAGAGTATGCCATGGAGGAGCTTGGCTTGAAACCGGCACCTGTATCAAACCAGGTTATTCAGCGTGATCGCTATGCAAGACTCGCTTCTGCTTTGGCACTATTGGCATCATCTGTCGAGAAGTTTGCTGTACAGGTAAGACACTGGCAGCGTACAGAGGTGTATGAGGTAGAGGAGTATTTCGCCAAAGGGCAAAAGGGTTCATCGGCAATGCCACATAAAAGAAACCCTATCTTGACAGAGAACATTACCGGACTCGCCCGTATCATCAGAGCGTATGCAACACCGGCAATGGAGAATGTGGCACTCTGGCATGAGCGTGACATCTCTCACTCTTCTACCGAGCGTTTCTGGCTTCCTGATGCATTTGTCACCACAGACTTTATGCTTCACCGTATGAACAATGTGATTGCCAATATGACAGTGATGCCAGAGAACATGATGAAAAACCTTAACCTCACAGGGGGGTTGGTATTCTCTCAACGTGTACTTCTTGAGTTGCCAAAAGCAGGGGTAAGCCGTGAAGATGCCTACAAGATCGTACAGCGTAATGCGATGAAAGTATGGGAGGAGATTCAGCAGGGTAAACCAACAACCAACGAAAAGGGTGAGTCTCTTTATCTGCAGTATCTTCTCTCTGACGAAGAGTTAAGAGAGAAGCTTTCAGAAGAGCAGATCCGTGAGTGTTTCAACTACGACTACTACACCAAAAATGTCGATAGAATCTTTGACAGAGTATTCAACAAGTAGTCTACCAAGCCTCTGTTTTTGACAAAAGAACAGAGGCAAAATTTTCCTTATTTTTTCTTTAAAACAGCCCAAAAAAAGTTCCTCAAAATTCTCTTCAAAATTCAAAAATATACAAGGAATATTTGAGTAAAATCAGAGAACTTTTCATGGTTTTAAAGAGATGAAACAACCTTCCAAATCTTCTAAAACCATCAACACTTTTTGCCAAACCGGTAGTGATATCGGGACGGAAAGCAACGGATCTTTGTAACAAGATAGCCGGGCTGCAATTTCAGGAGAACATGTATGATCAGGGTAGTAAAACGAAACGGTAGAGTAGAGACGCTTGATGTCACCAAAATTCAAAAATATACAGCTGCTGCTGTAGAGGGGTTGGCCGGAGTAAGCCAGAGTGAACTTGAGGTTGATGCAAAGCTACAGTTTCGTGACATGATCACCTCCGAGGAGATCCAGACAACACTCATTAAGACAGCTGTTGACAAAATTGACATCGACAGACCAAACTGGACATTTGTCGCTGCCCGTCTTTTCCTTTACGATCTCTACCACAAAGTCACAGGGTTTACAGGGTACAACCACCTTAGAGACTATTTTGAAAAAGGGGAGAAAGAGGGGCGTATCGTACTTGGGCTCAAAGAGAAGTACGATCTTGATGATCTCAATGACTACATCAAGCCTGAGCGAGATCTTCAGTTTAGCTACCTTGGTATTCGTACCCTTTACGATCGTTACCTCATTAAAGATCGCAAAGGCAACCCTATCGAGCTGCCTCAACAGCTCTTTATGGGTGTGGCGATGTTTTTGGCACAAAATGAGTTTGACTGTCAGACATGGGCAAAGAAGTTCTATGACATTTTGAGTAAGTTTGAAGTGATGGCCGCAACCCCGACACTCTCAAATGCACGTACCCCAAGACATCAGTTGAGCTCTTGTTATATCGGTTCTACCCCTGACAACATTGAGGGTATCTTCGATGGCTATAAAGAGATGGCACTTCTAAGTAAGTTTGGTGGCGGGATCGGTTGGGACTGGTCTTTGGTGCGTGGTATGGGATCGTTCATCGATGGACATAAACATGCCGCAGGGGGGATCGTCCCTTTCTTGAAAATCGCCAATGATGTGGCTATTGCAGTCGATCAGTTGGGAACACGTAAAGGGGCCATTGCTGTCTACATTGAACCATGGCACATCGATGTAAAAGATTTTCTTGACTTGAAGAAGAACTCAGGAGAGGAGCGTCGTCGTGCACACGATCTCTTCCCTGCATTGTGGCTCAACGATCTCTTTATGGAGCGTGTTGCCAACGATGAGATGTGGACACTCTTTGATCCTTATGAGGTGAGTGAACTGACAGAGCTTTATGGAGAGGCGTTTGAGAAGCGTTATGTTGAGCTGGAAAACAGTGAAGATGAGATTACAAGAGAGCGTGTATCTGCCAAAGGACTCTGGAAAGAGATACTACGTTCTTACTTTGAGACAGGAAACCCCTTCTTGACATTTAAAGATACAGCCAATCGTGCCAACCCGAACAAACATGCCGGTGTCATTCGTAGTACCAACCTCTGTACAGAGATCTTCCAAAACACCAAACCAAACTACTATAAGATCCGCTTTACATTTGAAGATGGCACACAGGCCACTTATGATGAGAACGAAATGTTAACAGTTGACAACGGCATGACAAAACCGGCCAAAAAAGTAACAGCACTTGACAGCCTTGATGGTAAACAGATCTGGATGGTTGACAAAGAGTGTATCGATGGAGATACAGCTGTGTGTAACCTTGCTTCTGTCAATCTCTCTAAGATCAATACCCGGGAAGATCTAGAGCGTGTTGTACCTGTGGCGGTGCGTATGCTCGACAATGTGATCGATCTCAACTTCTACCCATTGGCCAAGGTAAAACGTACCAACGAGAAGTCACGTGCTATCGGTTTGGGTGTGATGGGTGAGTCACAGATGTTGGCGGAGAACAAGATCATGTGGGGTAGCCCGGAGCATCTTGAGAAGATAGACGAGGTGATGGAGTCTTTCTCTTACTATGCGATTGAGGCCTCTAGTAACCTTGCACTTGAGAAGGGCATCTACCCTACCTTTGAAGGTTCAGATTGGGCCAAAGGGATCTTCCCTATCGATAAAGCCAACGAGAATGCCTGTAAACTGGTTGACAGAGGTGGGCTCTTTGGCTATACGCATGACTGGTTGAAACTCAAAGAGAAGGTCAAACAAGATGGTATGAGAAATGGTTATCTTATGGCCATTGCACCAACAAGCTCCATCTCTATCTTAACAGGAACCACCCAGGCGATCGAACCTGTCTATAAACGTAAATGGTTCGAAGAGAACCTCTCGGGGCTTATTCCTGTGACAGCACCAAACCTCTCACCAGATACATGGCAGTACTATACACCAGCATACGATCTTGATCAGAACCTTCTTATCAAAGCAGGGGCGATCCGTCAAAAGTGGATCGATCAGGGGCAATCACTCAATATCTTTATTACGCTCGACAAAGCGAGTGGGCGTTACCTCAATGAGATCTACATGAATGCCTGGAAGTTTGGACTCAAATCAACCTACTACCTAAGAAGTCAGTCTCCAGAGACAAACAACGATATCGAAGATAGAAGCCAAGAGTGTATCGGTTGCCAGTAGTGCAACCGATTTTTCAGTAAAAAGGCAAAAATCCTCATAAAGGTATCTCACTTCCAAAATAAGCCCAAAATACCTTTTACCCTGCCAAGGGTATGAAAAAATAAAAAAAGAGGCTTATTTTTCCCTCTATTTTGCACGATAATAGTACTGCTTAAATCGTCATTTTAAACTATGTTTAAATTTAGATATAATCTCTTAAAAAAGGCATAGTATGACAACATTTGAAAATGTAACAGTAGTAAAAGAGGGCAACAGCTATTTTGACGGAGCGGTAACAAGTAGAACACTTATCTTTGAAGATGGGAGTAAAAAGAGTTTAGGATTTATGTTGCCAGGTGAATACTACTTTGGTACAGAAGATGCCGAACTCATGGAGATCACTTCAGGAACTGTCGAGATACGTCTCAAAGATCAGAGCGAGTGGCGTAGCATCAAAGCTGGAGACTCTTTTTGTGTTGATGCCAACAGCGGATTTGACATTAAAGTATTAGAAATTACAGACTACTGCTGTAGCTATATGAAAGAAAATGCATCATAAGTAACCGATTTGTTTCTCTCTTTTAGTATCATTAATTTTTTATTGTATAATTGAGAGAAAGAAACCCGATTGACGGGCTGGGGAGAGCAAAGGAGTGGAAGATGCTTTCAGAAAACCTCTATTATCAAGCAGAACGCAGACATGCGAGTGAACATTTTATTGCCATTGTGGTCTTGATGCTCTTGGCATTTGTCCTTTCAGGACAGGGCGGAAAAGAGATCGCAGAGAAATCCATACTCTCTGGGTTTGTACTGCTTGTTTCAGCCCTTTTTTGTGTGGCACACTTCTACTTTCTCTCTCGTGCCCCGGGCAGTCTGGTAGATATACGGAAATATCTCCTTATTCTACTGGATGTTGGGCTCTTAACCTTCTTTGCAGATCTCTTTGGAGAATTGGGTATTTTTGTGCTTCCTTTTTATATGGTTGTAACGGTACGGGCTGGGTATGATTTTGGTATACGCTTCTTTTATGCATCGCTCTTTTTAACCTTGCTCTCTTGGGGTGTTCTTTATGCCTTCTCACCCTATTGGCAGGAGCACATCGAGATTCTTGGGGCATTTGGTATTGTGATGGCTCTACTGCCTTTCTTGTTCGCCAAATATCTCAAAGAGATTCATGCGACATACAGCGTTGAGCCAGAAGAGACACCATCGCAAGAAGAGGTAAGAGATGAGAGTAGAGATATGCTTACAGGTATTGCCAGTCGTAAGGCATTTAAAGATGAGATTATGTCTTTGCTCCATGCCAAAAAGCCCTTTACGATGCTCTTTTTAGATGTCAATAAACTACAGGCAATTAATGAGATTCACGGTAAAGAGGTGGGCGATGAAGTACTCAAAGAGGTTGTACGCAGAGTGAGTGAGCTGCTAGATGAAGATGATTTCTTTGGGCGTTTGGGTGGAGATGACTTTGTTATTATTACCCCACGTGAGAAGATCTATTTTGAGAAGTTCCTTGCCAAACTCGAGCGTACCGTCATGGGGCGTCATAAAACCAATGGCATTATTGTGCCTATTGAATTAAATATTGGTATTAGCCGTTACCCTGAAGATGCGGAGAATGCAATGATGCTGAGTCGCTATGCCGATGAGGCGATGCATTGTGCCAAAGAGGATACAACACGTTACCACTGCTACTATGAAGAGCTTTTAGGCTTAAAGGGATAGAGCTATGGAGATGAACTATATAGAGATTAAGCGTGAAGGGGCGTATGTCGATGAACATATCGTAGTCACAGCCATCTTGATGGCTCTGGCATTTCTTGCTTCAGGCTTGAGTGAAGGGCTTATTGTTCAAAAGATGGTCTATACAGGCTTTGTTTTGATGGGGGGACTTCTCTTCTATGCCTTGCACTACTATATGTTAATGCATCACCCTGAGCGTTTTGTCATTACGCGGCGTATTGCTGTTTTGCTTGTTGATATTGTGATTGTAACATCTCTTATCGCCCTTTTTGATGACTATGGGCTCTTTTTGCTCCCCTTTTATCTGCTTATTGTCTTGCGTAGCGGATTGGTGTATGGCTGGAACTGTTTTAATATAGGGGTATTACTGAGTGGTATCTCCTGGTTTTTCCTCTACCGTTACATTCCATTTTGGAAGTCACAGGTGGAGACACTGGAGATGTTTGCCATTGCAATGGCAATTGTTGCTGTCTTTTTTCAGCGTATTATCTTGCGTCTGGATGAAGAGAATATGAAGCTTAACCAAGTACTCGATGAGATGAGCGAGAGTGCCTTTTCCGATGAGTTGACAGGTACTGCCAACCGAAAAGAGTACAAAGAGACAATTAAAACGTACATAAAAGAGAAAGAGCCCTTTTGTCTGCTCTTTATCGACTTAAACAAATTTAAAAGTATTAACGACAACTATGGACACCATATTGGCGATGAGGTGCTTAAAGAGGTGGTAAGACGCTTAGATGCCAACCTCGACGAAGATGACTTCCTTGCACGGCTTGGTGGAGATGAATTTGTTATTATGACAAAGCGAAAGCGTATCTATATGGAGAAGTTCGTAGCCTCTTTAGAGAAGAATGTGATGGGTACACACCGTGTAGGGAGTATCTCGCTTCCAATTGAACTAAGCATTGGTATTAGCTGTTACCCTAAAGATGCAACAACGCCTATGATGTTGAGTAAGTGTGCCGATGATGCGATGTACCGTGCCAAGAAAGATCCCTCTCGCTACCACTATTTCTACCATGAAATTGAGCCAGAACTATAGCTTTTTTTGTGGTTTTTTCTACAAAGTAGATTTTAGCTATAATACTCCATTTAAACACCTCGTTTTGGGGTGAAAGATTATCAAATAAAGGTTTATTTTGAGCGAAAATCTGATCGGTTACCTAGATGACCAAGGCAATATTATCGATACACAGAGTGCAGCAGAGGGGTGTAGTGCTACCCCAATTCTCTATGAGAACAGTGACGAGGCGTTAGAGATCATCCGTCACTCCACGGCACACCTGATGGCACAAGCCATTAGTGAACTCTACCCCAATGCCAAGTTCTTTGTCGGACCGGTAGTAGATGAGGGATTCTACTACGACTTCCGTGTCGATGAGAAGATCGGCGAAGAGGATCTCAAGAAGATCGAAAAGAAGATGAAAGAGCTCATCAAGAAGAAGTATAAGATTGAGAAATATACCATCTCTAAAGATGAGGCTCTTGAGAAGTTTAAAGATGACGATCTTAAACAGGCAGTCCTCTCTCGCATTCCAGACGATGAAGTTTCGATCTATAAGCAAGGGGAGTTTGAAGATCTCTGTCGAGGACCTCATGTACCGGCATTGCGTTTCTTGAACAACTTCAAACTTACCCGTGTAGCGGGTGCTTACCTGGGTGGTGATGAGAATGCAGAGATGCTTACGCGTATCTATGGTGTTGCCTTCGCAACCAAAGAGGCACTCAAAGCCTATATTACGATGCTCGAAGAGGCAAAAAAGCGTGATCACCGTAAAATTGGTGCGGAGATGGAGCTCTTTATGTTTAATGAAGAGTCCGGTGCCGGATTGCCGTTTTGGATGCCTCAGGGTGCCAAGCTTCGCTACAAACTGGAGCAGATGCTTCATACGGCACACCTGGTACGCGGTTACGAGCCTGTACGTGGGCCGGAGATCCTTAAAGCCGACATGTGGAGAACCTCGGGGCATTACGCCTGTTATGGGGAAAATATGTATCTTACTACCATCGATGAGCAGGAGTATGGTATTAAGCCGATGAACTGTATCGGCCATATTCAGATCTTTAAGCAGACACAAAAGTCGTATCGTGATCTGCCACTTCGCTACTACGAGTATGGTGTGGTGCACAGACATGAGAAATCGGGCGTACTGCATGGGCTCTTAAGGGTGCGTGAATTTACCCAGGACGATGCCCATATCTTCTGTACGCCAGAGCAGATCGCCTCTGAGGTGCTTGAGGTAGTCGAGTTTGTCGACAGCGTTATGAAACGCTTTGGGTTTGAGTACACCATGGAGATCGCGACAAAGCCGGAGAAAGCCATTGGTGATGATGCCGTATGGGAGATGGCAACACAGGGGCTTAAAGATGCCCTGGAGGGGAATAACCTGCCATACACCATCGATGAGGGTGGAGGAGCCTTCTACGGCCCTAAGATCGACATTAAGATCACAGATGCCATTGGAAGAAAATGGCAGTGTGGAACCATCCAGGTAGACTTTAACCTTCCTGAGCGTTTTGAAGTGGAGTATGTTGCAGAAGACAACAGCAGAAAACGCCCGGTGATGATTCACCGTGCGATTTTGGGAAGTTTTGAACGCTTTATCGGTATCTTGACAGAGCATTATGCCGGAGAGTTCCCTTTCTTCCTCGCACCGACACAGGTTATTTTTGTACCAATCAGCGATGCACATAGCGATTATGCCTATGCATTAAAGAAAAAGTTGCGACTTGCCGGAATCGATGCAGAGGTAAATGACAAGAACGACTCGCTTAACAAACGCATTAGAACAGCAGAGAAACAGCGTGTACCATATGTGGTGATCATTGGGGATGAAGAGGTAAATAACAACACTGTAGCCATCCGTAATAGACGCACAAGAGAGCAGTATAATCTTACACAAGACGAATTTATGGTAGAATTAACCAAACAACTTCAAGAAGGAACAATTTGAGTAGACACAACGATAGAAACAACAGGGGCAGAAAAAAGCCTGACAGCACCATTATGAATGAGGCTATCAGAGCGAGTGAACTAAGAGTACTTGGGGATGATGGAGAGCAGTTTGGGATCATTTCACGAGACGAAGCACTGAAAATAGCAGAAGAGAAGGGCTTGGACTTGGTGCTTGTCTCTCCAGATGCGAAGCCTCCTGTTGCCAAGATCATGGACTACGGCAAACACAAATACCAACAAGAGAAGAAGAAAAAAGAGGCCAGAAAGAACCAAAAGAAGATTGAGGTTAAAGAGGTAAAGTTCTCTTGTAAGATCGC